>SMVB01139607.1_pt1 | contig 20406 bp, 19 predicted proteins | sample 2456461 | NCBI WGS metagenome assembly SMVB01 (sample SAMN11095934, study PRJNA526329) | marine sediment metagenome | biome: Marine sediment; feature: Surficial sediment; material: Deep marine sediment; isolation source: Hadal surficial sediment | place: Pacific Ocean | collected 2014-05 | depth...
AATAATGGCTTGTGATCCTGATACCGCAAAATCTATCTCTCCTATAGCGTCGGAAGGCCAAAACTCTATAACGTCACCAACATCTATACCACTTATCGTGCTGTCTGCTATCGTAAGGGTTATTGTTCCAGCAAATGTGCATTCAATGTCTTTGCCAACATCCCCCGGCACAAAAGTTCTTGTAGCTGTAGGTTCAGTTATGGGCCTTAAAAATGCATCTCCGAGACTTAATACTCTCTCGAAGGTATCTCCTAATGTTAAATCGATGACTTTGAATAGTTGGTTTTCAGTTTTAAATAGAGTCTGACCGGGGATTGAGTAACTTATATTCCCAGCTACTATTAACTGGCCCGATAATGAAATATTGCCAATTGTTGTGGTAACAGGCGTGCCGCCTTCAGAGCCATCGCCTATTTTAAGATTGGCAGATCTATCAGCTGTATGATCCCATGCATTAATAGAGTCGCCAGAAAAAGCTATATTAGAACTGAAAGCTATGCCCCCAAGTTTATTTATATATAATCTGCCGGCTGTTTCAAAATCGGTTTTCCCCTGCAACAAAGTAGGACCGATTGCAATATGCGGATCTGTCAAAGGGTCGTCTGTGCCGATAATTAAAGCGGCATTTTCGCTCGCTAATGTTGGGTCATCTCCCGCGAATGTATTTTTATTAAACGCTATATCCCAGTTTGTGCCGTCGTCTAGTGTTGGGTTATTTCCCAAGTTATTATTAATTAATGATATCCAATACAAGCCCCCGTCTCTCACAACATCAGATTCATTGTAAGGTTGTTCGTCTTCCCAATCCGCGCCAAAGCTTAATGACTGATTGCCTCCGACCGGATCTCTGACGAGTATTTGAACGCCGACAGTTGCAGGCGGGATTGGGGCAAATCTAAGGACTACTCGATAGTTGCCGGTGCCAAAAATATTAGGCGCTCGACCGTCGCCATTTATGATAACAGGATTGGTATTAGCGGTAGTTTCACCGTTGCTTGAAAACGTTTTCTTTCGTACCGAGGTGCTACCGGATTCGAAAAAATCCAATTGGCCGCTTACCAACGGATTACCCGCACTGTCAAAAAATTGCTCGAACGCGTCTATTAGTCTGGACATTATTCATCATCTCCTAGCAAGAATGGTAAAACCCCTATTCTAGCAAGCCTTGTTTTTTCTGATTGCTCGAGTGTATCCGCCCATTTTTTAAATACCCTACTCTTTTCAAAAGATCGGGATGCAAGAGCTAAATTCGCGGTTATTTCTGCGCCTTCTGTAAACCCGTCTTTTGCTGCAGCTCTGACCATATTCTGGAATTGTGGCGAAGACAGAACAACCGCTGCCGCTTTTGATCCGCTTGTAGCCTGCTTTAAAAATTCATTGACCGCGCCACCTGCAAGAGGGCCAGCTTTCAAGCTTACAGCAGTAGATATGCCCTTGCCCATCAGTCGGCGCAAGAGGCCATTATCATCACTAAAGAAAGCCGATATCCTACCCGTAGTTATTCTGTCGCCTAAAGCTCTAGATATACCTGCGGACACGGTTTTAAGATTTTCCAATGCCCGTATTGATTCTTTCGGCAATTCTTTAAATAATCTATTTTTAATAGCCGGGTTTCTATCTATCTCTTGCATGAATTTAGTGAATTGTGTTGGGTTTATAGATTGACCGCCAACATTCGCACCCCTAAAAATATCATTCAAAGAGGTTAAAACTATCTCTTTTCTGATTACTGGGTTAGGAATTCTCGCCATTACAGAATCCCACTTTTGCACGTCACCCTTAGCCAGGCCTTTGAGAGCTTGGCCAACTTTGGGCAGAATAGACCCCTCTAAATCTTTCCCTAGCAATTTCGTTAAGTTATCCTCTAGTTGTTTTCTCTGTACAACTAGAGCGTTGGCTGATTGGGACACATCGCCAATACCGGCACCCTCTGCAGCCTTATCTTGGTCCTGCCTTAATCTTCTGTATAACGCTTTTAATAGCCCAGATTCTTGATCTTTAAATTGCCCCGTGCCTTTATGAATAGCTTGGCCTACTTCTCTTCTAGTCTGGTTCAATCTCTCATGTGTTGGGTTTTTAACAGTAACTTTACCTGGGGCTCTTGCTCCAGTGGCTAGACTCACAGGACCGGGTTTGCCGGTTTTGGTCGTGCTGGAAAGCTGCTTTAACGTTCTTTTTAGTAATGGTGATAGCTCCTCAATCCCGCCAAGCTCCTCAGCCTTTTGGCGTATAAAAGCAGTGGTACTATCTGCTGTAACCCTTGTTGATGGAGGTATTGAAGATCCTATCTTATCGTAGAGTTCATCGGTTCTAACCCCTAAATCTTCAATAGCAGCTAAAGAATCCTGCCGGAACTTGTCGGATAAAGCACCCTTGTCTAATGTGCCGCCATATTCAGTGATTAAATCATCAGATTTTTGGCCCAGCTCAGTAATAAATTGCTTTGTTTGCACATCCAGTTGACTTGCTGGTATCGATGCTAAGCCACTCTCTATAGCTCTAAATTGAGGGTTTTGGCTGGCGAATGATGCTAGCGGCTCGGTAGTTATGCCTAACTCATCAGCCGCATCATAAAAAGCCTTGTCGGGTTGGGCCAATATTTCAATATCTTCAGGTCCAGCCGTTTTAATTTTTTCAGCGATATCCTTTAGGCCCTGCTCTGCGCTTTCAGCGGTTAGAGCTTCCCCGGTTATTTCTCGCGCTTGCGCCTCTTGCGCCCTAAGTACTGACACCGTTTCTGTTAATTCTGCGCCCTCTTTAGCCGCACGACCTGATATTGCTTTAGCCGCCACAGCGCCAACTTCAGGCAATCCACCGAAAGCGGCACCCAATGCTGTGCCTGCCAATATCTGCTCTGGGGTTCCGCCTCTACCTGCTGTGATTGCGCCACCCTCTGCAGCTCCAAGACCAGCGCCTAGAGCAGCTCGGCCTACAAGGCTTGCTGTTTTCGCTATCGCGCCACCCGGCACAAGAAATGGTGCCGTTTCGCCAACTATTTGACCTAATGATGCTAAAATCTTTTGCGATTGAAGAGCCTTAAATAATTCTTTATCGCCCTCACTTGCTTGATCTGCTAGACCAACACCGCGCGCTAAAGTCGTCACCCCCTCACCGGCACCGATTAAGAAAGCATCTAATTGCCCGGTATCTTCTATCAACTGTGCCAAGAAAGGGTTTTCTATTCTCAAACGCTCAAAGTCTGCCGCTCTTTTTAATACGGGAAATAAGGCGTCTGCAGATCCGCCCCTTGTTCGTCGTTGAGTATCGCTGAGTATTTGGTTTATGGTTTTATCTGGTAGACCCTCGAACACATTAGCCCGCTCCTCTCTTCGAGCTTCTGACCTTGCCGCTGTTTGTGCCAATCTTTGCCTACGCCTACCGCCAGACCTAAACTCTGGCTCTGCAGGTTGCTCTATTTGAGCTGGAGGCTCTTCTGCCTGAGCAGTAGATATATCAAAGCCGCCGCTCACCGGTTTAGCTGTTGAAAGATCGAAGGCCATTACTGAATTTCCTCAAATGTCCCGTCCGGGAACACCATAGCTCTATTGCCTTGCGCATCAATCATAAGTTGACCGCCCTGCCTTTGTTGTGGGGCTTGTTGGCCGCCTAACTCTAATTTCTTAGTTTCAATGTTTCTTTGCATTTGCTCTAAGAATGAATCTAACTGAGCTTTTCTTGATTCAGGCGTCGAATTAGGATCTAAAAATGCATTTCTTAATCTGTCGCCTTCTGCCGCTGTAAATGCAGAGCCAAATATAGGTTTCAATAACGGCAAAACTTGGTTATCAACTATAGAAACCATCATTGCCTTTGACGTATCACCTTTCGTTGAAAAACCAAATTGCTTGGCGATTGCGTTAAAACCCTTGCCTGCCAGCGTAAATGTAGCTTCATCAGCCAATACTTTTAATTTACCCACAACTTCAATTAGGCCGGGTAAAGCCGCCTCAGCTCGAGCAAGATCTGTAATAGTTTCGCCTCTAGCTTTAGCTATTGATTCTGCTTGCTTAATAGCGGATCTGATTTTTGACTGGCTACTAGCAACCCTCTCTGTTAATCCTGGGTCATCTGCAATTCGCTCTACTACTGTTGTGGCGCCCGCGGGTGACAATAAACGCAAAGCTATAGCCGCTGATCTTTCGGTTGCCGTGAGGTCTTTTGTAGGCTTTAATTTACCTGTTATAGGGTCTATAGCACTTTGTAAATCTTTTTGTAAATCCCCGCGCTCTCGTTGGCCAGCAGTAAGTGACGCTTGCGATATGGAGTCGCTAAACGCCCTTAGTTGGATTAATGCCAATTCTGACTGACCGGACCTTACTAACTCAGCTATTTGATCAGTTTGCGTAGAATCGCGCCCTTGGTTTCTCAGCGTATTAGACCTTTGATCTGCGAATGCTAAAAAGCCCTGAGTATCGCCAGCCTGTAAAAAATTCTCACCAATCTGCGCATCGCGAATAAAATCACTAATGTCTTTTACTGATTCGGCTTGCAGGTGCTCACCCAGTGCCAAAAACGCTTCAGGGTTTATGTCTCTGAGTTTAGCGAGCGCATCCCCGCCACCTTCTTTTAGAGCGAGACTAGTAAGCTTTTTTGTTTGAACGGCTAAAGAACGCTCTCTACCGCGATCAAAACTACCGAGAATGTCAGGAGCTTTTTGATTTAATATCGCTTCAGCTAAAACGCTTGATACCATTTTTCTCTCTCCTATGCTCGATTCAAAAGAGGGTTGGGTGGTGGTCTAAAAGTATTAATAGACGGCGGTGGCGGTGTCTGTGCAACTGGCGGTATAGCTGGCGGTGGCGGTGTTGAAGTAAAAAACCTACCCGCTAAATCCGCCAATTGTGTCGCTATTTGGCCCTGCTGATCCGCTCGATTTATACCCCTCAATCCTGATAGCTCCGCTTGATTTATAGTGCTTGCAATTAACGGTGCAGCTGCGCCCAAACGTATATTCGCCTGTTGAGCTCCTATGCCGCTAATGATACCCGCTTGATCCAGTCTGGCTGCTTCATCAGCTGCTGACAGACTGGAGCTAACACCTCGGCTGATTGCTGCCAACGGTTCGAGTTGCGCAAGCCTTTTTGAAATTATATCCGCTTGCTGAGCACCAGCTAACTGCTGAGATTCCAAAATAGTAGAGCCTGATCCTATTTCACCGCGCGCGTTAGCTTGTCTTAACTGCGTGACTTTACGTCTTCGTTGCAATTCCTGGTCAAATTCAGATACCGGTATATTCTCAATGGCTTGTTGTTGTGCACCTGCACCACTGACCCCCAATAAGGCTTGCTGCTCATTAAATGCCGCAGGGTCGGTAAATTGCTCAAGCGGTTGCGTTGCTGCCAGACGTGCAAGCTCAGACTGCTCTAATGCCGCCGTGCCGCCCTCCTGCAACAACTGCAGAGCTTCCGGTGTTCTCGCTAATACTAGTTCCTCAATACTGCCAAAATCACCCTCTTCAGTCTCACTCTTTGTCCCATCTGGCAATAACCCAAACGGGTTATGCACCTCTTTGAAAATGTTCTGCTCTCGCAATCTGTTACCAAACACACCCGACGGGTTGGCAAGAACACCGGCAACATCACCCTCTTTGGCCCTCCTGATAGTGTCCTCCGGGTGCGCAATACCCGATGGATCCTCCAGAGCGCCAATTATATCCCCCCTGAATACCGCTTGTGCATGATCTACGCCTGCTAGTTTTTTTATTTTATCAAGTATACCCACTATGAAAAACCTCCGGCAAGTTTTGCCAATTCTTCTGCAGCCTGGGTATTAAATTGACGGCTCTGTATATCACCTAGAAGTCTAGCTTCTTGAGCACCGGTTGCCAATTCTGCCAGCGCTGGGGTTTGCCCAACTAAAACTGTAGCCCGTTGAGCCCCGCCTGCACCCGCCAGCGTCCCAGCTCTGGATAATGCCCGTGATCTAATTCCCGCAACATCACCGGTAGCGCTAACACCTAACCTGCCTTGCTGTAAAAGAGCGCGGTTAAATTCTGGCGTGACACCACTAACCGACAAATCCGCCTGTCGTTGTATTTCGTTAGCTACCGGGCCAGATGTGTCAAAAAATGCAGGACTAGCGCCAGACAATGATGCTGAACGTATTGAATCAGCTAAAGGTCCGCTAACATCGGCCCCGCTTATAATTTGGCTTTGCGCTTGCTGGAAAGCTTCTGCGCCACCCGTAGCAAATGGTGATATTCGCCCTTCCGCTTCTTCTGCTCCCAAATTAAGAGCGGTGATAGCTTCATTTTGAGCTAACAGTAAACCTGCCTCCGCATCTCTGCCGGCAGACGCTAGAATATTTGCTGACTTTATGTTGGCATTCTGCAAATCTTTCGCCGCTTCTTTCCGAGCCTGGCCGTTTTTTACTGCTACGCCAATAGCAACCACCGCTGCAACTATACCCGCCGCTACTGCCATAATATTGCCCTCTTTATCATCTCTTCTTTACTTATTCCAAACCTGTACATGCCTATTAGCCCATTTTTCATGTAGCTTTTTTCGCTAAAACCTTCCTCTTTAAGCCCTAAATATTTCACAAATTTTATGACTTTAGTGAAGCACTCTGGAACATCCACAACCAGCCTTTCAAATTTTTGAATATTGCCAATTATCCAGCCCATGATTGTTTTCCCAGCTATTATAGCAAAACCGCGATTATCTTTCAGCATCAGCCCATGCGCCAACCAGCACACAGACGTTATTTTGTGCAATCTGTACAAACCCATATATTGATCATTATGATAAAGCCCTAGCCAATATTCGTTCAAAAGATCTGGCGGCGGCATTTCCTCACCGTCTTCTAAAACATCTTCTTTAAGTGCGTTAACAGTAGCCATAGCTAATTCGTAGTCGTAAATTCGTTTGCAATAGATTTTACCTATGATCTCTTTACCCACCCGACCTTCAAATCACCAGCCTCTTTCAAGTATATGCCCTCGTTAACGGGTGCGCTCACATCTACATACCAGCGGCCACGACGCGCCGTTACAACTGATTCCGGTGATCCAGAGCCAGTAAGCGGCTGCAGGTTGTTAACTGCATTAGTGATGTTTTCCATCCATTCCTGTAAATCAAGCTCTGCCTCACCAGTAGGTTGGATTAGCACGAAACCATGTTGAGGAACTTCAATATCAGGCAATGTTAGCTCTCACTTTTAATATTACAGCTTTGTTTGGGGTGGATATTTCAAATTTAAGAACTCTAGTATCGGGTATTCTGCGTATTCGTTTAAATATTTGCCGTAGTTTGTATTGCCCTATTTTACCAAGGGGCTTGCTTCTATCGCCAACAAAATTTCGCCCGTTGTCATCACTGTAGGACATCGTTATTTGCGGATCTTTGCCGCCAGTACCCGTAAGAATATTACCTACCTCATCCTCGCCTAGCTCAATCGTTATATCGCTATTCAGACCAACGCCGCTTTCGCAAACGGGTTCTATTGTTGATACTTTTATAATTTTGCCTGAATTGCCAAACGGCTGTGATGTGACAAACCTTTTTACCAGTCGACCGTATTCTAGATTTTCCAAACTATCCAAAGCGCCAACCCGGCCATCTTGCAGATCGCCCACAATGATTCGGCCATAAGCTTTTACCATGGTCGATACCCGGTATTGGGTTTGCTCTACCCCTGCAACGCTAGTCCGTTCATGCCAACGCTGATTAGTCGCATCATAAACAAAAGACGTTGTAGGCAGCGTCATAATGTAAAAGAATTCGCCCTTTTCGGCGTAAACATTTGAAAATATATTTTCCGCCTGAACGCTTGTCAGCTTAGACAATTCATTATCTATAGCTATTGTTGATAATTTTGTTTTGGTATTGCCATTTATTGCCCATACTCCAGGATCTTCATTTACCCCAGCCCCAACCATTACAAAAACGCCCGCGAATCTCTGCACGCTTTGGGGTGCCACAACTCCAACGTCAATAACTGTTGATAAAGGCGAAAAAGGGGAAGGTGACCGGCCTATATCCCGGAATACTTGTACAGTCAAAGAGCCTAAAATATATGCGTGATTTTTATAACGAACAAGACTTCTTATTTCGTCTGGGTCTGCTGTTGCATTAGAGAAATCCAGCGGGTCATACGTGCCCAGCCCATCAAGCAACGGGCTGTTGAAAAACTTCTTACCACTCGATTTAGCAAATAGAAAATACCCGCTCGCATAGATCATCGATATTGCAGGGCCGTCAAAATTAGCATCGGTGATTTCAGTTAGCGTGTCTGGAGATTCTGTGAATATGTAGCTCTTGCCGACTGTTGCTGTGTCTGGCACTGCAGTAATGCATAGCTGTGTGCCGTTATCGTCCATGTAAACGCGCTTTATACCTTCAATCGTTCCCATCAATTCAAGGTCAAAAGCCTCATCAACAGCAAATGTTTGGTTCAATCTGAAAAGGCTTGTGCCGATTACACAATAGGGTATATCACCCATGACATGCGCGCCGCGGGATATGACATTAAGTATTTTTGGCGTTAATCCGACAATACCAGGTGTTTGAAATAGATTATCAACTGTAATTGTAGATGTTTGCGGTACGTTTGGGCGAAAGTTGACACACCGCTGATTTGATATGGGCAACGAATCAGAGACATAAAACCCTTGTGATATAGGTAGATCAACTATAGCCATTTATCTAACCCTAAGTACTGCACCGCTCACTAAAATATCAATGTCATCTGTGGTATTCTCAACAAAGCCTTCAATAAAATCATCTTGACACATAGTTAATTGCCAAATAGCGACGACATTTTGAGGGTTGCCAGTATCAGCTCTAATAAGTCGGGCAGACGACGCTATTTCAGTACCGTTCAACGCAATCATTAACCTTAAATCTTTATTTGTTCCTGACACCGGTTGCAAGTCTCCACTAAGATCTATGGGGACACTTATGTCTCGCTCACCTTTATATGTGATTTTCCCGGTTGCATCAGTCTCAAAAATAGAGGTGCCCTCATCTACCCAAGTGCCTAGTATTTTGGTTGGTGTATTTACAGTGGAAATTACAGTATTTGTTGCATTAGCTGTTAAAGATGCTAATGCATCCGGGTTTGTGTCTGGTATTTCATCATTAAGCCCGAATATCCACCTAGTATCATCCGGTGAAATATTTTCTAGCGGGGTGATCACTCCGTCAAAGTCGGCGCCAGTTACAGTGCCGACACTTCCTGAATTTATATTTCCGCTAGATGCCAGACCGGATATACCGAAAGCTCCAGCGGCACCACCCATTGTTGGGTCTCTTAATTCTAAAGTTGAATGAGTAGAAGTACCAAAATCTATGCCCTTATTACCTGTAAGAAGCCCAAAAATTGCCATTGTTTTGATAGAGAAAACAGTTGTTGAGCCGGTTACTGTTATACCGTCATCAGCAGCAAAGCAGGAACTGTCAGTTGAGTTAAATCCAAATAAATTATTTACTGATCCATATTTAACAGCAGAATCAAAAATAACAGCGTCTTGAGAAACTATATCGTTTCCGCTTGCGCTCGAGTACAAAAAACCTTGCCCGCTTGGCGCATTAAAATTCGCATCCCTTATATTAGACGTAACATTAATTGAATTCAACGCCACCCCAGTTCCTGTATACGTCCATTTTTTACCAAAACTGCTGCCAGAAGTCCATACGGTATTCTGCCCCATGTGAAGTTCGTCAGGGCTGGTTATGTCGACACCTTGCCAATAATACTTGCCTCCTTCTAATTGAATTTTACCTCCTGATGGGGCGGGTAGATCAGCCAAACTATTCACAGCGACAAGCGATAACGGCACAACATCCGACTCGTCAAAGGCTATTAATATTTGACCTGGCGTTGATTCGGTTATCAACATGTTTGCGCCTTGGACCAGGCTTTTAAAGTTCGCTGGGCTGGCGGTGACATCATCGACTAATTGAGCGCCGGTTGTGTCAAATGTAGTAGCTGTCGATATTTTAATGCCGTTTTCAGGCGTTATATCCAGGCTTATTCCGAAGCCTTCCTCTAGGCTTCGTATACCTTTAACCGAGCCCTGGCTATCCAGTATTGGCGTGTCTGTATCACCGCCAACAGTGACTATTGAGCCCGTTACACCAAGGCCACCAAGAAAATCATCATAGGTTATTTTGAAGTTTTGGCCAGATAAAACATAATCCAGGGTTGCGGTGCCTGGAATAGTTGGAGTGGCTGTGAAATTACTTTTCTTAACACCAGTCATTCGGTTGATTCCTCCACAGCTATAAAGCCATCGTTTTCCAATTCGATATTATCTAACTCGCCACCGAAAAAGTGTCTTTGGCAACCGAAATCACCCTCATTACCAGAGCCAATAGGTACAGTATTCGGGTATGCAGTTTCGCCAAGAGTTGGCCCGCCAAGAATCATCATTGTGTCATAACCATCATCAGCAGCTTCAGCCAAAGCAAGACTAATGGGCTCGTCTGGAGATGAATACTGGGGGTGTAGACGAATGGCCAGGTTTGCGACTATGCCGTCAATAGCCCCGTCTGGCACTGTGATAATGTCGGCCAAGGACGACACTACGGTATACCCAAGATTGATGCCCTGTACTGCAAATTTGGCCATCATCCTATTTAAATACCGGATAGAGTCAGAGTTTTCGTCTGGACCGGCTGGGGATTCGGAATCAGCCGCGCCAATCTCAAACAGTGACGACTTAATTATATCGCTCGCAGTTTCGGCCATAGCCAACCCCTAGTAGTTACTTACGCTTCCAGCCCATTTTTTTTGCATGGGCAAGTGTGGCTGGCTCAGCGTTGAGTTTAATTTCCGTTTTACCGTCGCTCTTGAGCCATGTTGAAATTTTGGTTTCTTCTCGTTTTGGTTTTTTCTCTGACATGATTTTACCCTATTTATAGCGTGAGAATATCCTGGGTTATTAGCCCAGGAATACGATTAAGACCTTCCGAAAGCTTGGCCAGCAAGGAATGGGTTCATTACCGCGAAGGCTGGCAAGATATCAAACCGCACCATATTTTGGTCTTTAGTGAAGTCTGATCCACGAGTGACGCGAATTCTTATACCGTCTTCTGTGGTGCCCGTGTTTTGCTGCGCATCTAATTTAGACAAAGCAACCGTGCCGATTGAAAACGCCTCTCTATGCCAAAACAGGTTGGGTTGATGCGTTGCGCTGGCAGCTCCTAGAATTGTAACAACATCGCCGGATATAGGCGCGGTATCGACAGTATTGAAAGCGCCTAAACCTGAGCCAGTTTCAAATATTGCCGGACCTGTCACCGTAATACTGCCAGTGCCAGTGCCGCTCAATATTACAGCTTCAGCGACTGTTGCAGTCCAAACAATAGGGTCGCCCGCATCATCGATAATCAGCTCTCGAGTTGATAGATTAAGCCTGTTGCGGCCAGTTATTTGTACTTGCTCGCCCGCTCTGATCTCTAAATCGGCACCAAAGTTTTCTACCACTAGAACCTGGGTCATAGTGTCTTTAGCTGTCACATAGGTCACATTGGGGTTAGCAGACAAAGAGCCAACACGGTCAGCTTCAGAATCGGAAGTATATTTTGATGATGTCGTTGCGGTCATTACTCGCATACCTGCAAAATCTTCAACTATGGTAGCTTTTTCATGAGCCGATTTAATCAAACTGCCTGACGTGCCACCTGAACCCAGTGATCTTTGATCGCTAGACAATTTTACTTGGGTAAACGGGTTCATCGAATAATTCAACATGCCATCCATTGGAATCCCAGATGCCTGCGCAAGCGCGCCTGCTTCTGCAACATGATCCCATGTCGTCACAGGAGTTCCAACCGTACCCACTAATAGCCCAGTATTTCTAAGCATAAACCCGGCAAAATTTAGCTCTAGCTTAGTCACCAACCGCTTAGCAGCAGGCATTAAAAGCTTTGCCAGGCTGTTTAATTTCAATGCCTGGTCAATCGCCTGGTACTTTATCAAGACCGTGATTTGGTTTTGAACCCGACCAAAGGCATTACCCACAACGATGGGCGATTCTGATTGCCCAGTAAGGTCACCATCTGATGTCTCAATTGCAAGATAATCAGAGTTGCGCTTGAAAGCAACAGAATCACCGCTATCAGCATCAAAAACACCGTCAAGCAATTGCGTATCGACAGATTTAGAATAAACACGTGCGTTGTCGAATTCAGTTAAAAAGGTAGGCATTACCTTTTCTCGAAAGTTACTTTCTACATTATTAGCCATGAGTAGCCATCCTATTCAAATGTAGCGCCTGCCGGTCCTAGCTTGTTAGCTGGGGCTCCAGTACCGTTCAATGTTGTGGCTGGAGCTGGGGCGTTACTTGTTTTTGGTTTTAATGCAGATGACTTTGATTTGATGCCTACCCAAGCTTGGCCTGCCTTGAATGCATCGCCACCCGTTAGCTCATAAAGATCTAAAGGGTTGGCTGCTAAGTGCTGAATAATGAGAGGCCCTTCCGGGTCGGTTATAATGGCTTGTGCCAACTCTGACGATAAACCATATTGTACAACGGTGTTTTGTGCCGCTGTTAACGCTTCTCGATTAACACCTAGCCGGTCCGCATTCTTAACGAAACCGTCATTAAGCTCTTCTCTGCGTCTAACCTCTGCTATCTGCTCTGTTTGTACTTTCTGCTCATTCGCTTTTGCCTGCTGCGCTTTAGTTGCCGCATTCGTTGCGTTGTGAGCGATAGCCGTGTCGCGTTCCTGCATTTTCTTAGCATAATCATCTTCATACGCCTCTGGCAATGCTGGTACTACTACGTCTTGAACTGGTGCCGGCTGGATATTTGCCCGAAGCTCTTTATTTTCTTGCGCTAAATCGTCAGCTCTTCGTTCTTGCTCTCGAAATTTAAAGTGCTGCTTATTTATCGCTTTCTTAAATCCTTCCGGGCCTTCAACCGTCAAACCATCAACCGTTGCCGTGCTATCAGTATTTTGTTCGCCCTCTTCAGTGCTATCTGTTGCTAAATCAGATCCGTGTTCAACCGGTTCAACCTCTGGCTCGGCCTGTACTTCTGGCTCTGCCTCTGCTGCTTGTAGCTCACTCATAGTAATATCTCGATTGACGCGATAGAGTCGCGTACTCATAGTGTATAATTATCGCACATTTAATCTTTATTGCAAATATCTATACCACGTCGTCTGTTTCGGGCGTCGCCTGTATGTCGTCTTGCTGGGCTGTGATTGTTTCCGCTTGCTGGACAAATGCCTCCATAGTGTGTGGTCCAACAATCGTATCAACCCCCGCCGCTTCTCGTAGAGTTTTAAGCGTTTGCGCCTGCTTATTAAGATTGTCGATGATAGAAGTCTGGCCATCCATAAGGGCTTGATTGATCTGCGCTTGCTCTTGTGCTGCTTGAGATTGCTGTTTTAGTGCCAATGTCAATTCTTCCATTCCCAGTTTCTCGGCTGCATTCTGATGCTTTAACAGACTGTCTTGCTCTCTGATTCTCTGGTCTTCCTGTTTCAATTGCGCAGTTACCGCAACATCAGCCGTTTCAGCTTGAACTCTGGCAATTTCAGCATCAGCTATTTTATCCTCTGGTGTTGGGTCTGGTGGATTTTGTGCCGCTGCCTCTTGTGCCGCCTTAATATCTTCCTTTTCTTCATCAGTCATTTGTGATTCAGGTATCACACCGGCCTGCAGCAGCTTAGCCCTTACACGCTCTTTGGCCAGATCAGCACCAGGCGCGCTAATGTTTGCCAACGTAATATCTGCGGTCATTTCGCTAAATCCCGGAATAACTACACCAAGTTCATTGAATAGAGACACAGTTTGCTCTTGTCGAGATTTGAACATAGGCCCAACATCACATGTGACATCGTAAGTGCCTTTGGATAAATCGTTAATCTCAACCATCGTGCCAGTGTCGTGATCAAATTTCAGTTCATTTAGAGTGACCATTTCCTGTTTGCCGTCTTCACCGATAATTCTGACTATGCGCTTAGAGTCATAGATTGACATGGCGCCGACGATAACTTTACCGGTTTGACAAATAATAATCTCTTGTGCCTCTAAGTATGGTAACGAGGTCGAATTACCTTTGTTCTCAAGTGCCTCAATAGCTACTTGCGACAGAGGCCCTGATGTTTGGGTTGCCTCTGGGTTGAACGTACTGGCGCTGGTTTGTATGTCGCTCAAGCTGCTTTGTATCGCCACTTGTAGCCCTGAGTTTATCGTTGCTCCGCCCTGGTACAATGGAGGCCCTGGCACGGCCTCGTCTGGAGTATAGAGCTGTAGGCCTTTGTTGTTGGTGTTTAATGTCTTCGCGTCCGCCATATCTGCCGGGACTTGGAATTGCTTTCTTGTCCCCCAGTACTTGGCTTTAGGGGCCAAGACTACTTCTTCAACTTCGCGACTTCGCGAGTAGTTATAGGTTCTTTGAGCATCTAACAAATGCTCTATAGCCGAGCTATAAATAATCTTACCGTCATCATCCACATCAAAGTTGCCATAATTTGGTATCACAGGTAGATGTTTGAACGGTAACAACTCGCGCTTATTTAGCCATCCACCGCCGTCAAATATTCTGGAATAAATTAAAGTTTCTTCGCGGTCCCTTTCCTTATTTATCGTGATGCCTTCCTCTGCAAGTTCATCCTGTACTTTTTTGAAATCATTGTCTTTAGTGTAAACAGCGCCGTCACTCATTAAAACTAATGTTCGAGGCTTTGTTTCTTTATAAATTATACGTCCGACTTTAATATAATCAGGCTTTTGAGTGTAGGCTTCGTAGCATTTGTCATCACCTATGCCCTGCTTTCCTCCATCCGGGAATTTGTCGTCATACTGCTCTGGCGTTAGGCTATCTAGAATAAAAACACCGGGCGCGTCCTCCTGCGTTTGAAGCATACTGCCATTAACAAACCACACCTTGTTTACAAAATCAGCAATAGGTTTAATTATTAAATCTTGATCAAAGCTATCGCTGTTGATCCAATCGGAAACCACCTCCCAGCCGCTAAGGCCAGACGCTACCATTTTCCTGGCAGCGGTATTAAATATATTTTTAGCGTTGCTAATGTTTTGAATGTTACGAACAATACCGTTTATTGTTTTGGCTAGATCTTCACTTGCATCCCCACCAGCAGGTTGCACGTTTATACCAAACGATGTTTTTTTGATATCGGCTGTGATGTCATCCACGATTGGATTACATTTATCAAATGTATAGCGAGGCCTACCCACCATTTTATCGAATATGTTTTGTTCCCACTGACCATCTCGTTTATTTAAAAACTGTATAGCCTCACGCGATCTCTGCCGGTTATCTTCGTCTGCGTCCTGAGCTTCACCTAAGAGCCTATTAACAGTGTCTATATTGCCAAAATCAATAGCCATAATTTTTTACCAAAAAGTATCAGAAGAGACAGATTCTGCATTTAAATCAATTATATCAACTGGCCGCATTAGCATCATTATGCAGTCAGCTACATTTGGCGAATCTATACCTAATTTTTTCATTTCAACCTTTGTCATGATCTGAATTCTACCACCGCCTAGCTTCCTAGGTATCCGGCACACTTCAGACCTCAGCATAGTCATATCTTTTATATCAGAACTAAAACTTATCAGCTCCTCAGGGTTTATGTATTTACCTTTTGTCACCGCTTGCCACGTCTTAAATATAGCATCTCTTAATGCCACGTAATATTGAGCGCGCTGATTAACAAATGTTTCTTTGTTGGTCTTGGGTTTAGAGTGCTCACCAACGACAGGTTCATAAACACTATTTGGGTTGTCTGCACCCAACGAGCCCTTAAACTGCTCGAATGTGACCTTTTTACCCTTGAACGCATCTGATACTTGACGCTTAAGGCCAACACCCATGCCGTCGCAATCCCAAGTAAACACATCGACTTGTACGTCATTTGCATAATCAGTAGCCCAATCTGTGGCATCGTCTATGCTTTTGACATCTGAACTCATGGCCTCCAGTACGACGCGCCCTTTCATGTATGCCAGAGCTTCTGGGTCACTACCAACATCAGACGGATCAAATGCCAGCTTTTCTTGACCTATCGCGCCAAAGCCGAGATTTTCTTTAGTGTGAGCATCAATACAAGCATCAAACCATTCAGCTTTGATTATGGCGTTTTCTACAGTGTCATTGTATGCTCCATGCCACTTGTGATCATACTCGGCTGTACTCATATATATTTTATCGTCCGCCCTTTCGCTTTCCAGTCCGCTATCCAAAAACCATTGCCGGGGTATATCCGGGTAGTTTATTTGAATTACCATCAGGTTATCATCTTCATAATAACCGTGTTTTTTTAGCGCCACTTCGGCACGCTTCAAAAACTTCATCGCTATGGGGTCTTTGCTTGACCCTCGATTCATAGTTACCCAAATCTCTGGTACTTCTAAAAGCCTGCCCTCGTCTCGCATTTTCTTGGCTGCCGCTGCCGATAATCTAACGGATGCGGTTAATACTTTTAGGGTCTTGCCGCTTACCGACTCGCCCTCTTCTATCCAAAGCCCATCGAGACCGGATAAACCTTTGAGGCTTGTTATGTTTCTCGACAGGCCTTTGTAAAATATCTTGCCGCCTGACTCGTGAACTATCTCTGTGGCCTTAACCGCAAAGCCGTTAAAGTTACACCGGTCAATCTCATCTTCAAGCATGCTGTGCACAGAATCCTCGATTGAGTTCTGAAACTCTCGAGAACAACACCATGTCTCACCTACCGATACCTTAGCTAATATCGCATCAGCTACAAATGTTGATTTAGTTGAAGCCCTGCCACCAACGAGAAGTTTTACCCTCTTTTTTTTGGTGATCATCACGCCCAGCTTATCAACACACTCAATTTGCAGAGCGGACACCGACAAAAGTTACGGCTGTATCTACCGGTCCACCACCAGGCCCTGAAATCTCTGTGGCCTGTTTATCTGCGTAGCCATGGTTAGCTAACACAAGCTTTGTGATCGTTGCGTTGAAGTCCCCAGTGAGTCCTTTATTCAACGCTTCTAGCTCTTGTTCGGCTAAAATTTGTTCTAACGTGTCCGAGAAATCATCATTTTCATCTGCCCATTTGTATACTGTAGACCGGGCAATATTAAGATAAACAGCAAGCCCGGCTACCGACGGGATAGGCCTCTCATTTTCAGATAAATATAAATCTGCCCTGTCTTGCAACTCTTGGCAATATTCTGTTGATCGTCCCATAATACTAATCCTCTACTTCAGCCGCCTAAATTCGTCTAGACGTAGGACGTTTTCTACTTCTTAACTTTCTTTTTCTTGCCCTTGTTTGCCTTGTGGGTATTTGCTTCATGCTTCATTTTGTATAAACCCGTGATTCTGTCAACTCAATCGTTATTCTGTCTCTTTAATGATTTTATTCTCGTATCATTAAAACCGTATTCACATTTTAACGTCTCTTCTGAGATAGTTCCAAGCCAGTTATCTATACTTCCGTAAACTGTCACCATCAAAGATAGGTGAACCTTATCATCCATAGGGTTTACCGGGCCTCTCCTATCGCCAATGACTATGCCTGCTTGCTCCATTGCGTGAACTGTCCTGGCGTGCTCGTAGTCAATACTCATCTATTCCCTCTTTTTATTCGTCTTACGTTTAGCTGATGGATTGATGGCGCCTTTGACGCGGTTGGATTTGTGGGTATTTGCTCGTTGCCCTTTTGTGGGCTTTCCTCTATCAGCCATAATATGTCACCTTTAGTCGCATGCTTCCTCTACAGTTATTGTTGTGTCGTCCCCACTGAATAAGCTGGGTGCGGCGTCCTGGTATCCTGAACATACGGTCCACTGGCCAACAGCGTTAAAGTCAGCTGCTTGCGTTAGGTACGTAATGTATTTGTTGGCAGGCAAGATCCCGACATTTTCTAAGCTCGGGCTGGCCACTGCTGGAGCGGCCACTACTTCGGATATCAATGGTGGGTTGGATCGGGTGAAAGTCGTTAGTCCATCTGGACTTGTGAACTTGAGCGATATGACCGTGAACGGCGCATCGTTCAGGTCTAAATCATCACCAGTCCCGATAAAAATTGTTTTGCCGATCTCGCCTATTTTCACTGTCATTGAATTATGCTCAGAGCTGATACGTTAATTGTTATTGTTGATACTGCGCCACACCCGCTGTTCATATTAGCAATAATACCCTCTTGTATGGTTATTATACTAAATTTATTGGTTGCCTGCAGAGATATACCGCTAATTGCCCCAGTGCCATCAATGTCTATCTCTGACAATGCCGCACGATTGAATGCTATTCGACCAATCAAACCGGTATCAAATAATTCTATTATCGATATCTCACCGCACCCAATGGTCATAATACTGTTGGCGCCTTCGTTTATGGTTATTAAGCTAAAGGCATCTATTGGCGTTGTAGATATGCCACTTATTTGCCCTACTGTGTCCAGTCTAATTGCTGATTGAGCGGCTATATCAAACTCAAATATACTAAACGCCCCAGCCCCCGCGAACAGCTCTAAATCAGCTGCTGCGCCTGCATAATAATTAGAGGCGTAGTAATTAGAGGCGTAAAAATTGGAGGCGTAGTAGCTCATTGCACCAACATTTTTCTAGCTAATTCTTTGCTGCCTTGGTTGCGGTTGTGATTGATAATTCCACCGTCATCCAATCGATACCGGCGAGGGTTATTGTTTTGGCTGCCAGTTATGACGGCAGATCTAGAAAAAACAACACTGTTATTTAGCGTGACAGTTACTGTTACGACTTCCCCGCCTGATTCGTGGGGGCGCCTACCTACTGGCCTTGTTACCGGCCTATTTTCTAGTTTATGTGCCATCTGTGGTTACCGCCGTTCTTTGTCCGTTTGTATCCGTTGTCGCGGTTATGCGGTCTTTGCTGTCAGCATTATCTCTAAAAGTGACAATGCTGCCGGCAACAGCTACTTTACCGCTTGCCTCTGCCAAAATAAGCCTATGCGCGTCATTTACACTTAAGCTATTTTCGAGTATTTGAGTCTCCCCATCCTGTGCGTCAACACTCGTCTGTGTTGCTGTGGCGTCCAATATAACGTCTAATCTCCCGCCATTTGCCCAATCTGTTTGCAGTTCGTTGGTGTCTCCCAATATTGCTGTGACATCTGCTTGAACATCTACTAGTGTTGATTCCGATGATGTTGTGAATAGCTGTGTTGATTCTGACGCTGTTAGACCTGATATTCCCGTCTCTGTGACGAATCCTACGCCAGTAAAGTAGAATCCTAGGCCACCTCCACCGCTCGTTGGCTCTGCTTGCGGGTAAACACCGTCATCTCTTGAAAGTATGACTTGATCGCCTTGCCTTGCTGAAACCGCTTTGACATTGTCTAAAAATATATCCACGATAGCATTGTGTATTCTTATTTCTGCCTCGCTGAGAGCTTCCAAAGCATCCCAAAAAAAGTGTATGGCCAGATTGTCGGACGGGCTGGTATCTTCTCCGAGTATGAATTTATTCCACGCGTACAGACGATCCACGAAAAACACGTTGTCAGGGTCATTAACATCAATCTCAACATTGGGAAAATCGGCGGAAAATTCCGTCACTGTACTACCGTCAATACCGTAAGCTACATAAACAGTATCGGATTCTGGCGTATCTAAGAAAGTCGTTGTGCCGCTGGTTGTTGCCAGGCCTATCATTTCGATAGCCAATTTATCTGATGTAACCCATCGCAACTGTATTGTGTCACCACCCTCAAAGTCTGTGCCATCTATCCAATTTCGAGAATATCCGCTAGTTATAGTTTCATTTTCAATTTGTATTGTCTTAGTTTCCCACACCACAGACCCGTCATTAGTTGAGTTGCCCGGAGTTGTATCCCATGCGGGCTCTGATCCGCCACTTACGCCCACATTAGTTACCTGGAAATATAACCCTGCTGTTTCTTCTGGCCCTACGCCTAAAGTCCTTAGAACTCTAGCACCGACTAAATACCCCGTTGTTGCCGCCCATGTTGCCGATGTTTGGGCAGTCAAATTTACTAACTGTATTCGGCCTGCAGTTAGATTTGGCGCATTTATTGAAGCGGTTGTTGGCGCCACAAAATATGTCCCATCATTAGATTGGAAGCGTAGAAAATCAGGATGCTCAATTTCGCCAGGGTTTCTTATTACTCGAACGCCTTTTAGTGCAACACCCACTGCGCCCTCAGTGGTGCCGCGCAATGTTTCATATGCGCTACCCGCCTCGATAACCATTTCCGGCCAATTGAAAGGGTCTTTGCCGTTGTATGTCGCATCTAGACTTAGATTGAAATTCAATTGCCGTAAAATGTCGGTGCCCGATGTTGTGGCATTATCTTCAATAGTTATCGAAAATTGCTTTCCATTCCACGTCACCGGACTTGCTAAATGATCGGTTATTGTTACTGGCGTTCCGCCTGGGTCACCTGTTGCCGCTGCAATTGCCACTGGGTCCATCGATATAACAAACAGTTGGTCATCTAAATCATTG
>SMVB01357741.1_pt1 | contig 20403 bp, 19 predicted proteins | sample 2456461 | NCBI WGS metagenome assembly SMVB01 (sample SAMN11095934, study PRJNA526329) | marine sediment metagenome | biome: Marine sediment; feature: Surficial sediment; material: Deep marine sediment; isolation source: Hadal surficial sediment | place: Pacific Ocean | collected 2014-05 | depth...
AAAGCGGCCCGCCCTGCTGTGCCAAGAAAATACCAACCCGCGCGGTCAGTGAGTCGCAACCACCCCAACGGCACGAGGATGATCGCAGAAAACGATAGGCTCGCCAGGATTATCCTCGTCTCGACAATGCCTACATCGGCGGGCAACATCGAATGGACAATTGGCGCTGCCAACTGAACCAAGATGAGAAAAACAAACCCCGTGACAAGTGCAAAGCCATATAACGAGCCGGCTATGTAGCATCTATCTCCATCACTCGTAGCCGAACCGGCAAAACGAAACAGGGTATCAACAAGCCCGAGACCAATAACCACAGAGAGAAGATCCGCCAGGGTCTGTAACACGTCGAGCCGGCCATAGTCGGCCGGACTCAGAAAGTGAGTGAAGACCGGCATCATAAGAAATGAAATCACCTTTGCCGCAACGAGTGCCGCCGCATAGGCCGCCGCATTTCGGAGGCCGTTAGGTAGGCGATTTACGATCCCGAGCATAGTTAACATCCTTTGGGCGTCAGTAAGTTGTTGGGATTCGTCGAAACTGTGATCCTTGCGGTGGCCACGGTGAGAGCGAGTATGATGTAAATTGGCCATGTAAAGGCCTGAGTAAGAAATGATCCACTCACACAGAAGCCAACGAATCCACCGAACAAACCACGTAATGTCGCCGATAGAATTGGGGAAGGCTGGGCATGCTCATCAAGCGCCTTAGTGGCACCGCGGATTCCACGAAAAATTGCCACGATCATCCATAAGAACGCAGCAAAGCCCAAAATACCGGTCTCTGCCAGAACTCCGAACCAAGTGGAGTGGACCGCATGGTTTTTCCCATCCCAAATATCACTGTAGAAAAAATAGTTAAGGTAGAAATTATCAAGTCCGACGCCCGTCATCGGATTATCTAGCGCCATTCTCAGAGCGGCACTCCAAGCATAAATTCGCCCCATCGCTGACTCATCGATGCCAGCATCATAAGCGCCGCCCGACTGCCTTCCGTCGATGTTGGCAAAAACGAACAAAGCGATAAAGACAAGACTAGCAAGGCCGATCATCAGCGATTTTGATTTCACGCGCTCAGCCACAAAAACGCCGGTGATAGCCGCGAGCCCCAATAGACCGCCTCGGCTCTGCGTCGCTACGACCGCCGCAGCTACTGCGATGTAGACTCCGAGCCCAAACACACGATCAAGCCGCGGAAGACCTCGTCCCGTCGCCGCCGCAACTGCAAAGCTAGCGCCAAACAAAAGCACGAGAGATAGATCATTTGGATCACCCAGAACCGATCCGATATCCCGACCGATCGTCACCCGTGTTCCCTCTACGAGTCCAACTCCGTCCAGCTTGTTTGATAGGGCAACGACCGCAACAGTACCGGCGGCCAGGAGAATGGAACGTAACCCAACGCGAAGGTCCTCCTCGCGACGCAATGACCATGCAATTGCGAAGATCATAAGGCAAATTTTGGCGTAGGTTCCCGTCCAATATGCTGATGAGTTCCCCACGTTCGATGACGAGAGAATGCCTAAACTTACGAGTGCAAAGAAGACAATGAATGGAAGAAAAAGCGGATCCCAGAAGAGTCGAACTCTTCCAAATGAAACCGACCACGCGAGAGATAGGAAGGTGGCCAGCGCTAGCAGTAGAGGTAGTTTTAGAGGCACGAGAAATGGGAAAACTTCATGGATTCGGAAAAAGGAAAATATGACAAAAGCGATTGACAGAATATAACTCCGGTTTCGGACAGCAATAACCCCCAGAAACAGAACAACTAGTCCGGGTCCTACAACGGGGTCCGGAACAATCAACCACAGGGTGCCAATGCTTACTGCAATAGCCGTTGCCCAAAAACATTGGCGCTTAACCAAATTCAGCATTGTAGTATCTCTGCGTACGCCTTGCACATCACTTCCTTCGATCCAACGGACAAAACAAAATCTCGGGGCGAGACAGTGGCGGTGTTCGACAGTGCCGTGCGCCAAGATGTCAATAGCTCACGTGCGTCGTTCGGCGGTACGATGTAACCAGTTTTTGGACAAACTGCCTCGCGCGCCCCTCCAACATCGCTGGCGACAACCCGCGTGCCGCATGACTGTGCCTCCAAAAGACAAAGCGGGAGACCTTCATTCAGGCTAGGCAAGCAAAATAGATCGATCGCGTTATAGAAAGACGGCATGTCGTCTATGTGCCCGAGAAAACGAACACGTTCGGCTACACCGAGTTGAATTGCGGTGCGTTTTAGCTCCGACTTTCGTTCGCCCGCCCCCGCAATTGCCAATATTGCGTTCTGATCGAATAAGGCAAATGCGGAGATTGCGAGAGACTGGTTCTTTACGGCGTGTAATCTTCCGGCCATGCCAATGACCGTCTGATCAGTAGGCAAATTGAACCTTCTGCGGGAGGCCGTGCGGTCCCCTGGTGAAAATCTCGCGGTATCGATGCCGTTCAGAATTACGGTGTCAGCGCAAATGCCTGTTGCGTGGTATATGCCTTGCGCGACAACAGAAGCATCCGCCACGAGATGGGGCTGGAGCACGCCGAGCGCCAAGCGTGTCAAACGCGCTTGACGTGTATCATCGAGGTGCCAAGCGTCGTGCTCAGTGTGGATAAGGCGTCTTATCCCGGCCAAGCGGCAGGCCGTACCGCCATAAATTAGGGGGCCAATATGATGAGTGTGGACATAGCGTGCATCGATTGCGCGAAACAGTCTCGCCAACCGCACAGGCAGGGAAACCTTTATTCCATGTTCCTTCCCGAGAAAGATGATTCGGTCACCGAATTGGTGCAGCCCGGGCCAATCGGTGAGAGCCTTCTCATAATTTCCTTCCAGACTCACTATCACGGCGCTGTCGCCCGCTGGCGGATCCATAATAAGATCGAGGGCGAGTTTTTCTATTCCGCCGGGCCGCAAGTGCTGGACCACCTCAACAAGCACCCCCATAATCACACCCTTCCGGTAAGAATGCTGAATTGCCTGCGCCTAGGGGCCCCATCTGGAAGCAACCCTTCATAGTCGAAGCCGAGATGTGCCAGATACGGAACGCGCGTTATTATCGGTAGACCAAGAAGTTCCTTTACGTGATCGCGGCGCCTAAGCGTGGTATCGGTTATCTCAGACAGCACGACAATGCCCAGGGCTGCGAGTAAACCAGCCAATACTCCACCAGCAACGTATGCAAGGATAGGTAGCCCCAAAGGACGCGTTGGTGCGATCGGCTGATCTATGATCTTTATGCGCTCTGGCGCCTCGAATAGACTTAGTGCACCGGTGATATGTGCCATCTCTGCGCGCTCCATGAGATTTTTATATACCCCTTCCTTAACGTTAACTTCCCGTTCCAGACGACGGAGGGATTTTCGCATAGAGCCATAGCCAACTACCGCGCGATCGAGCGCAGAAACTTCTTTCTCCAACGAAAATACTTGCCTTTCAAAATCGGCAACTCGGGCCTTCGCCTCCTGGAGCGCCTCGATCTGAGACACCAAGAGCAGTTGGATCCCGCTTTCCGGTTCGGCTGTTTGAAGCGCCGCCTGCCATAACGCCTCGACTTCTGTCTCCCGCAAGGCAGGCGCGTTGACGATAAGGGCATTTCTTTCGTCGGTTAGACGCAATAGCTTGTGCTCCGCAATTGCTATTGCGGAATGCTCATTCGTATAGCGAGAACGAAGCGAAGCGAGCTCCGCTGTGAATTGAACGATTTTCTGCTCGATTCGTGTCACTACGGGGTTGGTTTGCGAAAGCCGATTTAGAAGGATATCGAAATAAGCTTTTGCGCCTTCGAGTTCCGTCTTCTTCTCTGAGAGCATCAATTTACGGTTCGCGCGATGCTGCATGTTGCTGGCGTGGAGTTTCGGAAGATGATCTGCGTTTTCCGTAAGGAACACACTGAGCGCATCCTCGGAACGGGTAAGCTCTTCCGCTGATTGCCTCAGCTGCTCTTCCAAAAAATGCACTGATCCCGCCATCGACGATTTCTCGGGCGCCATGACTTCCTCGACAAACCGTTCGCTCACAGCGTTAAGCGTTCTGACAATGTGATCCTTCGTAGATTGCCTAATCGAAAGTTCGACCAATTCATTTCCGATAAGGCGTAGTCGCAAAGAAACTGACAATCGTCGCAGAATATCTTCGCGTTCTATATCGGTTGTCGCGGGGGTGATTTTCCCCAGGTCGGCCGCTACTCCTCCGAGTACATGACGACTGTGAAGTAAGGCATCGAGCGCAGAAATTCGGTCCTTTATGCGTGTCTCGACTGCAAGATCCTTGAGGAAGGGATTATATTTTGCAGCCTCCTGAATCAGAATTGTGATTCTGCTTTCGAACTGATCTGGCTTCAGCATTCCCACTACGGCGCCGACCAACGGAAACAGGATCATGAGAGACAACATGAAATATCGTTTCCGCCATGCCGTTAGTAGCCATAGATGAATCAGGACCGGCCACTGAGAGTCGCTCATGCGCCTCTTTCCAATACGACGCGAACTGTGTCTGGGACTAAATCGGCTGCTGGACGCACTGTCACCCGTTTGCCGCTCGCTTCGAGATAGCGTGCTACGGCTGCGGCCCTGCGGTACCCGGTGATTGTTTCGACCGCTGATGTCGCCGGCACTTCGATGACGACAATCGTGTCCGGGTAGGTTTGAAGAGAGCGTTTGAATGGCGCCAAAAGTTCGAATTGCTCGCCGTTGAGATCCACCGCAACGCCATATTTGGTGACGGCAAAGAAGAGATCGGCGGCGGCCGGCAATGCGTTGGTTTCACCAGATAGGTTAGATGGCACCTCTTCGTTTACAAATGTTCGACGTAATAGTTCAGCGACGGTGATGGGCGTTCTTTCAGTCGCGGCCGGTGGCGACATTTCAATTGCGATCCTCTCGCTGGCTGGAAGTAATGACCAGGGGTCGACGGTCCCACAGCCGGTTATCGTCAACCCGATTGTGAAAATTACGCCTATCCGAATATTCGAAATTCGCATTGAGACGGCTCCTCGAATGATCTCTTCAAGGTAACGCAAACACTGTGCCAGCGAGTGCCCGCCGGGAGCGTCCGGTAAATAATTGATTTTATGCAGAAATACCCATTATCTGGCTACACAGACTGTTTCGTTTCGGCCAGCCGCAAATCGCAATATGCATCGGTGTAGTGCATATTGAGAGGACCGCTTACCGGCTTTGGTATTCAACGGAGCGCATCGAGCCAACGCGAGACCGTCGTGGCCCGGCTTTCCCAACTCTCCATTTCGACCGCCTTTTGGCGGATTTTACGCTTTGTGCAACACTCATCAGCTGCATCGGAGATCATCTTGGCGAAACTAGTGGGGTCCCGACCGACCGCGACATGCTCGCGGTACGGCGCGAGTGCGGGAAAATCCGTCGTCACGACGGGCGTACCCGCCGCCAGATATTCGCGCAACTTCAGCGGGTTCGAGGCCCTGATCTGCGGTGTGTCCTTGAAGGGGATCAGAGAGACTGTCCAATGTTGGACGTAGCTAGGCAGGGAGGCGTGGGGCCGGGGGCCTAGGATACGGACGTTCGCCTGCCTTTTGAGCTGCTTCACGTCGCACTGGACTGGTCCGACAAAATAGAACAGCCAGTCGGGAAGCAGCCTCGCAGTTTCAGATATGAGATTGACATCCAGCCAGTCGGACAGGCTTCCGTAGAAGCCCGCTATGTGACGGCCGTTTGGAAGTTCTGGCGACCGGGGTGCTGGTTCCGAGAAAAGTCTGAAATCACAGCCATGTTGCAGAACTCGCGTTTTCTCGGCGGGGAATTTGCGGGCGATTATATGGCTGGCTGCAATGATGAGATTGGCGCGATTTGCAAGCTGGTATTCCATTTCGCTAACCGGCTCGTGGTCGACGCCAGCAAGGGAAGAAAAATCGTCTCCGGCGTAATAAACTACGGCGCGTTCACCGCATGCCCCTACAGCGTCAACCGCTGATGGCAATGAGGTCCAAAGGATCGGCGAGCCGCCTTCAAGTGCCGAAAGCGATGCTTTCAAAGAGCGAGGGATGAGCCGCCGGTTAATTGCGCGTGCTATGGAACTACCCGGCCATGACACAGCATTTGCGTTGACAATCTTCAGGTTACGGACATGTGGGTCGACCGTACGTGCCATATGGCTTCCGCGAACCATCGATACGATTTTCCGACTGACGCGACCAAAATCCCGGCAGCTAAGACGCGGTCGCCTGAGTCCGATGGAATTAACCCACAAGACGGAGCGGTCGTTAACCAAACGTTGGACAAGGTGCTGTGTGCTTGACGGGTGTGCACCCCAATCCTCTCCAAATACTAGGAGCGGTGGACGTATTTCTCTCATCCTTCCGCCGTCAGATCGATTACAATTTTGGCATTTGCTCGATCGACGTTGCCATCAAGTCGGCGAATGACTTTTGCTGGCATACCGGCAGCGATCACACGAGGAGGTAGACTCTTGGTCACGACACTGCCGGCCGCAACAACTGTTCCAGATCCGATCTCTACGCCGGGCAAAATGATGCAACCGGTGCCTAGCCACACATCGCTGTGCAAGATGATCTCACCCACCTGATCTTCGGTGTCTGGCTCGCCTGCAGCCCTTGCCGTTGCATCGAGTGGATGGCCAGGATATCCAGAAAAATAGGCCCTACCGGCGATTCGCACATTGTCCCCGAATTCGATCCGGGACCCCACACTAATCGTGGTCTGCCAGCCAATTCCGACATTATTGCCAATCAATAGTTTTGGCCGAATTGGTGACGTGCGTCGACCCGAAATTGTCACCGCATTGGAGAACCGGCAATCATCACCAACCTTAATATCTACGGGGCCGCACACGAGGGGCATACCGAATCCTGCGATATGAAGTCGCCGGTGACTACCTTCCAGGCGGGTGCGAAAAAGCGGCGTCCAATAGAGCACCCTGGCGGCCTCACGCAGAGCCTGCGTTGTGGCCAAGTGCAAAATTCGAAGCGCGTGGTGAAAGCCAGGAATGACTGGTAAGTCGATTTTTCTCAAGCGTTTTGCGGCACAGTAGAGTTGATCGGCGACGGGGTGCTCCCGGCGCCGAACCCAAGAGAGGGCGTTTTGCATAACTCTGATGTCTTTCTCGGATTAAGGTTATTCGACGGTGACCGACTTCGCCAGATTGCGAGGTTGGTCAATATCTGTCCCGCGAAGAACGGCTGTATGATAGGCGACAAGCTGCAAGGCAATAGCGTAGACGATCGGGATCGTGAACGGTTCGCAGGTCGGCATCTCAATGGTTTTCCATGCGTACTCGCCCATGGCCTCAATTCCAGTGGAATCTGAAATCAGGATAACTCGACCCTGCCGGGCTCCGATTTCGTGAAGGTTGGACGCAGTCTTCGTCTGCCAGGCGTCCGGCGGTGCTATAACAAAGACTGGCATGTCACGATCGACGAGCGCTAAGGGGCCATGCTTTAACTCACCGGCTGCGACCCCTTCAGCATGAATATACGATATCTCCTTCAGTTTGAGGGCACCTTCTAGAGCCAGGCCATGGCTAGTTCCACGGCCAACAAAAAGGGCACTCCGCGAATCACTGATCGCCTCGGCAACTGTCTGTGCAGCACCCTCAACGGACAGCGCCTCTTCTAAGCGCTGAGGCAAACGATCCAGTGCCCTGTCTATGTCTTCAAGTCTCGCACGCGACAACTGACCACGCTGCTCGGCAAGGCTACGAGCGAGAACAAGCAACGTCGTTAGCTGGGCTGTGAAGGCCTTCGTCGACGCGACACCAATCTCGGGACCCGCCAAAGTGGGGATGGCAACGCCAGCCTCGCGCGCCATCGTGCTTGTCGGCACGTTGACAATGGCGGCGGTTGCCTCATCAATCGTTGCCGCTCGACGCAGACAGGCCAATGTGTCTGCCGTCTCACCGGATTGCGAAATAAACAGATTCGCAGTCGACCGGCGCGTTGGCATCATCCGGTACCGGTATTCCGACGCGATATCGCAATTGACTGGAATGTTGGCAAACTCTTCCAGCCAGCAACGCCCGATCGTACCGGCATAGTAGGATGTCCCGCATGCGACGAGGTTAAGCGATCTCGCATTGACAAAACTACTCGCTAGGCCATCAATACGATAGCCTCGGCCAATTCTGAACCCATCCAGCGTGTTGGAAACAGCTAGCGGTTGCTCGTGAATTTCTTTATGCATGAAGTGCCGATGACCGGCTTTGTCGATAGTAATGCGTTTGTGATGAGCTGCCTCGAACCGGAGATCTTTACGTTCACCGCATTCATCAATCAGATAGATACTTTTCCGACTGACAATCGCCATGTCACGATCATCCAAATATGCAACTTCTTCGGCTCGTTCACCGAATGCCAATATGTCCGACGCGATTAGAACTTCATTTCTATTCACTGCGATCGCAAGTGGACAGTCTTTCCGAGCCGCGATCAATCTGCCGGGCAGTTCGTCCGACATCGCTACAATTGCATACTGGCCTTCCAAGCGTTTCAAAGCCTCAGACACGGCTTCGACGCATGTTTGGCCATGTCTCATGAGGTAGCCGATTAGCTTGGGTATTACCTCACTGTCGGTTTCGCTTTCAAAACTGACACCTTTAGCCTCTAGCTCAGCGCGAATGATTGTGAAATTCTCGATGATTCCGTTGTGCACTACAGCGAGGCCATCTGCCACATGAGGATGTGCGTTTTCGAGCGTCGGGGACCCATGTGTCGCCCAACGTGTATGGCCAATCCCGACGGTGCCGTCGATCGGCGTTATTGAGAGCTGATGTACTAGATTTTCGAGTTTTCCTGTTGCACGGCTGCGCGATATTTCACCCCTCCGCAGAATGGCGATTCCAGCCGAATCGTAGCCCCGGTATTCAAGGTTCCTGAGCCCATCAATCAAGGGACCAATAACCGATTTACCGTTGATAACTCCGACAATTCCGCACATCGCTGATCTCCCTTGCTCAAAACCTACCACCTAAACACTCAGCAAGTTTCGGGCCATTGAGGTGGTCCCAGAAAATCGGACAGGTCGCTAAGGTGTATTCCACCGGCTAACGGAGGAATACGAGATGACGACACGACGACGATTTACGGCTGAGTTCAAGGCCCGCGTGGCGCTAGCAGCGCTTCGAGGCGACAAGACGATCCAGGAGATCGCGACCAAGCATAAGGTGCATCCGAACCAGGTGAGCAGCTGGAAGCGCCAGGCGTTGGATGGTCTGGGCGCGGTGTTTTCGAACGGTTCGGATCACGCCCGCCGAGACCATGATTGCGAGGTCCGCGACCTTCACGCCAAGATCGGGGAGTTGACCGTGGTCAACGATTTTTTGGCCAGAGGGCTCAAGCGATGAGCCGGGGCGAGCGCAAGGCGATGATCGGCCGCGATCACCCCGACCTGAGTTTGAGCCGACAGTGCCGGGTTCTGGCGATCAGCCGGTCGTCGTTCTATTACGCGCCCAAGGGCGAGAGTGTTGAGAATCTTGCGCTGATGCGGCGTATAGACGAGCTGTTTCTCAAATATCCGTTTTACGGCTCCCGGCAGATGGTGCGTCAGTTGCACCGTGAAGGCCTCTGCATCGGCCGTCACCGGGTACGCAGGTTGATGCGTTTGATGGGGTTGGAGGCCATTTATCAGCCACCAAGAACCAGCGACCCGCACCCTGAGCACCGGGTTTATCCCTATCTTCTCAAGGGACTGGCGATCGAGGCGCCCAATCAGGTCTGGTGCGCCGACATCACCTACATCCCCGTCCAGCGCGGCTTCCTGTACCTGGTTGCGATTATGGACTGGGCAACCCGCCACGTTCTCGCATGGCGGTTGTCGAACACCATGGATGCCTCCTTCTGCGTCGAGGCGCTAAACGACGCGCTGGTCCGATACGGCAAGCCCGATATCTTCAACACCGACCAGGGCAGCCAGTTCACCAGCCTCGACTTCACCGGCGTGCTCAGGCAAGCGGGCGTCGCGATCTCCATGGACGGTCGGGGTCGTTACATGGACAACATCTTTATCGAACGCCTGTGGCGCTCGCTCAAATACGAGGCCATCTACCTGCACGAGCTGACCGACGGCTTCGCGGCGAGGCGGGTCATAGGCGAGTGGATGAACTTCTACAACAGCGAGCGGCCCCATTCGTCCCTCGGCGGCCGAACGCCGGCGGAAGCCTACGGCGCCAGGCAGCCTATGGATATGATGGATAAGCCTGACGGCTTACCCACATCCCCACAGGCTCAACAGCAGCACGAGAATTTGATAAACAGGATTCAGGCAGCATGATCAGCAACTGGAATACACCTTAACCGAGCTGCCAAACTGTCCAACAATGTGGGACCACCTCACATCTCCAAACTCACCAGAAGCGCTTACGGGCCACATGGGCACCAACGTTGCGGGGACAATCGAATTAACTACTGAGTTTGGGGTGTGTCATTTGATCGGCCAGGCCATACAGAATGCGTGCACGGGACTGCGGTTTCGGTGCGCCCTCCGTCCGCGCTCCCGGCCCGAGGAGCGAGGTAAGGAGTATCAGTGGCCTCGTCCGAGAGCCATTACAAGCAGGGTCCGACCAACGATCGAAACGTCAGTCTTGAACCAATCCGCGAAGCGGGAGATGGAAATTGCGTAAGCGTGGTCGAACATCACTTTGCTTCGGACATCCTCGATACTCTGATCGTATCCTTGTTCAACTTGCGCAAGCCCGCTAATTCCGGGACGCAATCCGTACGTACGTTCCGCATAATATGGGATTGCCTCTTCGAGTCGTTGATAGAAACTCGGACGCTCCGGTCGTGGACCAATCAGCGACATCTCGCCACGCAATACGTTGATGAATTGGGGTAGTTCGTCCAACCGCGTTAGGCGCAGGAGCCGGCCTACCCGGGTTATTCTGGGATCCTTCTCGCGTGCCCATACGGGACCAGTGGACGTTTCTGCATCCGAGCGCATTGAGCGGAATTTGATCATTTCGAATAGAAGGGTTCGGTCGCAAAGGGCACGACCAACACGCAATTGTTGAAAGAACACAGGCCCCGAGCTTTCCAGCTTGATCGCCAAGGCAATAAATGGAAAAAGCGCTCCAGTGATAATAAGACCCACCAGCGATCCTAGAACGTCAAATGTCCGTTTCGCCACCGCGGCAGTGGGAGAGACAAACTGTTCCCGCGGTGTTCGACGATTGAGCCCCCAGCTCGGTCCTCGCCGGAAGAAAAAATAACCCAATGTACCAAGACCAGAAGCAATGTGTCCGGAGACAAAATAGAACACCATGTCCAGTAGCGCTGGTCTCAAATGTCTTGGTATGCAAGCAGATATACCGGCCAGCGATATCAGTGCTACCTGCACTACAGCCGCTATGAAAATGAGCGGTATGTCTTTTGCAAGCACAAGACTGCCGACAAGGCTGGCTGCCAATATCAATGGCATGGCGACTCGGAGTACCTTTCCAGAAAGAAAGACAAACGCCATCCCTGCCAAGTCCGGATTAAGCCGCGGTAAGAGACGCAGTGTTTGCTGCATATTGCCGGCACCAATCCGTATTCTGCGACGGAATTCGGGCTCGTCGCTCGTCACCTCGGCCTCTTCAACAGCAATCTCAGAGTCGTACAGCGTGCGATAACCCATCAAACCGATTCGCATTGGAATCATGAAGTCGTCGTTGATTGTGTCTGCTTCGAGTATCTCAAAGAGCTTGCGTCGAATTGCATAACAAGCTCCGTGGGCACCGATCAGCCCGCCTATTCGGGCCTCACCGCGCTTAACCGCAGTCTGGTAACGCCAATAGAATGATTCCCCGCTTCCGCCTTCGCCAGCAGAAAAGCGATACCCCGCACCAACTGCGCCGACATTCGTGTCTTGGAAATGCGCCGCGATACGTCGCGCGGCATCTTGAGGCAACAGTGCCGAGACGTCCGTCAGAACCACGATCTCACCCTCGGCAAGGGGAATTAGGTCGTTCAGAACCGAGACTTTCCCACGATTCTCCGAATGCCGTATGATTCGAACGCGAGTGTCGGGGAGCGATTGTGAGGATTCGGCCGCCAGGATATGGGTACCATCAGAAGAACCATCACAACCGACGAGAATCGATAGACGGTCGGCGGGGTAATCCATCGCCGCAAGGTTTTCGATCTTGCGTTGGATCATTCTCGCCTCATTGTAGGCTGGCATAACTACAGTGATATGAGGGAGATCATGATCATGAAGGGGCAGTGGGCGCGCAGGCGCACGCCATCCAACCCACGCCATCAGCGCCGGATAGACAATATGGTGGTATACGATCAGTCCCATGCTGGTCATTGTTAACGACATGATTGCGGAAGAAAGAAACATCCGTTTAGGTCCTCTCGAGTCAGCTGGCCAACGCTCGGTACGTGTCAGATAACGCATAGGCATGCGTGCACCGCAGGCCATTGGCGAGATCGATAGTCGCGCTGATCTCCAAGACTCTAGTCGCGGCCTCGGGATTGCCACAGGAATGGCGAATGTCGCCTTGGCGCGCCGGCGCGAAATTGAGATCAGCCGGCAAGCCGAAAACCAAACTCAACGTATTAATCAGATTCAAAATGGACGTTTGAGTTCCCGTACATACATTCAAAACCGGCGCATCGACGCTGGCCTTGTTCATCGCCGCAATCAAAAATCGTGTGACATCGCCAACGTAGATGAAGTCACGTGATTGCTTTCCGTCCCCGTGCACGGTGAGGGACTGCCTATTTAGTATTCGATCCAAAAGGATGGAAATAGCACCGGAATAGGGTGAATGAGGATCCTGTCGGGGTCCATAGACATTGAAAAATCTCAAGCCGGTCGTCCGAAGCGCGTGCGTCAAGCCGCCTACGCGAGCGTGAAGTTCTGTCGCGAGCTTGTCCGCGCCGTACGCGGACAATGGCGAGGTAGGGTGCTCCTCACTCAAGGCAGCTGACGTCGAGGCTCCGTATACTGCTGCGGAAGACGCGTAGACCACAGGTAGTGGCGAATCGGGCCTCGAATCGCAGGCGGCCTCAAAGACGGTAACTGAACCAAAGAGGTTGGTTCGATGAGTCGCGCTCCATGCGTGATTGGATTTTTCCACAGACGCCACAGCAGCCAAATGAAAGATGCCGTCAACGTTTCGTGCCGCATGCTGCACAGAGATTTGATCGGCGACATCGCCTGCGAAGAACTCTACCTCTCTTGGTAGGTTGGCGACTTTTCCAGTGGACAGATTGTCCAAGACGGACACTTCGTGGCCTGTGGCGATCAGTTCGTCGCAGAGATGAGAGCCGATAAAACCAGCCCCTCCAGTAACCAAATAGCGAGCCATGTAATCCCTCACAAGATTGCTATTTGTCGATAGAGCAAGATTTCTGCCAGAATGCGGTGATTTTCTTAACTAACGGAAAACAAATGATAATTGAGGCGGTTGGTCATAATTGCTTCGCCAGATAGTGCAATTTGCCAAATTGAAACTGACGCCCGATGAAAATAGTGGCGCGATTTGCATCCCATCTGGATTGACTGGTCTAGGGCGACGATCAAATTACTGGCACAAATTTTGCGCGGCGCTTCTTACCCGCAACCGATGATAAGTCCGATGCGACGAGAGATTTGGCAGCTACTAGACAGCAGTGGCCCGGGCGGTATCGAATCCCATGTTCTGACTTTGGCTACTTGTATACGTGACCGGGGCTATGTGCCGCGCATCGTCTTGCTTCAAGACCACGGGCCACACCCTCTGCGCACCGAAGCAACCGAAGCGGGGGTGCAAGTTCTGACCTTGCCAGCCCCACGCGATATCCTTATGAGGCTTCGCAGCGACCGTCCAGTGTTGTTGCATACTCACGGTTACAAGGCGGGTATCGTTGGCCGGTTAGCCGCGCGAGCAACGGGTACACCAGTCGTTTCAACCCATCACAACGGCGATATGGGACAGGGCCTACTTCGCCTTTACACGGTTCTCGACCGAATTACCGGGCCTCTCGGAGAGCAAATTGCTGTGAGCGAGAAGATTGCAACGCGACTTATGGGTCGGGTGCATACGATCGAGAATTTTGTACGTTTGCCGGTCAATACCGAAAACGATATTGGTAGCAACGTGGTTGCCTTCGCCGGCCGTCTTTCTCCGGAAAAAGGACCAGACCTTTTTTGCGCCCTCGCCGAACGTCTACCGAGTTTTGACTTTCATGTTTTTGGCGACGGCCCGATGCGAAATGATCTTGAGCGTCGTTACGCGGGCCTCGTCCGCTTCCACGGCATGGTGAGCGATTTAGCGGCGCGGTGGTCGTCCATCGGTCTACTCTGCATGACATCACGAGTCGAAGGTCTGCCGATGGTGGCACTGGAGGCCATGGCGTGGAGAGTTCCTGTTGCCGCATTTTCCGTTGGCGGTTTGGGGGGGCTTATTTCCGACGGCCATTCCGGCTGGCTCGCTCCACCCGAAAACCTCACAGGGTTGCATGATCGAATTGTCTGCCATTTTTCCCAATCCCCAGAGCAACGCACGGCTATGAGCCGATCAGCTCGGCGAACGATTGAGGCTCGATATTCGCCCGAAACCCAACTTGAGAAAACGCTGCGAGTTTACCAGACCGCTCTCGATCGCGCCTCAATGTCCATACGCCGTTCACTAATGCCTAGATAACGTCTCTTCGCGGCGCGCCTAGCGCATTTTGCCGCGGCACAGGCAACCATTGCGGCATTTTGCCATTCCTCGCATCTCATGCTTCCAGTTCGAATCCCGGCTCGGCCATATAATTTGTTGTTTTAAAACAATTGTTGACGTGCCCGAGAGTGTGGCACGGTGATTGCTAGAAACTAGATAGTGAGTTTCATAAGGGAGTTCTAAAGCAATGGAATACCAGATTCTGGAGCGAAATGGGGAAGCCTGGATCGTGATTTCCGGCGCGCTTGACGCCGTAGGCACACTTAAGGCCCAAGAGACGGCAACCCATATTCTCGATGGCCAGGCCAGAAGCGTGACATTTGATTTCAAGGACCTTGGGTTCATTGACCCTTCGGGTATCGGGTTTTTGGTATTCCTTTATAAGCGCCTGCGCACAATGGGACGTAGTCTGAAAATTGTCGGCCTCTGTGGCCAACCGGCTCGGCTATTACGGAAATTGAATCTGGACGGACCCCTAAATGCCACATTTCTAAACGAACACGTTGCGGTCAATTCAGCGATCGAGGTTGAAGCGCCGCTATTGCGGGCATCGTAAGAAATGCGAAATCCGCGCCTCTTATTCATGTTTAGCATAGCGACGTTCACCATGCTGGTTGCCGGATGTACAACTTGGCCGGTAGAAAGAGGCGGTGGGGCGGCGGAAGTGTCACCTCTGCCTCCGACACAGATTTTGCTCGGTTCGACGGAAACATCATGGGTGGGCACGCTCTATATGCGGCTGGAATTCGCGGAGGCAGAGCTTGAGCGGATTACAGCATTAGGCGGAATGGAGAAGACACCCGCTGCCATTACTCTCGCAAGAGGGCTCTCCATTCGGGTCCGCCGAGAACTGGCTGGAGGCCTCAATGTAGATGCAGCAAGAGACCTTCTAAGCCTCGAAGAATACGTAACTCAGATGGTCGAAATCTACGAACGGGTAGTATCGAGGGCGGATTTTGGTATAGCCCCAGGCAAAGATACCGAGGGATGATCGCGATGAAGCGAATGATCGGTGCTTCGAGACACCTTGGTTGGGTTGCGGTTTTCCTTCTCATCGTAACGTTACAGCCAACCTCTACGAGTGCTTCTCAGGAAATCGTGATCCGTGCTGGTGACGTGCTGGCGATCTCACTGCCTGGAGAGACGGATTTTGATGATCCGTTTCGGGTCTCAACGGACGGCACAATCTCTTTACCGGAGGTCGGTCGCCTCGTCCTTGCCGACCTGACTATTGAGGACGCTAGAGAGCTCGTCGGCGAGTCGCTCGGCCGCGTATACCGTAACCTCAAGGGCTTCGATCTTACTCTCGTCGAGCGTCGTCTCATACTCCAGGTTTTAGGTTATGTGAGGCAACCGGGGACCGTGGATCTTCCGAGCGAAGCCAATGTGCAAGCGGCTATCGTGGGCGCTGGCGGCCTCATGCAGGGTGCACAACTTGATCGCATTCAACTACGTCGAAGTGGTGACGTTCGGATTTTTAATTATAAGGCGTATCTCGACAGTGGCGACCCATCAACGCTCCCCTCGCTTGCTCCGAATGACGTGATTTTCGTACCTGTGTCACCGCTGATCGGCAATGTTCAAGTGGAATTCGATGCACAAACGCTGACTGCAGCAGGCGATGCCGGAGACGATATAAAGGCTATTCGCGTATTTGGCGAGGTTCGAAAGCCGGGAACGTTCTCCTACCGGGAAGGACAGAGCGTCATTGACCTGATAATGCGGGCGGGCGGTATCACGCGGTATGCCGGGGTTGAGAAGATCCGGGTTATGAACGGTGGCGTTCCCCTCATGTTCAACTTAAAAGACTATTTGGATACTGGGCGCCAGGATGTCGTTCCCGTCTTAAAAGCCGGCTCAATCATCTATGTACCAATCAACGTAGATGAAGTGAAGGCCGGGGGACGAACGGTTTACGTGATGGGAGAGGTCTCAGCACCGGGCGCCTACGAGATGACGGAAGGCGCAAACTTCTTTGATGTACTGGCAAATTCTGGTGGACCAACTCGCTACGCTGACTCTCGGCAAATACGGATCATCAGGGCTGATGGAAGCGTGGAACGTTTCGACCTAATGGCCTACACAGAAGGCCTCATAACCGCTGGTGTACCACCAATTCATCCGGGCGACGCCATCTTTGTACCAGAGAAAGTAGATCAACTAGAGCCCTCTTGGCTAAACGTCGGACCGGAAAGAGTTGTGCGGATCATGGGCGCGGTTCTCCGACCCAGCCGCTACGAGTGGTCGGATGAAATGTCTTTGCTCGACCTTATTGCACATGCGGGTGGCCCGACAAAAGATGCCGACATATCTCAGATCACTATACTTATGATAAGCGAGAGAACGACCAAGCCCATAATTTTCAATCTCGAACAATTTCTGTCTCAAGGCGGGAGTTTTGCCGACCTCCCTGTGATCCGTGCGGGATATACGATCATGGTGCCCGAACTTCCAAGGGATCCGACGGATAACAAGTCGCAGTGGGTGAGGCAATCGGCGGAGCGCTCGATCTACGTGATGGGCGCGGTCGGCTCACCCGGACGCTATGGCTTCAACGAATCTCTGACTTTTCTCGATATTCTTGCAGCGGCGGATGGCCCCACGCTCGGCGCCGATATTCAGAATATTCGAGTTGTGCACCGCGACGGCGCGGGCTCACGAGTAAGCAAACTGAACCTCGCTCTGTATTTCGAAACCGGCGATGCGGCTCTGCTCCCGATCGTCAAACCAGCAGACGTGATATACATACCCGAGCGCGATCGAGAATGGACGGAGGTCGAGCCGTCTGAAACTGTACGGGTGCTGGGGGCTGTGGGTGCACCAGGACGCTATCGCTTCGATGGAAACATGACGATCCTGGATCTTCTTGCGGAATCGGGTGGGCCAACACCCGAGGCATGGCAAGAACAAATCGTCGTCATAAACGTTGTGGCGGGAAAACCCGCTGCGTCCTCCTTTGATCTTTTGGCCTTTGCCAAGTCGGGGGATTTTAGCCTGCTGCCCGTTGTTCGGCCGGGTGACACAATATACGTTCCCATGGAATCTCAAAGCGGCTGGTCGATCTTCGTTAACGGCGTAAAAGACGCCGTACAGGTTGTGGCGCTTGTCGCGCTCGTAGCGGGGTTGTGATGCGCCCCCTTCCGATCACCTACGAAGAAACAGAAGCCATCTTTCGGAGTGTAGCGGAGGAGGGTCTGCGCTCAGTACTTGTTGCCTCAACGGAGGCTGGAGAGGGTGCGTCGACTATAGCATATGCCCTTGCCCAGAGAATTTCCGCCACCGGCAAAGAGGTGCTTTACATCGACTTCAACGTGTGTTCCTCCTATCCAGCAAATGAGCTGTGCATCGAACCGACGGCCTGGACGATCGATGGCGCCCCGGAACCAGCAAGTTTCTTTTCTATTCCCGGCTCCAGCCTATCGATTTTGGCGGCTCCGGCAGCTGGGTTCACCAATGTCGGGAAACTCGATCCATCGCGTGTAAAAATAACGCTTTGCAATCTACTCGAGACTTTTGATTGCATCGTGGGCGATGCGCCCTGTCTTGGACGTAGAGCGTATTCCGGACTCCCGACGGCTACTCTGGCAGCAGCCTTCGAGGCAGTTATCCTCGTTCTTTTATCCGGGGCAACCATATCCAATTCGGCCGAGGCCGCTGTTCGTCAATTGAGGAACGCCGACGCGCGAATCCTGGGTGTCGTGATGAATGATCGAGAAATGCCGCACCTGCGACAGGAATTGACGCGTCAAGCTGCAAAGCTCGATTTCCTATTGCCGGGTCTTTCTCAAGCCGTGGAGAGGACGCTTAGACGTTTTCCGGTGCTGAGCGTGGACTATTAGCCCAGCGAAAAACCAAAATACAGCACCGAACCGTCGAAGCGCACTTCAATGAGGAACGACAATTCGGTTCGTGCGGCATTTGCCATCTCCAAAACACACTGATTTGCGCATCTCCATGGATGGTCGCGGTCGCTGCATGGACAACATTCCTCGGACTTACGCCATGCCACTGGCATGACGGTTCCTCGTCAGTCATCGAGCGGCTGTGGTGGTCGCTGAAATATGAGGCGGTCTATCTCCACGAACTGACCCACGGCTTCGCGGCCGAAGGGGTCATCGACGAGTGGATCGACTTCTATAACACCGAGCGGCCCCATTCGTCCCTCGGCGGTCAAACGCCGGCGAAAGCCTCCGGCGCCAGGCAGCCAGTGGATATGAAGGCTAAGCCTACCCGCTTACCCACATCAGGCTCAACAACCGCTCCAGGGTGTGATAAACAGGATTTGGGCAGAATGATCAGTCAGCGGAATACGCCTTAACTGTGCCGCCAACCTATCCAACAAAGTGGGACCACCTCATCCAGCGTTCGAACTACGCTACGACGGTGGTCTGAGGTCGTGGAACAGCCATCTTAGGAATGGCCTTGAACTCCACGGACGGTCGTTTCTTGGCGATGAAAACCGGGAGTGTGTCTCGATGCAACGCAATTCGCAAAATTTAGTGAATTCTATCCATTTTGGGGGGAATCCGCCAAATTCGAAGTTTGTCCGTCAAACGGGCGAAGCGATTTCGGATTTCATTTGCAAGAAACCGGCAATATGTGACGAGAAAACAAAGAGTCGACCTCACCATCATCACAGTTCGGTCCAAACTGAAGCGAGGTCGCGTTTATGCTTGCAAGTATCTTCGGTGTCTCGCCTATTTGCTTCCAAGTATAGAATATGGTGTGCTAGTCTTTTATTTTTCATTGGGATTATTAGTTCGATCTCCCACCCGAGTATTGCAGCACCGGAAATTGTTATAATCTATACCTATCACACACATCCTCCTTTTATTACGGGAGAAAATGAAGGATTAACCTTCGATCTTGCGCAATATTTTAGTGATAAATCGGACCAACGTTTCGATTTTAGGGTGGTTTCCGTCTCACGTCCTCGACTTAACAAATTGATCGAGACATCTGAAGCCATGATCGTGCCATGGGTCAACCCGGCTTGGTTCAAGGATAATGAGGAAACTCGGTATCTCTGGTCAAAGAATTCCTTAATGGAGGATGCCAACGGGATCATCTCTCACATGGATCGTAGTCTGGTCTACGAGGAGCCTTCGTCGATTGCTGGGCTAGTATTTGGTGGAATCCGAGGCCACCGTTACACCGGAATAGACGATTTCATCAGTCATTCAAAAACAACACGTCGGGTGGATACGGACAATCACCTCTCCAATTTCTTGAAGCTAAGCAAGGGGCGGATTGACGTCACGCTCACACCCGAATCGGCCGCTCGCTACCTGATGAAAGACAGCAAAATTGGCGACCAGCTTTACTTATCGCCGAAACCACACAGCCGCTACAGCCGGCGAGTGATGGTCCCGAACGCTCGAATTGATATACTAGCGTTTATTGATGAGGTTCTGGACGCGAGCCAGGAGGACGAATCATGGTCACAGATGTTCCTGCGTTACGAATGACACGGAGGCGACATCTTGCTACACGGTCGTGGTGGTGGCCACGGCTACTCCATTTAGCCCGCATTATTCATGATCGCCATAGAATCTGATGCGGACGAGCTTTACCGGCCGGGTTGACGGCGGTTTTCCAAGTGGGCTTTTGGGACGGGGCTGGAGGTTGATGTTCGGGGTTGATCCGGCGGCACGTGCCGCATGGATCAGGGGCCTTGGGCGGCGATGCAGCCTGCCATTGAGATCATGGCCTTGCGATATGGATATGCCGAAGGCAGGGCGATGCGCAGGCGGGACTTGAGCTCCTCGATGCGCACGGCGACCTTGAGGAAGGCGC
>SMVB01223522.1_pt1 | contig 20399 bp, 18 predicted proteins | sample 2456461 | NCBI WGS metagenome assembly SMVB01 (sample SAMN11095934, study PRJNA526329) | marine sediment metagenome | biome: Marine sediment; feature: Surficial sediment; material: Deep marine sediment; isolation source: Hadal surficial sediment | place: Pacific Ocean | collected 2014-05 | depth...
CGGTCTGAACGGCTTTGGCAACCGGTGCCGTAAAGTCTGGGAAGTCGTCGTCGGCATCGTAGACGTGGGCGCCTACATCGGTCACGTCGTGACCGAGATCTTCCAGCACCTTTACCATGTCGGACTTCAGCGAGTAGCCGCCGTGGTCCGCGCCGATCGCCACTTTCATTTTCATTCCAGCCTATTCAGAAGCTTCTGGACCAGCCCGGCCCAGGGAAGGGCGGAATCGTGTGAAACATGATATCGGTGCAAACTGGCAATTTCGCACCCGCGACGGGCACGGAGTACCCGGTTTTGCGCTCGCTACCAGTAGCGGTGCGACCCTGCGACCTTCACCCGCACCGAGTAGAGCGACGTATCGCCACAAATGTAAATCCGCTTGCCGTCCCGGTCGCCAAACACCAGGTTCGCCGTGGCCTGCTCTGGAATCAGGACTTTCCCCAGTAACTCCCCCGCTGGCGAGTAACACTGCACCCCGTCCCTGGCGCTGGTCCAGATGTTGCCCTGTTCGTCCACCCTGAAGCCGTCCGATGCACCGGGTCGAACGTCTGCAAACAGGCGTTTGTTCAAAAGGCTCTTGCCATCGTCGCTCACATCGAACACATTGATGTTTCGCGGCTCCCCGGTATCTGCGAGATAGAACAGTTTTTCATCTGGCGAAAACGCCAGCCCGTTCGGTCGATCGCCAGTATTCTCGACGATAGAAAGTGCGTCTCCATCTTTTGAATCGGGGTCGAACCGGTAGGTGAAATTTCCCTCGAGTTCGGAATCGCGCTTGTTCCCTTCCCGGTCCGAAAGGATGCCGTACGGGGGGTCGGTGAACCAGATGCTGCCATCGGACTTCACCACGAGGTCGTTTGGCGAATTAAAACGCCCGCCACCCCACTTATCTACCAGAGTCACCACCGTGCCGTCGGCCTCGGTGCGGGAGATTCGGTTGGCCGAATGCTCACAAGAAACAAGCCGACCCTGCTGGTCGCGATAGTGGCCGTTCGTGTTGTTGCAGGGCTCACGAAAAACAGTGGTGTCGCCAGAGCCGGCATCGAACTTCAACATCCGGTCGTTCGGAATGTCCGACCAGAGCACATAATCGCCCTCAGGAAAATAGACCGGGCCCTCGGCCCACTCGCAGCCCGTGTAATGCTTTTCGATGCTGGCGTCAGCGTCGATCAATTCGAGAAACCGGTCGTCGATCACCTCGATTCCCTCGCGCAAGTCTTCGGGCGGTGTAGCCGAGCGGTGACTCGGGAAGGTCCTGGGTTCTGCAGTCATGAATCGGTGTTTCCTAATCCTGTGTATATGCCAGTATTTTTAATTGGTTTGAGGGATCCGCTTTTATGGTTATCCCGTCGGTCGAGTTGCGCCGGCAATGTTGAGTTCAATACTCCAGATCGAGCTTGTCGCGCCGATAAAGAGTGTCTGCCCGTCGGCCATCCCAAATGAAAGGTTTGCGGCTACTTCGGGTGTGTGAACCTTACCGAGCAGGTCACCTCCCGGGCTGAACGCCTGGACGCCATCGCCGCAAGCAACCCACATGTTTCCATCGGCGTCGGCCCTGAAGCCGTCGGGCACATACGGCTCGACATCGACGAACACCCGCGGATTCTCAAGCCTGTCGAGTCCGTCTCCTGCTACATCGAATGCCATCAGCCGATGCGGGCGGAACTCGCCGTGCGTACGGCCCGTGTCCCCGACGTACAGCACCGACTCATCGGGCGAAAATGCGATACCGTTCGGTTTGTCGAAATCCTCGTTGACCATTGCGATATCGAGAGTGTCTGGATCAACCCGGTACACCCTGTTGCGGTTTTGCTCCGGCTTGTCACCGTGGCCCACCGCAAGCTCCAGAAAACCGTAATCGGGGTCGGTAAACCAGATCGAACCATCAGATTTCACCACGATGTCGTTAGGAGACGTCAGCAAGCCACCGTCGTAGGTTGCCGCAATCGTCGTCATGCCGCCGTCGTGCTCCTGCCTGACCACGGTTCGCCCACTAGTAAGGCACGACAACACGCGCCCTTCACGGTCGACGGTGTTCCCGTTGGCGCGGCCCGACGGCTCGCGGTAAACGCCGAAACCGTCCGCTTCGCTCCAACTTACTATTCGGTTATTCGGGATATCACTGACGATCACCTTGCCCTGACCTGCCGCCGAATCGATATCGGGCACCCAGCAGACACCCTCGGCGAAAGTCAGCGTATCGGCAAGCAAATTCAGGCTTGGAGTCAGGCCCAGGATCCTCTGGAACTCGTCATCGAATATTTCGAATTGATCAGACCCTGTCATGAGTAACCGACTCCTGAGATCGCAATGCGACGATCGATGACACCCAACCCCGAGCTGCGCATGGCGTAGTGCCCACGTGCGGAACCTGGAACGGAGCGGAGCGTATCACCCGCGGCTGAAATCCGCACTCAATGTGGTCGTCAGAGCAGCTAAGATCGTTGTCGGACTCTGGCCCGGCCAGACTTCAGGTTGACGAGCCAGAGCCGCAAAAAACGCGGAAGCAGGATTGCGAATGGTGTTGGAAACGGCCGGAAAGACCGACCCGGGTCTGTTCAAGGCCGGGGCGGGTCGCGTGGTGATCACTCCACCCGTCGGTTTCGCGATCGACGGCCCCGAGCACGGCCCTCGCCAATCGACCGGTATAGCCGACGATCTGCTCGCGAGGGTGGTCGTTCTCGAATCTGCAGGCACAAGGGTGGCACTCGTCAACCTCGACGTCTGGGGTATTTCTGCGTGGCTGGTGGATTCGATCAAAGCCGCCACGGCCGAGGCTGCCGGTATCGAAAACGATTACGTCTGGCTCACCGTCACCGGCAACGGGACCTCCCCCCCGCTCTGGAGGGATGACGCCGAATACGCGAACTATTCCGCTTTCCTGCCGCAGCAAATTGCAGGGGCGGCGAGGGTAGCCGTCACTTCCCTCGAACCGGCATCGATGGGCTCAACCGGAACGCTGTTACCAGATGTATCGACATTTGTCGCGGGCCCGGGGCGACCCGGGAACGCGGCGCTGTTTGTGCTCGCGATCGACCGCGCCGATGGCAGTGGAATCGCGCGGCTTATGAACTATGCGTGCCCGGCCACAATTAGCGGCCCGACCACGCACTGGACCGCCGATTACCCCGGCTATGCGTCGTGGGCGCTCGAGCAGAACGGCGGTGGGCTTGCGCTCTTCACGCAGGCACCCTCGTATGACATTCGACCGTTCGATTGGTGGGACGGAAACAAAGCGCCGGCACATGCCGATCGCAAAACTGAAGATGTGCAGGCCATGGGTCTGTTGCTGGCCACTCAGGCGGCGAACGGAGCTGCCGAAACGACGCAACGTCGGAACGTGGTGGTCGATGCTCGATACGACAATGCTGCCGGGATCCACGTAATGCGCATCGGCGACGCTCATTTTCTTTCGACCCACCGGCCTCAGCCGAACAAGTTTGCACGCCGGTTCAGGCGCGAACTCCCCCACTCCAACACTTTCGTGGCCGCCAACCTGTCAGGCGGAATGTTCGATGCGAAAGCAACTTTCGATGCCCGGGCAATGCGGCGCGGAATGGCGCTGTTAACCGAGTTGGGGGCTTCCTAAAAGCTATCTGAACAACCCCGGCTCCCTGGAGGTTGAGACGCTATTGAGCCCAGAGCCCGCGTTCGATGGCGCTTGCCTATTGTCGAACAGGTCCCCCCAACCTAACCTGCTCACATAGAGAACGAACTAGCGGACGAAGGAACAAAACTTGCCAAAGATTTCACTCATCGGAGCCGGGAGCGTCGTGTTCGCTCGGCGATTGCTGCAGGACATCATGTGCGTCCCTGAACTTTCGGACTCGACAGTTTCGCTGATGGACACAGACCCGGAGCGACTTGAGCTGATGGGAAAGTTCGCAAAAAAACTCGCAATCGATACCGGCACCAACATTAATATCGAGGTAACTGCCGACAGGCGAGAAGCCCTTGCCGGTTCCAACTACGTGCTCACGACGATCCGGGTTGGCGATAGTTTCGAGCGCGATATTGCGATTCCGTTGAAGTATGGCGTCGACCAGTCGGTGGGCGACACGGTGGGCCCCGGCGGCGTATTCAAGGCCCTCCGAACCGCCCCGGTCCTCCTCGACATCTGCGACGACATCGAAGACGTGGCCCCCGACGCCACCCTGCTGAACTACACGAACCCGATGGCGATTGCGTGCTGGTCCATCGCCGAGGCCACCGACGTACCGACCCTCGGGCTCTGCCACAGCGTTCAGCACACCACGGCCGATCTCGCCGATTACATCGGTGCCCCGAGAGATTCGGTCACGGGCTGGGTCGCCGGCATAAACCACCTTGCATGGTTCCTCAGGTTCGAACAGGATGGGGTCGACGCCTACCCGAAGTTGTTTGAAGCAATGGAGAACCCTGAAATTTATTCACGGGATACGGTGCGTTTCGAAGTGCTGCGCCAGTTCGGGTATTTCGTTACGGAATCGACGCGGCACATGTCGGAATACACACCGTATTTCCGTAAGAACGAAGAAGTGATCGATGAGTTCAATCTCGACCAGATTCGGCAGGACCTGCAGCGCCGCACGGCGAGGGTGGACGACCATTACACGCAGCTTCTTGAAGATGCGAATTCCGACAGGCGACTTACGGCCGAACGGTCGGAAGAATACGCGTGTCGAATTATCGAAGCCATGGAAACCGGCCGGCCAACAGTGATAAACGCCAATGTGCCGAACTCGGGCCTTATCGACAACCTGCTCGACCAGAGCTGTGTCGAGGTGCCCGTGCTTATCGACAACCTCGGGTTTCACCCAATGGCGGTCGGTGAAATTCCCGGACAACTGGCAGCACTCAGCCGGTCGAACCAGGCCGTTCAGCAAATGGCGACACAGGCCATCCTCGATGGTGATCGCGAGGCTGCATTCCACGCCATCGCACTCGACCCGCTAACGTCGGCAGTACTGTCGCTTTCCGAGATCCGCGAGATGTTTGACGAGATGTGGGCCGCCCACGGCACCGAACTGGCCGCTTACACATGATGCGTGCGGCAATCGCGGTCGAACTGGGCGTTGTCCGCTGCCAAGACGTCGAGATTCCTGAGGCAGGTCCCGGCGATGTCCTTGTGCGAACGCGGGCGGCTTCAATCTGTGGCAGCGACCTCCACATGGTCAATACCGGCTGGGCAATGCACGACTTTCCGGCGATGTCCGGCCATCCCGGACATGAGGCTGTCGGCGAGGTAGTCGAGTCGCGCTCGAAACGAATTTCCGAGGGCGATCTCGTCCTGACGACTCCCCACATCTGGGACTCGCGGTGCTTTGCCGATTACCAGGCGATCGACGATGCCCATGTGCTGAAACTGGACCCCGGCGTGGATATAGATACGGTGACGCTCGCCCAGCAACTGGGAACCGTTGTTTACGCCATAAAACGATTACCTGAATCGCTCGAAGGCCAGACCTGCCTGGTGGTCGGGCAGGGCAGCGCGGGACTGTTCTGGGACTTCATGCTGACCCGTCGCGGCGCCGAAAAAGTCATTTCGATCGAGCCGTTGCCATGGCGGCGCGAACTCGGCAAAAAATACGGGGTCGGCGATACGATTGACGTCACCCTCGATGACGCCACACAGGCTGTAAAAGACCTGACAGGTGGCCTCGGGGCCGATCTCGTGATCGAGGCCGTTGGGACCACCCCGACCCTGTCGCAGGCGTTCCACCTGGTCCGCGATCAAGGCCAGGTCGTGTTGTTCGGTCTGCCGGAATCTGAAAGACCCGTGCCGTTCGACTACTCGCAGATGTTCAAAAGCCGCGCCAGCGTATTTACGGTGCTCGGGTCGCAGGACGAACCCGGACTGAAGAGCTACGTAGAGGCCGTGCGTCTGATCAGTTCGGGCGAAATAGACGTTGAGCCGATCATTTCGCACCGCATAAACATTTCCGAAATCGACCGCGCTTTTGAAATCGCAACCGAACGCGTCGACGGTGCCGTAAAAATCGGACTCACGTTCGACATCTGAACGCGACCCCACGCTAGCCCGGCAGGTCGGACAATGGCTTGGCCGTGTGGTGGTCTTTACGTGTCATCACTTCGCGAGAATAGAACTCGTCGGACCAGCCGATCAGGTTCTTCACAGCTTCGTCGAACAGCAGTTTTCCTTTCTCGGGAGTCGCCAGCAGCGCATCGCCACAAACTCCCGATTCTGTGTACTCACTGGTCCACGACGTGACCGCCACCGGCCCCGCTGCCCACAGGTCGACCCACTGGTAGGGCGAGTTGTGCTCGTGGAACTTGATCCCCTCGTTCACCGCCCGGTCCATCTGGATAAGGTCGGCGTTCATGTGGAGCGCCATCGACGTTTCAGCCTCGCCCGAGTGCGCACAGCCGCCCGGGAAACCGGATTCGCGCCAGCTCTTCATGAACTCCGGGTCGACCGCGGTGAGGTTCCACCACGATGTGAGCGCCACGTTGGCGTCGGTCTCGATGTTCGCCCTCCTGCAGGCCAGGTCGAGGGGCGGCATGTTGGAGCCGTGGCCGTTGATGACGATGATCCGGCTGAAACCGTGATAAGCAAGCGACTTCAGGATATCGACGATGTAGCGGATGAACGTCTCGTAATGAACCGTTATAGAGCCGGGAAAGTCCATGACGTGGGTCGTGTAGCCATAGGCGACCGGAGGCATGAACAGGAGCCGGTCGGCATGCTGCTGGCACGCGGCGCGGGCCACTTCGGTTGCCGTCCAGCGGTCCATCTTTACCGGCAGGTGCGGACCGTGCTGCTCCATCGTGCCAACCGGCAGTACGGGAATCAGCCCGGCCTCAACGGCCTGGTTCATCTCCGCCCATGTCAGGTCTTCGTACACCCATTTTCCGTTGATCGCCATTATTTTCTCCGTCTGTCTGTTCGAATGGCAGCCTGGCTAAAGGGCCCCGTAGTCTTCCGAGCCCTTGCCATGAGCGATAACCGCTTCCTCGTCGATTTCGATGCCCAGGCCAGGGCCGTCAGGGATCGGAAGCATGCCATCGCCATCAAGCAGCATCGGCTCAGCCAGGATTCCGCTCACATACGGTGCCGGGTGCCAGTACTCGAGATACCGACCGTTGGGCATTGAAGCCGAAAGCTGCAGGTCGGCCGCTGCTCCCACGGCCGTGTTCCAGCCGTGCATCACCACCTGTATGTTGTTGTCATACGCCCGCTGCCATATCTTGCGCGACTCGGAAAGGCCGCCGCAAATCGTCTGGTCGGGCTGCAGAATGTCGCAGGCCCTCTCGCTGATGAATGGCTCGAAATTCAGACGCCCCCTGATCACTTCACCAGTTGCGATGCGCACGGGTGAAACCTCGGTCAGCCGCTTGTAGCCATCGATATCGTCGGCGCGGAGCGGCTCCTCGAACCACGAAACGTCGTAGTCCTTAAGCATCTTGGCCGCCTCGATAGCCCACTTCAGATCGCCATGCCAGAACACGTCGGAACCACCGGGGTCAACCATCAGTTCGGAATCGTCGCCAATCGTCTTACGTGCCGTGCGGACCAGCTCTTCGTCGTGCTTCAGGTCGCGCTCCCGTCCGAACGTGCCCCAGCCGAGCTTGAACGCCCTGAAATTCTTCTCAAGCCCGGATTCAAGACTTCCGACCATTTCGTCGACCGGCCATGAAAAAAGCATCGATGCGTACGGCTTCAGCTTTTCAACATAACGCCCGCCGAACAAACGCGATATCGAGAGTCCGGTGTGCTTGCCGAGAATGTCCCAGAGGGCATGATTTACTGCTCCGATATAGCTGGTAACGCCCCCGCCCCGCCCATACCAGAAGGTCCACTGGTGCAACCGCTCAGTGACAGCTTCAGGTTGCAGCGCGTCCTGGCCGATCAGGTGCGGCCAGAGCACCTTCATCACTGCCTCGGCCATCTCCCACCTGACGCCGGTGCAGCCCCAGCCGGAAATGCCGCCCTCGGTGTCGATCCTGATGAGGGTCTGGTCATAGCCCCACCAGCTCGGGTGAATTGGCTTGCCGACCCTGAGTTCGGGTCGCTGACTTACGAGTGGAAATACGGTGACGTTGGTGATTTTCATAGAAATGGGTATCGAGTGGGAACGGAGTGACCGGGCGATAGTGCGCCCGGTAGAAAACCGTGTCAATGATTCTGATCGACAGTTCGAAGAATGTTGCGTTGACAAACGCTGCAGGGCTGTCAGAATCCGGGCAACGCCAGGTCTAATCCAACCCGAAAGAAGTCGAATTGAAAATATCGAAGCTCATCGTCACACCGGTCGCCACGCACGATCAACCCCTGCTCAACAGCACGGGCGTCCATGAATCGTACCGCCTCCGGACCATCGTTCAGATCGTAACGAGCGACGGGTACACGGGCGTCGGCGAAACATCGGCCGACCGAAGTTCAGAGATCGAGGCGAACCGAGCATGGATCGAGGGGGCCGATCCGCGCCAGATGACCAGGGCGCGGCTGGAGTGGAAGGGCTCGCCAGAGGCATGGGCAGCTGTCGAGACGGCGATGCTGGACGCGGCCTCGAAGCAGGCTGGACTCCCGCTGTGTGACTACATTGGCGGCAGGGCGAGAGACAGGGTCGAGTGGGCGGCCTATCTCTTTTACAAGTTCGCCGACGAGAACGGCCAGGGCGAGATTGCTACTGGTGAAACGTTGGATCCCGAAGCCTTCGTCAGGCAGGCCGAAGAGTTCGTCGACAGGTACGGGTTTAAAGCCCTGAAAATCAAAGGTGGGTTCTTTCACCCCGACGTGGATATCGAAACTTTCCGGCTGCTTCGAAAGCGGTTTCCCAAAGAGGACGGCTACGAAATTCGCATCGACCCCAATGCGGTCTGGACCATCGAAACGTCGATCCGGGTGGCAAATGCGATCGAGCAGTACGAACCCCAGTACCTCGAAGACCCTACCGATTCGATCGCAGATCACGCCGAACTTAAGAAGCACACAAACATTCCCACGGCGTCGAACATGTGCGTGTCGGCATTTGCGCACATCAAGCCGAATGCCCGGATAGAGGGAATCGACGTGATCCTCGGTGACCACCACCACTGGGGCGGGATCCTTGCCTACAAGGAAACGGGAGTGCTTTGCAGGGTTATGGGCTGGGGTCTCTCGGGACACTCAAACAACTCGCTGGGCGTTTCGCAGGCGGCGATGTTGCACGCATGTGCTGCCACACCGGAACTGGCCTACCCGGCTGATACGCACTATCCATGGACCGACACGGACGGCGACATAATCAAGGGCGGGAAACTCCAGTTCAAAGACGGTTTCATGGAGGTGCCCGATGCACCTGGTCTTGGAGTAGAGATCGATGAAGACGCGCTGGCAGAACGCCATGAGGCTACGAAGCGGGGTAAGCCGGACAATCGAAAGGACATGATCCTGTCGATCCATCCCGAAGCAAAGCCACGATCTGGATCGTGGACCGGTTATAACTTCCCCAGTTTCGCGAAGCCAAGATGGTAATCTGCACTCGAATATCGACAGGTTCGGTATTCAGTTGCGAAACGAGGGGGCCATGGACGCAGAAATCATTATTCTCAGGTTGTTGCACATCGTGCCGGGATCGGTCTGGGTAGGGAGCGCGATATTTCTGGCGTGGGTTCTCCAGCCTGCGATTGCGAAGACCGGTCCTCCCCACTCCGGGGCCGTAATGGCGAACATGGTCAAGCCCATCGTCATACTGCTGCACTCGACAGCCTGGATAACAATGGTTTTCGGTGTCGTGATGGCTTTCCGCGTCCCGGGGCGCCAGCCTTTGTTCGATAACCTCTGGTCGACCGACTGGGGAACGATGATCTGGCTCGGATTCCTGTTCGCCGTCGTCGGATACGCGCTTGGATTCGCTGGTGGCATAAACAGCAAGAAGATGATGGATATCGGGAAAACTCTTACCGGACCGCCGACGCCCGAGCAGGCAGGTCAGATGGCCGGGTACCAGAAACGTGCCATGATGCTTACGAAGATCGCTTCTTTGCTGGTGCTCGCGGCGGTCGTCGTCATGGCTCTCGCCCAGCACGTTTAGACGGAGATAAATTGGACCTTCCGCTCGTAATTACCCGACTCATTCACATAGTTTCGGGATCGTTCTGGGTCGGCGCGGCGATCTACCTGGCCGTGCTCCTGGAACCGAAGATCAGGTCTGGCTCGATAGATCTGGAACGGCAGATACTGCGGCGTACCAGCAGGCTCAACAGCCTCTGGATAACCAGCGCCGCCGTGCTCACCATCGTCTCAGGATTCGCATTGATATCCCTGACACCTGGACGGAGCATGTCCGATCTGGGCGAATCCGGGTGGGGCACGATGATCCTGATCGGTCTGCTGGCCGCGCTCGCCGCGTTTTTCATCTCCGGATTCGCGGGCATGGCAACTGCGAAACTCCGACGGGCCTTTGAGTCGGCCGGAGACAATCCCGACGCCACAACCACCCCGGAATCGGAGCAACAGCTTGCGTTGTTCCGCCGCAGACTATCGTCGCTGGGTTACCTGAACGCAGTACTGGTGATCATCGCGGTAGGGACCATGGCCGTCGCCCGATTTGTATAGCCGTTGGCGCATGCGTGTGGGAACCGTTCGTCTAGACGTACAGCCCCAACTGGCCACCGCCCAGCAGAAACAGGCTGGCCCGGTTTTGCCCGGGGGCGATTTTCTCGCCTGCCATGTGTTCACCGGATATCACCGGGTCGAAGCTCGACACCAGCCGAAACCCGGCTGGCGAATACTGTTCGCCGATGGTAAATGCGATCTGCGAGGCGCTGAGTAATTGTTCCGACCGCCAGAAGTCGAGTTGCGTTGTCGCAGCCGCGGGTGCAATCTCCACCGCCAGCGGAGCGTCATCGACGGCATACTCTTCTACCACGAGTTCGCCGGTGGAAAGAGCCACGGTGTCGATACCGCTACCCCCAGTTGCCAGTGCATTTTCCTTGAGCCGGGCAGCATCGTCGATCTGGCTCGATGTGCCTGAAACGACGTGAAGGTGAGCGTGAACCTGGCTCTGGTGTGCCACGCGACCGAAGTTAGAGATCACCCGGTAGCCGTCGTCACCGCAGTGTTTGCCGCCCATTTTGACGGCGAGTGAAGCAGCATCGACAAGCACGTCTGAGGACCAGAAATCCTGCTGGGTCATGTGCTGCACCGGGACGATCAGCAACATCACACGGGCCCACATCAGCTGATTGTGGAAGCAGGCCACTCTTGCTCCGCTGCCCTCGGCTCCGTCCTCGGGCCGAGCTTCCCAGCGTGCATCGGCGTCACCCGCAACGATCGCGCAAAAAATACAATCGTCAGACTCGGGCAGTTCGAGAGTCACTTGCGCGACGATTTCCCGCGCGTACTCCGGGTCCTGGGTGTGGCCCCACGGTGCCGGAAGTCAGGCGCCATCATTTCCCGGTCAGCCACCACGCTCCCATCGCGCAGCCTCGACGCGATCGCCTCTGAATATCGAGTCGTAATTTGAGCCTCCGAACCCCCTATCGTCTCAAGCGTGATACGGCTGGTGAACACAGTCGGCATCATCGCATCGTGCCGGTGGACGATCAGCTGGTACAGCTTTTCTTCCGCCCACGCCGTCGAGGCTTCGGCCCCCATGTCGTCAAGCACGAGTACCTCCGCATCGCGCACCAGGCCGAAAGTGTGATCGAACGACTTGCTCCCGGACGGTCCGTAAGAACGACGGAGGTCGTCAAGCAGGTCAGGTACGAACCTGAACAATACGTTGCGTCCCTGCTCGATGCATTCGCCGACGATAGCGGCGGCAAGGTGGGTTTTTCCGACACCGGTCTTGCCCGCCAGGTACAGCCAGCCGGAAGGGTGCTCGGCGAATACCTTTGCGGCAGCCAGGGCGTCGGTGAGAGATCGCTTATGGCTCGCGGTAGCCCCGGCACCGCCGCGGGTCAAGAAACTGGAAAAGGTCATCGCCTTGGCCAATCGCTCACCCAGACCCGAATCACGCGAATCGGGCGTACCGCTGCCCGCATTTATACGAATGACAGTCGAGAAATACGGATCGCCGAGCCGTGTGCGGAGCCGGTCGCTCAATTCTTCAAATCGATTTCCGGTGGTAACCAGGGTTGGCAGCCGACGGTTATACCGGTGGGTGAGAATCTGGTCCAGTTTTTCGTCCGCCCAGGGTGTGGACGACTGTGCGCCCAGATCGTCGAGAATCAAGATCGGCGCTTCAATGGCCTGGAGGAAAATCTGGTCATACTGCGCGCCGACGGCCGGATCGAAGGCCGATCTTAAATGATCGAGCAGGTCGGGAACAGAAACAAATCGGACCGGTTGGCCGTTCTCAACGAGTGCATTGCCGACTGCCGCGGCCAGATGTGTTTTCCCGGTGCCCGAGGGTCCGCACAACACCAGCCAGCCCTGCCGGTCGGTGGCAAACCTCTGGGCGGCGTGGTACGCCTGCCTGAAGCTCGACGGGTCAGAGTAGGTGTCGCGAGTCCCGAGCTCGATCGTGTCGAATGTCAGTCGTTCGAGCGGTCCCAGGTCCGAGTATTGCCTGATCCGATCGGACGACGTGACACCCCAGACACGTTCCTGGCACTCACACGGGACGACTGTCCGGGCCGATGCCGGAGAATCCTCGCTTGGAGCAACCACGAACCAGCGCCTGTCATCGCAGATGTCACAGTGGATCTCAGCGTTAGTGAGCTCCTCTTGCTCGCCGTCGGTCGAGATATTCTTCGTAGAGCTGCTCTGACCGATCCTCTTGAAGATCTCCTCGAGCGGTTCCATCCCCTTCATCTTCCAGCTCCTCAGGTCTGCCTTCCGTTGCCCACCGGCGAAGGATTGCGGCAATGTAGTTCCAACTCCGTACGTTCGCCCCGGCGGCCATGCCGATTGCCAGCCGGACCTCGTCTTCCGGGTGTTCTTCCAGTGCCGCATGGATATTTTCTGCAACCAGCGGCGTTATGGGAGCGATGTTCTGTTCGTAATACGTTATCGCACTCAACTTTGGTAGCGCAGCGTCTGTGTCAGGCCATGTTTCACTCTGCGCGCCGAAACTGGCCTTCCTGGCGACCCCGCCAGGCCTGCTGGTCGTGGGGTCGATCCCCTGCCGTACAAGCGCACGCCTCACTGGCTCGGTATTCAGGTAAATTCGTTCACCCGCGGGACCGGCATCAGAACCGGGTGACCCGTCACTGTTCGCCAGAAGCAGAATCACCCCACGGTCCGAGGCGGCATCAAGAGCAGCATCGACCGCGGCTTCGAGATCGTCCCCTGATGCACCGAGCATGGCCGCAACGGTGCGATCGGAATAGAGTTCGTCGCGGGTGATCGAGGAAGGCACTTTGCGCTGCCTGTGCAATGCGTGCACAACACGTAGCACGATCTTGAGTTCGTCGAGGGAGTCCATCTCTTCAAGCAATGAAGCCAGCAGCGGGTTTGGAACTGGCGTGAACTGGACCCCGCGTGGAAATCCGCCACTCATCGGGCGGTACCGGAACCGGCAACGCCAGCGGCACCAGTAACACCCGCTGCGTAGGCTGGTGAAGATCGGGGCTGGTACGACAGTTCTTCAACAATTCCGATCGAGTCCCGGATCGTCAATTCCACTTCGTCCGTGGGACCGTTTCTGTGTTTCGCAATGATCAACGTCGCTCGATCGCGTGGATACGGCCGCGTGGGGTTTGACTTATTCCATTCTTCTTCCGTCGTGAATTTTTCTTCCCGGTGGATGAACATGACCACGTCGGCGTCCTGCTCGATCGATCCGGATTCACGCAGGTCGGACAGCATCGGTCGGTGGGAGGTGCGGTGCTCGACCGCGCGGCTCAACTGCGATATCGCCAGGACAGGGATGTGCAGATCGCGGGCCATACCCTTCATTTGCCGGGAGATTTCAGATACTTCCTGGGCCCGGTTGCCCTCCCGAGTACCCTTGCCACCGTTTATAAGCTGCATGTAGTCGACGACGAGAAAATCCAGACCATGTGTCATCTGGAGACGCCGCGCCTTGCCACGCATCTCGGCGACGGTCTGAAATGGCGTGTCATCAACGTATATCGAAAGGTCGGAGAGCAGTCCGATCGAGTTGATCACCTGGTCTTCTTCACTCGGCGATTGGATGCGGTTTCGGATTTTCTGCATATTCACCCTGGACTGCGCTGCGAGCAGCCTCATGGCTATCTGCTCCCGGCCCATCTCGAGCGAGAAAATTCCAACCTTGAACCCGGCCTTCGCAGCATGGAGCGTGAAATTCAGGCCCATCATCGATTTGCCGACCGACGGGCGGGCCGCAAGAACGATCATGTCCGACCGCTGGAGACCTCCAACGAGCAACTCGTCGAGGCGCTTGTAGCCGGTGACGATCGGCGACGTCGCCTGCTGGCCGTCGATCTGGTCGAGCGGCGACGATTGCTCAAGATATGGCGTGAGCGATTCGGACAGCGGTGCAAAGTCGCGGGTCTGCGAACCCTGCCTGATGCTGAACAGCGCGTCTTCAGCCGCCGAGAGCGCCATATCGACATCGGGGTCGTCCCGGTAACCGATGTCGGCGATATCGGCTGCCGCAACAATAAGCCTCCGCATCGTGGCCGTGCGGTGCACGAGGTTCGCATAGTGTTTGATGTGGACAGAGGTCGGTGTGACCGAAATAAGGTGCGCCAGGTACGCCGCGCCGCCAACGTCCTCAAGGACCCCGCGATTTTCCAGTTCATGGGTGACCGTGACCTGGTTGATCGCCTCATCGCGCTGAAAGAGGTCGTGGCAGGTCTCGAAACACTGGCGATTGATCTCGCGATAAAAATCGTCAGCCGAAAGATAGCCCGCGATCTGGGTGATCGTATGGCCGTCAATCAGGATGGAGCCGAGTACTGATTCCTCGGCGTTAAGGTCGTGTGGGGGTAGTCGGTCGGCTTGCACAGGTGCCGTGAAATATACAAGGAGGGTGGCGGAAAATAAAAGTGCAATTGGCCAGAAATATCAAAGGAAGTTTTCCACAACTTTCCACACGTTTTCCCCACTCTAGTTCAAGTCGGGAATTTCACGGCACACCTGTCGTCAAAAACAATTGCCCGGAGCAGCAGCGCCCCGGGCAATTAATGGTTCAAGTTAAGGTGCAAGACCCAAATCCAAAACTTTCCTATTTCGAGTCTTCTGACTCCGATTCTGACTCAGAAGAATCCTTAGAACCTTCGTCAGATTCGCTCTCGTCTGAAGATTCACCAGACTCGGGTTTATCGTCCGAGTCCTCAGCTTCCCCGGAAGTGTCGGCATCGATCTTTGCCTCTGCTGCGGCCAGGACGTCTTCGAATGATGGATCGAGAATATTCTTATCCTCTTCAACGATCAGATCCGAAACTTCTTCGAGTTGCTTGTTCAGCTCGATTGAAGCGTCGTCGGCCACAACTTCCACCAGGAGCGTGGCATTGACGCCTTCGACCAGCCTGGCCGGTATCTTGTAGTCGCCGACCGCGCGGATCGGCGCCGGAATTTGAATTCCCTTGCGGTCGATATCGCGCCCGGTCATGATGGCGAGCCGGGCTGCGATCATAGTGTTGGTTACCGAACCGTAAAGTCGACCCGTGGGACCTGTCCGGACCTCGATTCGCACTTTTTCGTCTTTAAGGACATTGGCAACTTCCTGCCATTCGCTGGCTTCCTGGAGTCGGCGGTCGTCGGCCTGCTGGCGCAATTTGGCTGCCCGCCGCAACTCGTGCTCCGTTGCCTGAACGGCAAGGCCCTGCGGGATCAGGAAATTTCTCGCGAAGCCATTTTTGACTTCCTTTACGTCGCCGGCACGGGCCGTGGGACGTACATCCTGCAGAAATAGAATTTTCACTTGTTCATCACCTCGTGAATCCGGCGGTAAGTTTTGCGCTGAACAACAGCGAACCGGCATGCCGGTCCAGTCCCGGTCCCGGAGCGGCACCACTACTGGCGAAACCCTGGATACGCGACTGCCGCCACACTCACTTGCTAGTAATTGGGTTTGCGGTTGGCTTGCGAAGAATAGTGGCCGAACCGATGCCGGTCGATCGCTGTCCAACAAAAAACCCAGACCACTAAAGGTACATCAAGACAGCCCGCCGGGCCACAGACGGTGGGCACCCGGCCCGGGCCCGTTCACTTGCATGGCTCATCCGCAGGAGAAAGGTCGGGTTGAAGGGGACGCCATCCCCGATAACGCCGGAGCAACTCCAAAGTCCGACTTCCGCCGAGGCCTCTCCACTTCCGCTCGTCCGCCGCCGATCACAGCTGACTTTCCTGGCGGTTACTGACGCGGGCAGATCGTTCAGGCCATCGGGTCCACTGGTTCGGAATCCGAGAAATCGTCCTCCGAATCCCCCGATTTACCTATGAAAAGGTTAAGTGCAGCGGCTGCTGCGTCCGGGTTGTCTTTTGCAGGAAAATCACCGCAGTCCTCGGGCTCTATCAGCATCGAATGTGGGAGTGATTCGCGCAGCGAAACGGCATCTTCGTGGGTTAGCAGCTTGCTCTGGCGACCGCGCAATATCAGGGTTGAGACCGCGTGCATCGTGCCGATAAATTTGGCAGGGACACTGCCGTCGCAGATTGCCAGGGCCGTGACGCCCCCCGGCGCTGAGTTCACGGCTTCACTGACCCACCCTGCCGCGACATCGCCCTGCGATAGCAACAGAACCGGCTCACCAATCTCCCATATGAGCATCACCAGCTCAAATGCCGACGACACCCCTGCCAGTAACGGGGCGCGGGAAACCACGATAAGAGATGAAAACTCGTTCCAGTCGTCGGCCGAAGTTCCGGGAGCCACAATGACGATCGGCTGTGCGGCGTCAGAGCCTGGCCACGCGTCGAGGCCCACAACCCTGCCCGATTGCAACGTAACCGAGATGTTTTGGAATTCGCCCATCGTCAACGCACCATCTGTTTTGAATCGAGTTTGCCAGTACGCCAGCATTGCGGAACGTGCGATTGCGCACAAACCAGCTGCGATGCAGTTGCACTGTCGGCGTCCAGAGGTTGGTTTATTTTAGCCGCAGGCACCTGCAAGGCCCCGAATGTTATCTGGCGTCAACCGTGCGGGACTGCCATTTAATGTTCATTCGAGCCGGAAGATGCGCAAATCGCGGCGCTCAGGCGGTATATTGGCCTTCGCCAGAGGAATTCAACCTCACCAATGGCGCGCTTTGAGCTGGGACTGTCCGATAAACCGGGCAGCGCGAATATCAAAAAGGATCCGATGTGACTACCGAAAACTGGGGAGCGATCTATAAGGAAATGGGCGCAAAGCCGGTGGTCAACGCGACCGGCAGCGTCACCCTGCTGGGCGGTTCAACACCGGTCGCAGAGGTCAAGGCGGCCATGGATGCCGCCGATTCGGCCTTCATTCCGCTGATAGAACTGGAACAGGTCGCGGGTGACAGAATCGCCGAGATGCTCGGTGTTCCCGCTGCCTACATCACTTCGGGCGCCGGGTCGGCCCTGACCCTGATGACTGCGGCCTTCATGGCCGGGACCGACGACGACAAGATTGAACAGCTTCCCGATACCGCGGGTATGCCGAACGAAATCCTGATTCAAACCAGGCAACGCTACTGGTACGACCGCTGCCTTGAGCTGGCGGGAGCCAAACTGGTCGAATTCGGCGATGAAAACGGTACGACTGAAGACGATCTGCGGAACGCAATTTCCGACCGTACTGCAGGTGTTCACTACGTCGTTTACGAACAGATCCCGACCGATCCGAACGTACTGACACTCGAACAGGTCATCGAAATCACCCATGCCGCCGGCAAGAAGGTTTCAGTTGACGCCGCCGGCCAGATCTACCCGCTCGAAAACTTCGGCAAATACGTGAAAATGGGCGCAGATTTCCAGTGCATCGCAGCCAAGTACATGGGCGCTCCCCACTCAACCGGCTTCGCCCTCGGCACGGTAGAGGTAATCGATGCCATCAGCCACCACTCGTTCATCGGTTACGAGACACGGAGAATCCGGGGCATCGGACGACCACACAAGATCGATCGGCAGGAAATCATGGGAGTCGTGGCGGCGGTCAGGCGCTGGATGACCCTGAACCATGAGGAACGCCTGGATGCTGCCGAGGCCCAGTCGGAGGCGATTATCAAACCGTTGAAGGGCGTTCCGGGAGTCACGGCAGTACTCAACACGAACATCAAGGCCCACCAGCCGTTCGGGGTCTTTGTCAGTGTCGATCCCGATGTCGTTGGGTTCACTAATGACGACCTGGTCGACAAGCTTCGAGACGGTGATCCTTCGATCTGGACTCGCGTGCAGGAAGGCCGGATGGTGCTTCATGTGTTCGGCCTCGGTGAAGGTGAGGCCGAACTCGTAGGCGAGGCAATAGCAGCAGCCGTGAAAGGCTAACCCGCGTTCGCCCCAACGAGATCGACGAAGCGCCCGGTCGGCAGGTCGGGCGCTTTTTTTCGCGGATTTCCGTTTGCCGAAGCAAGCGTCCGGGCCTGTCATCCGAGCCGGGTATAAGGTTTCGATAACAGAAATCGCGTACAGGTGAATCACCTGCGCGACTTGAACGACGATTTGCCGATCACCTTTTCGACAGTTCGGCTCACAGAGTATGGAGGGCATTCGATGGCGGTTGGAACAGTGGGAATCATGAGCCCCGGCGACATGGGGAGCGGGGTTGGCGGGGCGCTGAAGAAACACGGACTTACGGTGCTCACTGCGCTCGATGGTCGCAGCGAAGGATCAAGGAAACGTGCGTCCGAACAGGGGATTGATGATGTCGGATCGCTTGACGAACTAGTAAAAGCCAGCGATCTGATCCTGTCGATTCTCGTGCCGTCCGAAGCCCTTTCGTTTGCACACGAAGTCGCCGAATCGATGGTACGGACCAACACGAATGTTGCGGTCGCCGACTGCAATGCGGTCTCGCCAGCGACCGGCAACGCGATCGATGAAATCATCACGGCTGCGGGCGGCAAGTTCATCGACGCAGGGATAATTGGTGGATCACCCAGGTCGGGCGCGGTACCCCGCATTTACGCTTCCGGGGAATATGCGCCCATCCTCGGGGAACTCGATGGAAAAGGCATTAAAGTCCCGGTTCTCAGCGGACCCATAGGCCACGCTTCGGGTTTGAAGATGTGCTACGCCGCGATTACCAAGGGGACCGCCGCCCTTTACGCATCGACCCTGATGACCGCGAAATCACTCGGCCTATATGAAGACCTGATTCATGAACTGGAGGGCAGCCAGGCATCGACACTGGCCGCAATGAACGGCGTGAACACGATCTCGACAAAGGCTTTCCGATGGATCGGCGAAATGGAAGAAATCGCGGCTACCTTTGAGGACGCCGGTTCCACGCCAATGATTCACATGGGTGCCGCCGAAACGTTTCAGCGGATCGCCGATTCACCGATCGGTCACGAGAGAGTCGACTCGTTCGACAGCAGCCGAACTCTCGAGCAGACGGTCGAACAAATGGTGAAGAAACCCCGGTAGCCCTGGCCCCGTGACACCAGTTGATTTCGAAGCGATTCGCCTCAGTCGGCCTTCTCGGCGGCGATGCGGGCCTTCAGTTTCTCGGTGATCGCAGCGTATTCAGCGGCGATTTCATCCGACTCTAGCGATGCCGGTAGTTTCGAGTTGTTGTACTCCGCTCGCATCTCGATGGAGCCCAGAAACGGGAGGTCCATCTCCTCGGCCAGTGCCTGACCGCCGCCCGTGCCGAACATGCCACCCGAAAAGTTCTCGATCACGCCAAAGACTTTCAAGTTCATCTTCTTGATCATGTTGATCGAGCGTTTCGCGTCGAGCACGGCGAGTTCCTGGGGCGTCGATACGACTACGAACCCATCGAGGTTAAGGGTTTGCATGACTGTCAGTGGGGCGTCCGATGTCCCGGGCGGCAGGTCGACGATCATGTAGTCGGGGTTGCCCCACTCGGTTGTCTGCAGGAACTGGTTGATGGCGTTGTGGATCATCGGGCCGCGCCAGATGATCGCCTCATCCTCGTTTTCCTGGAAGAACGCCATCGACATGACCTTCACACCGAAGCGCGACGGCGGGATCAGCTTCTTGCCGTCCTGCACCGGCCCTTCCGTGATTCTCAGCACACGTGCGACGTTGGGGCAGTCGATGTCGCAGTCGAACAGGGCAACGTTGTTATCCTGCGCGGCAAGTGTGACCGCGAGGTTCGTTGCGACAGTCGTTTTCCCGACCCCGCCTTTTCCCGAGTAGACACCGATGCGGGTTCCGATTCCCTCAAGCGATTCCGTTACGCGGCGACGCTCCTGGAAATTCTTGCGGACCTGCGCGAGCCGGGCTTCTTCCTGGGGGGTCAGTTTTCTGGGTGTAGTCATGGGCTAGTTTCCCGGCCGCGGCGAACCCCCAGCACGCGGGGCCAGTACGCGGTGGAGTGCGCAAGTGGGCAAATTCGTGGGCGTTGGTCAGTCGATGCCGAGCAGGCGTTTGCCGTCTTCGGTGA
>SMVB01121904.1_pt1 | contig 20390 bp, 17 predicted proteins | sample 2456461 | NCBI WGS metagenome assembly SMVB01 (sample SAMN11095934, study PRJNA526329) | marine sediment metagenome | biome: Marine sediment; feature: Surficial sediment; material: Deep marine sediment; isolation source: Hadal surficial sediment | place: Pacific Ocean | collected 2014-05 | depth...
ATTGGGACTTCTGAGCTTTTTACTTGAAGGATGTTTGGTCTGGCCAACGATGACTGACACCATGGGCCATCGTCCTGTTGAAATGGGGAAGGATGATCAAGTCTTTTTCCCCACGGCCCCTCAACCCATCCATCTATCCAGTAATTTTGGCGAGTCATTCAGGGCGGCACGGGATAATCAAATTCTTAATCCGGACGCCTCCGACAACCTAGAGTTGGTTGAAGGTTTGGATGGTACCGCAGGCGTTCTCGCTATTCAGCGTTATCAAAGTTTCTTTAAGAAACCTCCATTTGGGGGAACGAAAAAGGGTGGAGGCTCAGGGAAGAAATGAGTCAAGATGGATGGAAGCCGGTCAGAATAAACGGAGGGACTTCTGAAAGGAGCAAGGGGGCCTCGGGTGGTCAATTCCTCGTGGACTTAGTGATTCACTCTGCCGAAGTGAAGAAAGCCCTGCAAGGTGTGATTGATGCCCATCCCGACTTGCGAGTCAAAGACCTCAATGATTCCGCGGTGGTTCAACTTGTTATTCTAGAACTTGACGAAGATCCCACTGAGTCCTTTTCTTTTATTGAGACTGTGGTTCAAGCCGTTGACGGGCGGGAGGTGTTTCTCACTTCACCCCGGACGGATTCAAAGGTGTTACTTGAAGCCCTTCGGGCGGGTGTCAAAGAATTTTTTCCTCAGCCAATCCAACTGAATGACGTCGAGGTCGCGTTGGGAAAATTCGTGACTCGATGCCAGCAGGACACCAAGGACCATACGAAAAAAGTTGGGAACATACTGTGTGTCCTCGGAGGAAGAGGGGGCGTGGGCACTACCGGTGTGGTGGTGAATCTCGGGTTAGGGCTTCAGATCGCTTCCCCCAGCAAGTCGGTGGTGTTAGTTGAATTGAATCAGCATGGTGGGGATCTTGCCATTTTCCTTGATGTGCAGTCCAATCATAGTTTGCGCGATATCGGCTCAGATCTTTCCAGGTTGGATTTGGCGTTATTGACTCGTGTGCTCTCGAAACATTCCTCAGGAGTTCAAATTCTTCCATCGGGGTATGATGATCTGAGTAGTGGGCGCCTGTCACCAGATTCCGTTGAACCCATTTTGAAACTTCTCCAGTCTGTGTTTGACCATGTGGTGGTTGATTGTGGCCATGTCCTGGATCTTCCAACCAAAAAGGCCCTTGATATGGCTTCAATGATCATGGTGATTTCAACTCTCATTGTCCCGGTTGTTCATCGCACGAAAAAAATCCTCGATTTATTGCGAAATTCTGGAATCGATGGAAAGAAAATTCGGGTGGTGTTTAACCGGTATTCTTCGGAGGAGCAAGAGGTGCTTCGTGAAACTGAAGAGACTCTCAAAATTGATTCCTCCTTTGTGATCCCCAACGATTACGTCACGGCAAGGGATTCGGTCAATACTGGGACGCCCATGATTGTGTCCGCTCCACGTACGGCGATTGCTAAAGTATTTCATGATATGGTGATGGCGATGGGTTTTAGGTCTCAGAACAAAATAGAACAGGCCAATTGGATGGGACGTCTGCGGGGATTAATGAATGGCCGTGGATCATCCAAACATGCTCAGGTATCGTAAGAACTTCCTTCCACCAAAGGGTTTCCACCTTCATGTTTAGTCCAAATTGGGATGATGCAGGGGTTGCGGTTGCTGACCTCGGGGAGCTCAAACATCGATTGCATCGCCTGGTCATCGAGGCGCTTGACCTCACCATTGTATCAAAGCTTGACCCCGATCTTCTCAAAACCGAACTGAGCAACCTGGTTGAACATTTGCTCGAACAGGAATCCGCCCCACTCAATAGTCGTGAGCGGGAGCAACTCATCTCTGAAATTCAAAATGAGGTGATGGGGTTAGGTCCTATCGAACCTCTTGTCCAAGATCCCACGATCAATGATATTTTGGTGAATCGTTGTGATCGGATCTATGTGGAACGAGCTGGGAAGCTCGAACTGACCAACGTCCGGTTTCGTGATGAAGCGCATTTGCGAAAGGTGATTGATAAAATCGTCACGGGTGTCGGCCGTCGGATTGATGAATCCTCCCCCATGTGTGATTGCCGGTTGCTGGATGGGTCTCGGGTCAATGCCATTATTCCCCCTTTAGCCCTGGACGGCTCCTCCCTTTCGATTCGGAAATTTAGCAAAGACAAACTCCAGATTGAGGACCTCGTGAATACACAGTCCCTGACCCCCGAAATGGCGGAACTGCTTCAAGGCATTGTGGAGGCACGGCTCAATGTCGTTATTGCTGGAGGCACGGGTTCCGGGAAAACGACGATTTTAAATATCTTATCGGGGTTTATTCCAGGGGATGAGAGAATCATTACGATCGAAGATGCGGCTGAACTTCAGCTCCGACAGGATCATGTGGTGCGCCTGGAAACACGGCCACCTAATGTCGAAGGAAAGGGTGAAGTGAATCAACGAGACCTGGTGAAAAACTGTCTGCGAATGCGACCTGATCGCATTGTGATGGGGGAATGCCGAGGAGCGGAGACGTTAGATATGCTTCAGGCTATGAATACCGGGCATGATGGCTCGTTAACCACGATCCATGCGAACTCTCCGCGTGATGCCTTGACCCGTATTGAAACCTTGGTGGCCTTAGCCGGTCTGAACATTAGTTCCAAAGGCCTTCGCCATTATATCAGCTCAGCGGTGGATGTGATTTTGCAAATGACTCGGTTGTCTGACGGATCCAGAAAAGTCACGAGTTTACAAGAAATTACCGGGATGGAGGGTGAAATCATTACCCTCCAGGAAATTTTTAAGTTTGAGCAAACCGGACTATCAGACGATCGACAAGTGCGGGGAAAATTTATTGCAACCGGGGTTCGCCCAAAATTTACGGAAAAATTCAGAGCGTTGGGAATCGAACTATCCCTCGATGTTTTTGACCCCTTGAAAGTGTATGAAGTGTGACCAAACTGATGGTTCTTATATTGGAAGATACTTCCTTCCTGAAACGACAGATGAACCCATGAGGTAATGCAGGATAAAAGCCATGACCATCTTGATGAGCATAGGTATTTTCTTGTCAGTCATCCTTTTTATTGAAGGGGGTGTCTATGCGTACCATGCCTTTCTGAATCCAAAGACTAAAGCCCTGAAACGACGTTTGCGAGGGGCTATCGCGCCTTCGGCCATCCGGCAGACAACCGAGCAAGTTGATGTCATGAGGAAAAAACATTCGAGTGGCATGCCGTGGATAGATCGACTGGCGACAAAATTGCCGAATTTCGATTCTCTCGAAAAAACCCTTCAGCAAGCGAATAGTAATATGCCACTTGGCGTATTTGTGCTTCTTTCTCTGGTTTTGGCGGTCGTAGGATTGGCCATCGCGTCGATCATGAATAGCGAACTGTATGTCATGTTACTCATGACGCTCCTTGGTGGAATTTTGCCGCTGATGTATATGCGCCAACAACGCAATCAACGTTTTAAAAATTTTCAGAGACAACTTCCGGATGCGTTAGATTTGGTTTCTCGGTCACTCAGGGCTGGGCACCCGTTTAGTGTCGGGATGAAAATGGTGGGGGATGAATTTTCCGATCCTATTGGGCCTGAATTTAACCGGGTGGTAGAAGAAATTTCCTTCGGGATCGACGTGGCGGAAGCCTTGAAAAATCTCACGACTCGAATCGAATGTGTGGACCTCAGGTTTTTTATCACTACTTTGATTGTGCAACGAGAAACAGGCGGAAATCTTGCGGAAATTCTCGAGTCCATTAGTCGATTGATCCGTCAACGGTTTGAATTGCTGGGCAAGGTCGCAGCCTTATCGGCAGAAGGAAAAATGTCTGGCATTGTTCTGGTATTATTGCCATTTGGAATTGGGGCACTGCTCTGGTTCATTAACCCGGCCTACATGAGTCTGCTCATCACCGATCCCATGGGGAAAGATATGCTCTTGATGAGTGGGGTGTTGATGGTGATTGGGTCGTTTATGATGAAAAAAATGATCGCGATCAAGGTATAAGGATTCGATGGATCAAGCCCTTGTCATTGCTCTCATGGTGTTTATGATGATCACCCTGGCTATGGTGGGCATCTATAATCTTGTTCGCTCTCGACAAACCGCCAAGGATTGGGGTGAGCGCATTCGGGGAAAAACTCGGACAGCCGAAACAACAAATGCCGGTACAGGGTTTGCCTATCTGACCGGGACGTTTCTCAAGCTTCTTGAGCGGCTGGGCCAGGCCAATAAACCAAAAGACCAAACGGAAACGTCTCGCCTTCGAAAAACGCTCATCACCGCAGGGTGCCGTGGAGCACGTACACCGGTTATTTTTCTGGGCAGTAAAATCTTTATGGGGATACTGTTTGGTTCGTTGTTTTTTTTATTTGGTGATGAAGTGATTAAAGGGATGTCGGCCAATGTTTTTTCCGTGGTGATGGTGGCCACGGCACTCGGAGGGTTTTATTCGCCCCAGCTGTGGTTGTCCATGGCGGTGTCACGTCGAAAGGAACGGTTGCTGAATGGGTTTCCCGATGCGCTAGATCTCATGGTGGTGTGCCTCGAGGCCGGGCTCGGGTTGGATCAAGCTATTTTGCGAGTGGGAGAGGAAATAAAAATTGGGCATACAGACCTTGGTGATGAGTTCCAACTGGTGAGTTTGGAATTACGCGCAGGATTTTCACGAGAACAGGCTTTACGAAATTTGAGTGCTCGGACTGATCTTGAAGAAATTCGAAATTTGATTGCCTTGCTGATTCAAACCGATCGGTTTGGGACCAGTGTGGGACAAGCCTTACGTATTCATTCGGATTCCATGCGAATGAATCGACAAATTCGTGCGGAAGAGATGGCGTCCAAACTGCCGGTCAAGCTCATGCTGCCACTTATCCTATTTATCTTCCCGAGTTTAATGGTAGTCATTATTGGCCCGGGAGTCATTAAAATAATTCGGGAATTCCTTCCCGCGTTGGCCGGCAGTTAATGCTCCCGGATCGAATGGTGTTGGAATTATTGAAGGGTGATCATTCAGACAAGGTGAATATCATGGAATTAGCTAATGTTTCGAAAATTCTCGTAGTCACGGCCTTGAGTGGAATGGGCTTGGCAGGGTGTGAATCTTTCTCTATGAGCCCACAAAAGTTTTCTACCCCTGACGTGCATTATCAACAGGTGCTAGAGGAACAGAAAGCGGGGGTGGAGTTAAGTGAAGCTTGGAAAAAACTTCCGGACATGACGGTTGAAGAACATGTCAAGCTTGGAGATGCCCATCTGCAACAAGGGCGGTTATCTATGGCTACTGTTCAATATCTTCAAGCCTTAGAGAAGGACTCGACGCATATTGCCACTCGATATAAATTGGCCATGTTGTTGTTAAAAAATGGCAAACCTGATGCCAGTCGGAAGCAATTTCAAAAAGTTCTGGAGGAAGATGACAAGTTCGCTTTAGCCCATGAGGGGTTAGGGCAGGCTTATCTCGTATCAGGCGATTATGTTGGAGCGGATCAAGCCTTTCGCAAAGCGCTAAGCCTGGATCAAAAGCTTTGGCGGTCCCATAATTATTTAGGCATCATGGCTGATCGCCGTCATCTTCATCTGTCGGCTATTGCGGCGTACAAAACGGCATTGGCCATTCAACCTAGAGAGGGGATGGTCTTGAATAACTTGGGCATGGCCCATTATATGAACCGGCACTACCGTCAGGCGGCAAAAACCTTTTATCAGGCCATGCAGGCAGGTCTTGACTCGCCCAAGGTCGCGAATAATTTGGGCTTGGCTCTGGCAAAGCTTGGCCGTTTTCCCCAAGCCTTTGATGCATTTAAAAAAAGCACGAATCAGGCCAAGGCCTATAATAATGTTGGGATTGCGCTCCTTGAAGCAGGGCAGCCACGGCGTGCTATGTCGTGTTTTGAAAAAGCCATTGATCTGCAACCGATGTTTTATGAAAAAGCCAATGAAAATCTTACCCACGCGAAACGGGCCGTAAGGGAACAAATACAAAAACACAACGTGAGGAAAAAACAAACACAGGTCGCATGCCTTTGATGCGGATGTGTTAAACCACTATTAGATCTCCTTCGGATCTTTAAGGGCCTATTGCTGATTGCCCAAACCTTTCTTCAAGATCATCCTTTTTGGCCTAGATTCCCCAATCAATATTCTGACCTTCCCTTGGTCCCCTTTCGCCTGCCTGGGCATAATTGATAAAAGTGGAGACCATCTGGCGTGGTATCCAGATCAGGAGCAACCCCCAGGGCGGTTGACGCATGTGCTCTCCTGAAACCGAAAACCACAATCCTGCATTGGGGCGTTTCCTGTTGGGATTTTCAAATACGGTTTTGATACATTTCCTGCTTTAGGCTATTGAATCTTTTTCTTTCCTTCCATTTCCCCCCCTTTTTACCAGAAACCCGCCCTCAATAAATCGATATCTCAATGATTGCTTGAAAATGCTGCCCAAATGACGTGGGGAACACGAATTTCCTCACTGGATTGCGCAAGGGAAAAAACGTTCATCCGATAATTCATACAAAGGGGCTAAGGTCATTTATGAGGACTGGTGTTCTAGTTTGAAAACTTGTCTCAGCCGACGGGAGTGAGAACCATGTTTCGATTGAATAATGAAAAAGGGATTGCCGCGATAGAGTTTGGCCTTATACTCCCTGTTTTGCTCTTTCTCGTCATGGGAATCATTGATTTTGGTATGTTGATGACATCTCGGGCGAGCATGGTCAGTGCCAGTCGGGAAGGCGCACGGGCTGGTATAGTGGTGGGAGTTCCATCTGTGACTGAAGCTGAGATTGCAACGGTTGTTCGTAATGCCTTGACGAATTCGGGGTGGGATGAGGCTGATGTGGCTTTGGTTGATGTGGACGTCACCGGGGCCGGTGGTGCGTTCGGGACGGATTTAACGGTGGGCGTCAATTCGAATTATTCATTCTTGGTCCTTTCCAAGTTGATCCCTTCCATCGAGGATCAAATTACCCTAAATGCATCTACGACGATGAAAAATGAGTAAAGAGTCCATGATTAACCGACGTCAGAAATTGTATAGCTATGCAATCAAGAAAATGCATGAACAACACGGGGTCGTCTCATTAATCATGGCAGTCAGTACGACGATGCTTCTCGGGTTTACAGCTTTAGCTATCGATTTGGGTCATGCTTGGATGGTCGAGCAAGAACTCCAAAACGTTGCGGATGCCGCTGCCTTAGCCGGTGCTGGCCAGTTAGGACAGGTGTATCTAGGGCTGTCCGTGGAAGACCAACGCACGTACTTTTTAACATCCGCGGATAAACAAATTGTGGTGGATCAGATCAATTCCCTTAGTCTGAATAGTTATGCTGGCGGTATCTTACTTGCGTTTAGAGGTGAAGACATTGAGGTGGGGGTGTGGGATTCTACGACGAAAACGTTTACAACAGTACCGCCTGATACCCCAGGTTCACCCAGTCCCACAGCCGTGCGCGTTCAGGTTCGTCGTGATGAAACGGCAAATACACCACTCCCGACATATTTAGGTGGAATATTTGGTGTTGAAGGGATAGATATTACAGCCAGTGCGACAGCGGCCTTGACTTCCGTTGGCACGGCTGCTCCAGGAGCAATTGGGGCCCCCATTGCTATTTCAGAGGCATGGCTTGAAACTGGAATGTGTGAGGGGAATATTAAATTCTATCCCACGGGTGACATTGATGGATGTGCAGGGTGGCATACCTATACCGATCCCGATAGCAGCGCGGCTAATCTTAAAGATATTATTCAAGGATTAACTGATAGTTCCTACACGTCTCCTGAGACGTATACTGGACAAACGCTCTTTGAATTTAATGGCGGAACCCTCGCTAGTATCTTTAATGATTTTGAAGCCCTGTACGATGCCAAAAAAGATGCTGATAACAATTGGTCAGTAATGGTCCCGATGTATAGTGGCACGGATTGTAGCAACCCCTCAGGGCCCATTATGATCGTAGGATTTGTGACAGCCACCATTTCGACCGTCCACGGGGCTCCCGAGAAAATTATCGAAGCCGTCGTGAATTGCAAGACGATTCAATCAGGGCGTGGTGATGGATCAATCGGTGGACCCATCACCCCAATAGGAACTATCCCTGGACTGGTAGCCTGAAAATCCTCCGGAAAAGGATTAAGTTCCTGCTCTGACTTCTTAACCTCCCTTCTTGCCTTTAGGCTGTTTGGCCACGATTGAAAATCGCGGAGACGATACAGCCTCACTTCGACAGCGCGGGCAACGGCTTGGTCTTTTCAGGCGAGTTCGATTCCGAAATGCAAACCCGCAACCCTGACATTCTGGTTCTTCCATGACAAATTGTTGTGACGTGCTGCGTTCAAGTGAACGCATAATATGAGCCATGTGGTCTTCCACCAGTCGTTCCGCGAGGTGAACATGGCTGGCCAGATCCCGAGCAGTACACGCATGCCGGGTGAGCAAGTCCATGAGGTGTTGACGGGTGGTTAATGGGGCAGGGTTCATATTTCAAAGTCATTTAGTCAAAATTGTTTTCCGCCTGGGATCAAATTTCTTGGCCTCTAGGTCGCGGTTCATGAGCTTCAATAAGGAAGAATACTCTTCCAGAATCGGTAGAATTTTCGGATGATCCATTCCAAAGGTCTTTTCCGGAATTTTTAGCGACTGTTTTACGAGGGGCTCCGCTTTTTGATATTCATGTTCGGCTTGATACAGTCGGGCGAGACCTGTGAGACTCGTGGCCATTTCAGGATGCTCAGCTCCAACGGATTTTACCCAGATGGGTAAGGCCTGCCAGAAATACGGTTCGGCTTTCGTGAAGTCGTTTTGCCTGCGATACACTTTCCCCAGTTGATACAAGACCGACGCGAGCCCCCTGTCTGACTCTCCCAAAAATTCTGCCAGGGGCAGGGCTTCAAGCAACTCGCCTTCCGCATAATCGTATTCACTATGCTTGATGGCTTCTCGAACCTCTCGCATGGACTATCCCACGCTGATTTGTTGTCGCACCCCTGTCAAGCCCGGAAGGGAGAAATCAGACAAAGAAACAAGGAACGTCCCATAGATTTTGGTATGGTAAAAAATTTTGGTGGCTCCAGACAAACTCAGATTAGCACCTCAGCGTGGTGCAAGGGTTTTTGCCTTTTTCCTGGACATTACGCTGTGTCCATTGTAGCCTTGATTGGTTAAGAGTATTTATTCTTACTACGTTCGAAATTTCCATAAAATTGAGTTTTCAGGTGTCCCACTCATGAGTCTTATTTCTCAAATTGAAAATTTTTTGCGGCGGGGCTTATGGCTTCCCGATTTGGGCACCCTTCGAGGCTGGGCGTCATTTTACATTCGGACCCTCCGCCTTGTTGTCGTAGCTTTTTCAGACTTCCGTGACGGAGCGTTGAGTATTCGTGCGACAAGTCTGGTCTCCACCACTCTGTTATCCCTTGTCCCATTTTTGGCCGTGACGTTTTCCGTGCTGAAGGCTTTTGGAGTCCATCAGCAAATCGAGCCCATCCTTGCACAGGGCCTGGAACCCTTAGGCGAAAAAGGCGTCGAAATTTCCGCGCGCATTATTGAGTTTGTCAATAACCTCAAAGTGGGTGCCTTGGGCGCAGTTGGTGTCGCCGGGTTGTTTTATACCACGTATTCGCTGATTGATAAAATCGAAGAGGCGCTGAATCACATATGGCGTGTCCGCCATTCGCGTCCTCTCGCAAGGAAGTTTACGGACTATTTGAGCGTGGTACTCGTTGGTCCTGTGCTCGTCTTTACCGTTTTTGCCGCGACGGCCTCGGCGCAAAGTCATTGGCTAGTCCAATGGGTTTTGAAAATTGAGCCACTGGGTACCGCGGTAGGGTGGGCGACGACCCTCATGCCTTTTGCTTTGCTTTGTGTGGGATTTAGTCTTCTCTACAAATTTGTCCCAAACACGCAAGTCCAATTTTCCTCAGCTCTTGTTGGAGGAGTGACGGCCGGAATTCTCTGGCAATTTGCGGGAATGATCTTTGCCTCATTTGTTTCGGGATCAGTGCGGTATAGCGCGGTATACTCGAGTTTTGCCATCCTGATTATTTTTCTCCTTTGGGTGTATGTCGGATGGCTCATTGTCTTAACTGGGGCTCAGGTTGCGTATTATCATCAACACCCCTCGGCTTATTTGACCAGGTTACGGTGGAAGCAAAATACTGCGGCGTTTCGTGAGCACCTCGCGCTGACCATGTTAGTCCATATGACCCGTCGATATTTGGCTCATGAGCCACCCTATCAGGAACAGAATTTGGCTACTAAACTTGGGGTGCCACTCTCCGCGCTGGAAGACATCGTGGAGGATTTTATCGATCACGGATTGGTCTATCGCACGGTGGAACCCAGGGGCATGATGTTGGGACGACCGCCCGACCAAGTATTCGTGTTAGAAATTCTCCAATTGGTGTGTCACAAGGAATATCCTCCGGTGGAACGTGACCGAAACACGATTGACCCTGTCAGTACGCTGTTGCAACAGCGCGATCAAGCTGTCCGCGATACGCTCAATGGGATGACCCTTCAAATGCTTTCTGCTGAAGAACCGTCCGAGTTGGCGATTCCCCAGCCATCTTCCCTCTTACTTGACCAAACAGTCTCGTAAGCTTGCCATTGAGTTCCCTGTATTTATAAATGAGCCTGATGATGAAACTGAACCCTCTGACGGTTGGCCCCATTCTTCGAGCCACATATGGAAACAGCATGCGGCGGTGGGGGAGAGGGGACTATCAGCCGACTTCAAGATCGTCACAAGAACCCAAGTGGTGGGTCGTGATGGCTCGGATTGGTTTCTCATGAACTTTCACAAAAAGATTTGTCTAGGCCTTGTCCAGCTCGCCTGTTCACCTGAATCACAAGAAAACCTTGATCGGGCTGTGGGCAAGATCGAGGAAGCAGCTCGAGGTGGGGCGACGCTTATTTGCCTTCCGGAGTTATTTCTGTCCCAATATTTTTGCCAAAAGGAAGAGACCGCGTTCTTTGATTTGGCAGAGCCTGTGCCTGGGCCCTCCACTGACGCATTCAGCAAGATTGCCAGGCAGAATAAGGTGGTCATTATTGTGCCGATTTTTGAACGGCGAACGGCGGGAATTTATCATAACTCGATGGTCGTGCTTGATAGCGATGGATCCATGGCTGGTCTCTATCGCAAGATGCACATTCCCGACGATCCGGCCTACTATGAGAAGTTTTATTTCACTCCAGGAGATAAAGGGTTTCAGGCGATTCAAACGAGTGTGGGGAAAATCGGAACGTTGATTTGTTGGGATCAATGGTTTCCCGAAGCTGCTCGATTGACCACGCTTCAAGGTGCGGAGATGTTGTTCTATCCGACAGCGATTGGCTGGCATCCTTCAGAAAAATCGCAAGAGGGCGCGACACAACGTGAGGCGTGGCAAACGATTCAACGCAGCCATGCCATTGCCAATGGTGTGTTTGTTTCCGTGGTGAATCGTGTCGGGCATGAAAAGCCTGCGGACGGCGGGGAGGGCATTGAATTTTGGGGAAGCTCGTTTATTTGTGATCCATTTGGAAGTGTCTTAGCCGAAGCGTCAACAGATAAAGAGGAAGTGTTGCTTGCGGAGATAGATCTTGGCCGAGTGGAAGAGGTCCGCCGCAATTGGCCCTTCCTCCGCGACCGCCGGGTCGATGCGTATGGAGGCATCACCAAACGATTCTTAGATGAAGACGATGATGGGGAGTGTTAAGAAGGAAAAGGGTTAACCCCTCACCCCAACCCTCTCCCTCAGTGGTAAAAAAGTCTGACCATAATTTGTGATCCTTATGAAACATCATTCTGATCCCCTCGCCCCCTTGGAGGGGGAGAGGGTAGGGTGAGGGGGAAGTTTGAAGAAGCCACTTTCACCGACACGCAATCTAGCCAAAGGCATGCGCCGGCATCCGACAGATGCTGAAGGAGTATTGTGGCGAAAATTGCGAGATCGCCAGCTAGGCGGAGTTAAGTTTCGTCGTCAATATCCAGTAGGGCCTTACATCGTCGATTTTTATTGTCCTGAGCGAAATCTTATCGTAGAGGTTGATGGTGGACAACATACAAAGAACCAAGAGGCCGATGAACGGCGTACACAGGAATTAAAGAAATTAGGATATCACGTTCTTCGATTTTGGAATCATGAGGTTTTGAATCTTACTGACGCTGTCCTTGAGAAAATTCTTCAAGAAATAGAAATCCCTCACCCTAGCCCTCTCCCTTCGAGGGAGAGGGGAAAGAGAAAATCAAATTGTTCTGATACTCAAGACCAGACCGTTCTCAGCTCCTCTACTTTCAGACGAATATCAAGTGGGGAATCAATCCCTCACCCTAGCCCTCTCCCTTCGAGGGAGAGGGGAAAGAAAAATCCTGGAATTGGGTCTTCCATCCGAATGCCTTCGTCTTTGGGGTGGAGAATGCCGGCGGAGTGGGAGTTGCATGAGGCCACGTGGTTAGGATGGCCGCATAATGCTTCGGATTGGCCCGGGAAATTGGCGGCCATCCATTGGGTGTATGCGGAGATTGTTCGGAAGTTGGCGGATGGAGAAAAGGTCAGAATTCTTGTCAATTCGAAAGGTCATGCAGATCGGGCCAAACGCTTTCTTCGTCGGGCTGGCACCGATTTAAATAAGGTTGAGTTTTTTCGCATTCCGACGAACCGCGGCTGGACCCGCGACTTTGGTCCCATTTTTGTCAGGAAGGAACACCCCGCTTCAGAATGCGTTATCGCTCGGTTTCAATTCAATGGTTGGGCTCGCTATCCCGATTGGAAAAAAGACAATCAGGTTCCAGTTCGCGTGTCGAAGCGTTTGAATTGTAAATTATTGCCGATCTCATTCCAGGGAAGGGAAGTGGTACTTGAAGGAGGGTGTATCGACGTCAATGGCACCGGCACACTACTCACCACTGATGAGTGCTTGCTTGATGCTCATATCCAAGTGCGTAATCCCGGCATAAGTCGAGATGATTATGAAATGGTATTCGGCCAATCATTGGGCGCGACCAATGTGGTGTGGTTGAACAAAGGCATTGCGGGTGATGACACACATGGGCATGTTGATGATATCTGTCGATTTGTCGATCAACACACTGTCGTGCTTAGCCAAGAGCGCAATATCCACGACGAGAACTACCGGTCATTAGCCGAAAATCGAGAACGTCTTGATAGTGCCCGATTGGAAGATGGGGCGAAAATTGAAATCATCCCGTTGCCCATGCCCAGTCCGTTATGGTTCGATGGCCGTCGATTGCCCGCGAGTTATACCAATTTTTACATTGGCAATGCGGCGGTACTCGTCCCCACTTTTAATGATCCTCATGATCGAATGGCTCTGGGAATTTTGAGTGACCTTTTTCGGGATCGCCCCGTTGTTGGTATCCATGCCGTCGATTTAGTGTGGGGGTTTGGCACCATTCACTGTTTGACTCAACAGCAACCTTCTCTACGCCCTAGGTAACCTTTCATTTACGCCCCATGCCGTCTAGCCAATCATTTGTCCTTCCTGTACCACTTCGACTCGGGTGGATTGGAACAGGTGTGATGGGTGCGGCGATGTGCGGACACTTACTGGAGAAACAGTATCCTATCACCGTCTATTCGCGAACACGTCAAAAAGCCGAAGGCTTGCTTGAACAAGGTGCTCAGTGGGGAGAATCTCCCGCACATGTCGTGGAACAGGCTGATGTGGTATTTACCATGGTGGGGTTTCCGCACGATGTTCGTGAGGTGTATTTCGGTGAATCCGGTCTTTTGAATCACCTTCGATCTGATATGGTGTTGATCGACATGACGACGTCGCCTCCCAGCCTTGCTGTCGAAATTCATGATGCGTGTCAGACGAGGGATGCTCACTGTATTGATGCTCCGGTATCCGGTGGCAATGTGGGTGCGCAGCAGGCAACCTTGTCAATCATGATAGGGGGTGAATCGGACATTGCCGCAGCGGTTCGTCCACTGTTTGAAATCATGGGTAAAACCATTATCCATCAAGGTCCATCCGGTGCTGGGCAACATGCGAAATTGTGCAATCAGATCACCATTGCCGGGACGATGGTTGGTGTGTGCGAGTCGTTGTTGTATGGGTATCGAGCCGGCTTGGATTTGGAGACGATGCTTCAGTCCATTCGAGGTGGCGCAGCCGCCTGCTGGACGCTGGATAATTTAGCTCCACAAATTCTGCAGAGAAATTTCAACCCTGGCTTCTTTGTCGAGCATTTTGTGAAAGACATGGGATTGGCCCTGGAAGAAGCCAAGCGAATGGGGTTGGTCCTTCCAGGATTAGCGCTCGTGCATCAGTTATACCTGATCGTGCAAGCCTATGGGCATGGTCGAGCCGGGACGCATGCTCTGATGTTGGCTCTCGAACAATTGTCGAATATCCATCTGACTAAGAAGGTGGATTCCCCGTAAGAAATCCTCGGTTTTCACTGCTCTCCATGCCTACCTTTGATGATTTGCGAAACACATTAGCCCGTATCGATGGACGAGGGTATAAGGCCTATAAGGATCTTGCAGGGTGTTTTGCCCACACCTCCTTTAACTTGTTCATTGACCATGTGCAGGGGGATCCCTTTGCTACCCCTTCCAAGATTCGCGTTCGTGTTCCCTCCACGGTTGCTAAGATTCCTCCCGATCTTTTTTCGACTAAGACCCGGCGCATTGCTTTCCAAGATTTTTTGATACGAACCGTAGACGAGTCCATACGTGTGATCTGTCAAGGGCATCGAGGTATTGGAAAAAGTGGCCTCATATCGATCGATGTGGGTGGCCAAGAGGTGCTGGAACGAACCGCGATGGTGGTGACAGAACAGTGGATTGAAGCCAGGATGGAAGTTGGTTTGCCTGCCCAGGGCCGGACAGTTCTGGGTCGCCAGGCTGAAGCCATGTTGTGTCAGGAGTTGCCACACATCGTTACGAAAAGTATGAAGTGGGACGCTCTGGATCAACAGCGAGCAAGGGCTTTCGTGGATTGCGTGGAAAATCAGGAGGCTATCCGAGAACAACTTGACTCCCTGGGTCTCATTGCATTTGTGGCTGATGATTCACTATTAGCACGTGCCAGCGGTGCTTCAGATCGACCGCTGGAAGGTAGTCGTGCCCACGCCTTTCTGTCCCCTGAATCTCTTCGAGTGAGGATTCCCATCCCTCATGTTGTTGAACAACAAGGCCAATCCACCCAGAAGTTGAGGGGATTGGGCATTCCCAAGGGCGTCACCCTTATTGTAGGAGGAGGCTATCATGGAAAGTCTACGCTGCTGCGTGCCTTGGAACGTGGGGTCTATCCGCACATTCCTGGTGATGGGCGGGAATATGTGGTCACGGTAAGCCATGCGGTGAAAACGCGGGCAGAGGATGGACGACGCATTGAACAGGTGGATATCAGTGGGTTCATCACGAATCTTCCTTTTGGTCAGGACACCACCCATTTTTCGACTGATAATGCGAGTGGCAGCACCAGTCAAGCGGCGACCATTCTTGAAGCGATCGAAGTGAATGCCACGGTTCTGTTGTTGGATGAAGATACCTCCGCGACCAATTTCATGGTGCGTGATGCGCGGATGCAAGCGTTAGTCCCCAAAACCCATGAACCTATTACGCCGTTTATTGATCGGATTCGAGAACTGTATGACCAGCATGGGGTCTCGACGATTCTGGTCATGGGTGGATGTGGTGATTATTTCGACGTCGCCGATACCGTGATCATGATGCGAGAGTTTCAGCCGGTGGCCATGACAGCAGAAGCTCATCGGATAGCGAATGAACAGAAAACCCAACGTCGCATGGAAGTGGTGTCGCCTCTTGCTTCCGTTCGTTCCCGAATCATCCACATGGATAGCGTGGACTCCTCATCAGGGAAACGCGCTACGAAGATTGATGCCAAGGCTCTGAATCATGTGGCCTTTGGTCATGATGCTATAGATTTGAGTGGTGTGGAACAGTTGGTGGATGTGAGTCAAACGCGAGCGGTTGGATATGCCATTCAGTTACTTGTGCAACGAACAACACGTTCTCGATTTCGTATCGCAGATGCTGTTGCCATGGTGGATGAGATTTTTACTCAAGAAGGGTTGGATTGCCTAGATCCGTATTACAAGCCGGGGCACCATCCTGGAAATTTTGCGCGACCCCGCCCTTATGAAATTGCCGCGGCGATTAATCGTCTGCGGAGTGTTCGTCTCTCCCAAGAATAATCCTAGAAACCGCAGTTGGATCACAAAAGTCCGCGCAAGCGCTTGACGCACCTGGCAACATAAAAAAATGTCTCGTCACCACCGAGGTGACTACGACTTTTTGTATTTCATCATGCACGCCAATATCTTACACGTCCTTTTTACACCCAACCGCCGTTTCTATGATAATTACGCGGCTTCCTCAGCCGCGACGCCCCAAAAGAGGAGTAGGACGCCCAGGCATTTTTTCTCAGACGGGCTCAAAGGTGATTGGGTCCGTAGGCGTGTATCAGATAGGACAATGAGGCGGGTCGTACAATCGTAACCGTGGGTGTCTCATGAGAGTTTTGGGGAATACAACGTTCAGATCCCTGAAATGTCTAGAACTCCACCTTTGTCGACCCTTCAACTCCCAATCCAGAAAGTCCCCGTACGATCGTGAAGGTTTCAATGGTCATCGCTTTTGGGATGAATGTCCTGTACATGATTCATGAAAGAACCCGATACGCAGCAGCGTGACGAAATCACGCTGCTGCGTGGGTTGTGTCACGAGGGGGCACCGGGCCGGGTGGCACCTCGTGGAAAATTTTTCCTCTAAGGCTTCCTGAATTTTGTCCTTATTATTTTCACCAAATTGCGGTTTTTCCTCATACTGTCCTTATCGGCTCGTAGGTAGAAAACTTAAAACATATTCAGTTGATTGGCGATGGTATCGGTTGCAGGAACCTGCTGAAGGTAAGGTATGGGACTGTTGAACATTCCCCGTTTTCGTTGAATAGTCCCACTATTCGCCTCAAACGATCGAAATATCTGACTCAAACCAGCACATCCTCGCGACAATCGCTAATCTCGGACAGGCTCCGAGAAACCACCGTTGGATCACAACAGTCCCCCACAAGCTCTTGGCGCCCCTCGAAAAACAGAAAAACGTCTCATCACCTCCAAAGTGACCACGACTGTTTCTCTTTCACGATATAGACCAAAAATCGTAGGAGGTTTTTTTCGCCCAACTGCTGTTTCTCGGTTCAAGTTGATACGTCTTTTTCCCGAAAAAGCCAAAGAAGGATTTCAAAGGGGATAGACACGATGGTCGCGAATCAGGAAAAATCTTCGACGAGCTTTCGGTGCTGGGACTTTCGAGTTCAGAATACCGTTCTTTACCCTCACTGGCATCGTCGTATCTTCATACACAGTTTTTTGACCGTTATCTTGTCGTGGTGCCTGGCTGCTCCGATTGCAGCGGCTGAACCGGTCCCGCCGAATTCCGTTCAGCGTGTGACAGTTCCTATTTTAGGGACGACCCTCGATAAGCATTGGGAGCAAATTGGTGTGGTGGCTGAAGTGACCATTCAGTTTGAGCATCGGCGTGATCATGACGGTCTTCGTGTGCAATTTCACACATCACCGGGCCGGTTTTCCCCAGGAGCCCAGCGAGCTGTTCAACAAGCGATTGATCAAGTCGCAAAGGTGAGCCACTTGGATCCTAATTCTTGGACTGTGACGCTTACCCTTCTGCACCAGGGCTTGACCATGTATGGAGAAAGTTTGTCGGGAATGATCGGCTTGAGTGTCTTGGCTCTGGCGAAAGGAGATCCGTTGCCACATGATCGCGTCTTAACGGGGACGATTACGCCAACCGGCCAAATTGGTGTGGTGGGGGGAGTCCCGTTAAAAATCCAAGCTGCCTTTGAGAGGAACCTTCGACACGTGTTGATTCCCGAAGAAATCGATGTGGCAGATGGAGACTGGCGTACACCGTTTTTAATGCAGGTGTCCCCCGTTGGGACGATTAAAAAAGCCTATCGTGCGCTCACCGATCGCTCCTTAGAAGCTGACTCTGCATCACAAGTCATTTCAAATCTTGCCGCGAAATAATCTTTTTCACTTCCTCATCCCTTGCTGTCTTTGGTGTACCGAAAAAGTCCTGTCGAATGGTATCTTGACAGGACCCACAAAAATGATGATTCTGCAAAAATGGTCCGATGATTGTTGAATGGTTTTCATGAAAGGGACTGTTGAATAAATAAAAATTTCTATAAGACCAATACCATTTGATGAATTGAGAGATCCCTAAATAGCCATGGGCTGTTCAAAAAGGCCCGTTGTCTGACCCGCCCAACCCAGGCGCACCAAGACGCGCCTTTCCACAGGCAAAGCCGCAGGCGCTCCCGGCCTTCATAGCCAAAGGCTACTTCGGCGGAGTAGGCTTAGCGCGCGGAGCGTACTCATAGTACCAGAGCACGGCAAAGGGGCGACCTGCCTGCGCGAAGCCGCTTTCAGCCTTCGTAGCCACTTCGGCGAAGGAGGCTCGGCAGAGGCTGGGAACGCCGCTGGCGGACCCTTCGGAACGACTCAGGGCATGCTTTTTCAACAGCCCCTGAAAGGTGAACATGAAACCAGGGTTTGCGGTAGATATTGATAACGTGCTGGCGTTGTCCGAACAAGAGGTTCAACGGATTTATCACGAATTGACCGGAGAGTTATGGCCAAGGGAACTGTACGCCAGTGCTGGGGGATTGGATGGGAGTGTCATTGATCGGAAATTGATTGAGAAAATATTTGACTATTTTCATGAATGCAGTATTCCGACTCTTCCCGTGGTACCAGGTGCCAGTTTGGCGTTACACCACCTTCAGCAGCAGTTCAGGATTGTGATCATTACGGCTCGTCGTCCAAGTACGCGACCGCAAACAGAAGAGTGGCTTCATAGACATGAGTTTCCTTTTGATGAACTGCATCTCACCGGTGATAAGACCGACGTGGCTGAAGGGTTGGTGTTTGCCGTGGATGACCATCCTGAGCATGTTCAAAATTATGTCAGTCGAGGGATTAAGGTCTTTCTGATGGATCAGCCATGGAACCGGTGTTTTTCGGCATCTGGAGTAACGAGGGTGTTAAATTGGGAACAGTTGCTTCAGACCTTTCAATTAGGTGGATAGGCTGAAGGCTTTTAGGGGGCAATCATGCGTGACCATACAAAACGTCTGGCACAATGAATACTAGTCTTCAGCCTTAGGCCTAAATACCTGAGTTGTCCCCAATAAAACCCCATGTCAAAAATTGAAACAGTGGTACTTCCGCAGGTTGGCACGATTCAGCTTGTCATTCAATCAAAACGACATATTCGCTCGCAGGAGAAGTTTGGCGGCCTTGATGCCGAATCGAATGAATGGTTTTATTGGAATCGCCTGTGGGCTTCGGAGGTCGCGTTATCGGAATATCTCATCCAAGAATTCTTTTCGGATACACTACACGGGAAAACAATTTTAGAGTTGGGATGTGGAACCGGTCTTGCGGGGATGGTCTGCGGTAAATTAGGGGGAGTGCCGACATTTTCAGACAAAGTGCCGATGGTCATGGATTCGATCCAAGACGCGTGTCGGCTCAATGCCATCCCTAATTATCATACGTGCATTTTGGATTGGGCCAAGATTTCTAAACCCCTCGATTGTTATGATCTGGTTTTGGGCAGCGAAATTTTTTATGACAACGAGTTTCTTGAGGATATTTGTAGGTTATTGGTGGAGGTCTTGCCGACTGGTGGAATCGGGTTGTTTTGCGATCCCAATCGGCTGGGAGTGGAAGCCGTTGAATCTTGCTTTGCTTCCCAGTTTCAATTGACTCTGAGGAACCTTGATGTGAAGTGGCCGCGACCGCCGGCAAAACAGACAACGACAAAAACCGTGTTGCTCTATCAATTGGTCAAAAAATAGAAACTACCCAGGTGGATAGACTGAAGGCCGAAGGCTTTTAGGGGGCATCATGCGTGATCATACAAAACGTCAGGCATTATGAGTGATAGTCTTCAGTCTTTGGCCTTCAGCCTAAAGAACTGAGTAGTTACAAAAGGTAAACGTATAATCTGTTACGGTGTGGTCGGTTCTGACGCCTTGGATGACATGGTGTGCTTCACGCGTAGGATTTGTTGCGCATCTTGACTTTTTTGGTGTTTCAATGCCCGGTAGATTTGAGATCCGTCGGTCAATTGCATGGGAATTTCGCGCGGAATCACTGTCGTGCATGGGTCGGTCTCAGATCGTTCAAAAGAGGTTAGGCGAGTAATAGATTGTTCTGCATGCCGAATTAGCAAAATTGTTGAGACACAGGTTCCCGTTTTCGCAGGTTTTGTCACAATTTCTGCTTCATTCCAGGTTTCAATCTCATACAGATTGGTATAGCTCAACAAGGTGGCGGTATATCCCGGGGCCAATTTCGCGGTGGAGACCGAACATAAATTCCATTTCCGGTGG
>SMVB01024807.1_pt1 | contig 20378 bp, 16 predicted proteins | sample 2456461 | NCBI WGS metagenome assembly SMVB01 (sample SAMN11095934, study PRJNA526329) | marine sediment metagenome | biome: Marine sediment; feature: Surficial sediment; material: Deep marine sediment; isolation source: Hadal surficial sediment | place: Pacific Ocean | collected 2014-05 | depth...
CGCCTTAGTTCCGTGTTCGACGCACGTTGGAGCGCGGAAACGAGGTTAGACGCAGATAGCTCCGCGAATCCGTCGAGAGCCGCCAGATCCGCGGCCATCAGCCCGAACAGATCCGGTAGTCTCTCTACGAGATCCTCCGACACCAGAAGTCGGGCCGTTTCTTCGCCGAGGCCCTCGATGTCAATTCCCAGACGCGAACCGAAGTGCTGGATGCGACCGGTCAACTGGGCGGGACAGCCGAAGCTGTTCGGGCAGACCGTGAACGGCCCCCGTTCGATGAGTTCGGTCGCGCATGACGGACAGACCTGCGGCATCGCGAACTCGGGGCCCCGTTCGTGATCCTCTTCTTCTATCCGCTCGACGACCTGCGGAATCACGTCTCCCGCTCTCTGCACACGTACGAGATCTCCGTCTCGAACGCCTTTCCGAGCGACTTCTTCACGGTTGTGCAGAGACGCCCGGCTCACCGTTACGCCACCGATCTGCACGGGCTCCATCATCGCGACCGGCGTGACGACGCCCGTTCGACCAACGCTGGGGACAATCATGAGGATGCGCGTGATTTCGGCTCGTGGCACAAATTTGAACGCGAAGGCCCAGCGTGGGTGGCGTGCCGTCATGCCCAGCTCTTCACGAGCAGCCAGGTCATCCAGTTTGACCACGACTCCGTCGATTTCGTACGGCAGATCGCCGCGCTCGGCTTCGATCGCCGTGAAGTAAGCGAGTATGTCGTCGACACCGGTAGCTCGCTCCACACGGTCACTGACCCGCAGTCCCCACGCCGCAAGTCTCTGGCGCACCTCCGTCTGCGTGGTGAATGAGGCCCCAGTTACGGCAAGTGTATCGTAGACGAATACCTCCAGGGGACGGCTTGCCGCGAGGGCGGGATCGAGTTGCCGCAGAGATCCGGCGGCTGAGTTCCGCGGGTTCGCGAACGGCTCCTTGCCTTCGTTCATCAGTCGCTCATTCAGGGCAGCGAATGCCCGTGAGCGAATGATCACCTCTCCCCGCACCGCCAGACGACGCGGAACCGCGTGTTCGGCGTCCCGAAGGCGCAGCGGCACCGTGCGAATAGTCCTGACGTTGGCAGTAACATCCTCGCCCTGATACCCATCTCCGCGGGTGGACGCGCGGACGAAATACCCGTCCTCGTACACCAGCTCGATCGAAAGGCCGTCGAGCTTCGGCTCGACCAGATAGAGGGGGGTTCGTCCCTCACCCAGTACCTTGCGGACGCGCTCGTCGAACCGACGCAGAGCCTCCGGATCCTGGTCCGATTCCAGGCTGAGCATCGGCGCCTCGTGCTCCACAGTTTCGAACCTGTCGAGCGGGACGCCGGCCACCCGCTGCGTGGGGGAATCGGGTGTGACGAGTTCGGGGAACTCGCTCTCGAGCGTTTTCAGTTCGGCGAACAACTGGTCATAGAGGGCATCAGAAATCCGGGGGCGGTCTTCCCCATAGTAAAGACGGTCATGGCCCTGGATCTCGGTGTGCAGGGACTCGATGCGTTCGCGGGCCTGGTCCTTATTCATTCGAGCTGAAACCGTCCATCGTAGGCAAGAAGGTCAGCGGCCTCGCTCCACACCGCATCAAACATCTCCTCAGTGAGCCGGCCTGTAAACGTATTCTGCTGGCTCGGATGATACGAGCCGACCAGCCATAGCCGGCGGCCTTCTCCGGCCAACTCGACGCGGGCGAGGTGCCCGAATGCCGGTTTCGGTCGTGGAATTTTCCATCCTCGCCCTTCGAGCACTCGGAGAAATGCGTCCCAACCGAAACCTCCGAGGGCGACGACGACACGCAGGTCGGGCAACAACGCGATTTCCTGCGCCAGCCAGTCGGCGCAGGTGGCTCGTTCCTCAGGCGTAGGCCGATTCGCCGGTGGCGCACATCGGACGGCCGCCGTGATCCACGTGTCGTGGAGCTCGAGGCCGTCACCCCGGCCCGTCGAAGTCGGCTGGTTGGCGAAGCCGGCCCGGTGGAGAGCACGGAAAAGCCAGTCGCCGGATCGGTCTCCCGTAAACATCCGGCCCGTTCGGTTTGCGCCATGGGCAGCGGGTGCAAGACCCACGACCAACAAGCGAGCTGCCGGGTCGCCAAACGCCGGGACCGGCGCTCCCCAGTAGTCTTCATCTCGAAAAGACGCCCGCTTTTCTTTCGCAATCTGTTCGCGCCAGGCGACCAGACGCGGGCACGCGCGGCACGCCGTAATTGCGGCCTGCAGGCGATCGACCGTCATTCCGGCGGCAGAACCACGTCCAGTTGTTCCTTGGGCGCACTCAACACTATGGATGTATTCGTTCCCTCGATGCCGGGCATGCTCAGCATGCTCTTGATCTCGCGGTTCATCTGCGACTCGTCGGCGAACCGCCCGATCACCATTACATCGAACTCGCCCGTGGTCTCGTAAACGTGCGTCAGGTGGGGATGCGAGATCAACGACTCGACGATCGCCGGCAGCGCCTCTCCTCGCGCCTTGATTCTTGTCACTGCCACGAGGCCGAGGCCGAGCTTCCGATAGTCGATGTCGGGGCGGTACCCGCGGATCACACCACGAGATTCCAGGTCTGCGAGACGCTTGCCCACCGTGGTCGGCGCCACGTCGAGTTCCGCAGCCAGCTGTCGAATGGAGCGGCGTGCGTTCTCCTGCAGAGCGCTGATCAGCCGCTGATCGAGATCACGATATGTCAACCGGTCCTCCGTCGTCGTTGCATTTGATCTGCAAGGCGGGATCCGCTGCCGGATACGGATCTGAAGCTCCTTGCTGCGCGTAGATCCGTGGTTCGAGCCGGCGGTTCGCCCCTAGAGGATAGCGCCAGTGCGTCCACGGCAGCGAGAGAATGTGACGCGCGGCCCGATCGGCGATGAGCTCCGGCAGGTCATCCAGCAGGTCGGGACCTCGCGCAAGTTTGATCTCGTCAAGTCGAGCGAGCGCCGCTTCGATATCCGGTTCACGGGCTCGCGCCCACATGGAGTGGATCAGGTGTGCCACACGGCGGGCTGGTACCGTGCCGCTGTCCGCGACGAAACTGACGGCGCGATAGAAGGGTGTGTGAAACACGAGGTTGGCATCGACCTCGAGAATCCAGGTTCCCGATATGTCCGACGCCATGGTGGCCCGGGCAACAGCCCGACATTTATCCAGGGCCGTACCTCGGCCCAGGCGCTCGTATGGGGTCCAGAGCTCCCGATAGTGGCCGTCGGTCACGACCCACTCCAGCAGTCCCGCGTCGGGGCCGTCTGCCCGAATCCACAGCTCGACTCGTTCCCAATCCCGCTCCCAGAACTTATTGATTTCGGCAGGCGTCAACATCAAATAGCGCCACACCCAGTACGCGGATCCCTCCAGCCACCAGGGTGCATCGTCAGGCCGTGAATATGGGCTACCCGCTCCATCCCTCGTATACAGGAAGAGTGCGGGAGGGACCGGCCGCGGGAAGAAGAACAGATCGACTGCCAGATAGACCGCGAACAGGACCGCGAGCCACATGCCGAACGCGCTCCAGTCCCGGGTCGTCCCAAGCTCGAGCGACCAGTACAGCAGCGCTGCGATCAGTACGGGTACTGCCCCGAGCACGGCCGTGATGATCTCCCGAAACACCAGGAACAACAACGCTACGACCAGCAGGAAGCCGAGTCCGATGACCGTCCGGGACCCGAAGGACTCCAGGATGCCGGCGCCATTCAGTGCTGGTGTGGCGAGACCGACGGCCACGATCCCAGTCAGCGCGGCCAGAGGGATCTTGTACGCGGCCAGAAACAGGCTCGTGAAGCCGCTCATCGCCAGCGGCTCGATCAGATCTCGCGCGATGATCTGGTCGCCGGCCGCCGCGGGACCACGGACGTTCACCCGACCGGCAGGAGTGGATTCCAGGCGAATTTCATAGTCCCGCAGCGAATCAAGCACTCTCTGGCCAGCCCCGGCACGCACTCGAATTCGATACCGTCCCAGGCGCCGGAAGAATCGGAATGGCATGAGGAAGGGCCCTGCAAGAAACAGGATCAGGTAATAGCGAAGGCTGGGAAGTTCGAGGTCCGGTCTGTCGATCCCTAGACGAAACAGCGCCTGATCTACGAGCCCGGCGCGCTCGCGATCATCGGCCTCGTCACCCTCGAACCGCAGCACGCTCGCCCAGTAGTCGGTGAACAGGAAAGGCCCGCGCAGGAAGTCCTGCTCAACGAGCCACGCGGCGAGGGAGCCGCGTGACCCTGGTCCGGTTGGCCTGTCACGCATTCGCATGACAGGGAATGTACGCTACCTCGGCCGGAGCATCATGTTGGTAGCCTGCTGAAGCACCGGGCCACCTAGCCGTCGAGGATATCGAGCAGCAACTGCTCGGCACGAGGATCGCCCGTCTGTCCGAGCCAGAAGATCGCGTTTTTCCGAAGTCCCGGATTCGATTCGTTTCTGGCGATGTCAAGTAACTTGTCGAAGGCTGCGGAGTCCTCCTGCCGGCTCAGGATGAACAGCACCTGCCCCTTGAGTTCTTCGTCCTCCGAACGATCATAAATGCCGACCAGATCAGCTATACTCACGCTGCCGGCCTGATTCGCCATGAACAAGGCCTGCGCACGCATTTCCGTGCCCTCGGACGTGTCGAGCGCAATGTCCATCAACCACTGTGCATTCCCCTGATCGCGCGTCTGCGACAGGGCAAACATGATCATCTCGCGAGTCTGAGGGTCCGTGGACCGTGCGAACAGGGATCGCAGAAACTCCGAATTCTCTGTCGACGCATGCTGGGACAGGCCAAATACGGCCTGAGCCCGGATCTCGGGGTCAGCGGACTCCGATTCCGCATACTCGCGGAGGATGGCGCCGGCCGAAGGGTCCGACATTTGAGACAGCGCGTGGATCGCATGCTCATGAAGCTCTGCATCCGCATCATTCGACAGGATCGATTGCAGTACTGATATGGTCTCCGGGGAATCATTCTGCGACAGCCAGAACACGGCCTGCTGTCTGACTTCCGGATTGGGATCGTTGCGCGCCACGTCCAGCATGAAATCGGTCGCGCCATCTTCGTCCTGCTGGGCAAGAATGTACATGGCATGCGACCGGAGTTCCGGGTGATTGTCCCGGTTCTGAATCAGCTTGCGGAGAATCGGGATCGCTTTGTCCAAGTCCATCTGCATCAACGCATTGAGCGCCATCAGCTTGGTCTCGTCCGGCCCGTCGTCCTGCTCCATCTCCTGCTGTGCAGTCCACTCCGCCTTCCGGTAGACCCACTCAGCTGATTTGGAATCCCCCCGGTTCGCCAGCTCACCGTGCACCTTGGCCAGCAACGCCTTCGTATCATCAGCTGTTGACGCGCCCGGGTATAGTTTGATCTGTGTGTCGAGCGCCGCCAGCGCCTGTTTCCAGTAACGGGTGCTCTCCATGCGGCTGAGCGCGTACGCCTCCCAATACAATGACTCGGCAGCGTACCTGGCCTGGGTATCGGCATCCCGATAGGCGCGGAAGAGGTCTACTGCTTGCGTGTATTGGGCAGAATTCAGCAACCGTCGAGCAACTTCGTATTGGCTCTGCGCATCGGCCTGGACTGACTGACCCACAACCGGTGCCGGTGGCGCGAAGCCCAGCCCAAGCATGAGCGCGAATACGCCGAGTAGCATCTGTTTCCCGTTCATCACAATCCTCCCGTCCATCTCTTGTTTGTTATGCATTACAGCGTTGAGAACGTCGGCCCGCTCGCGGGCCCATTATTTTTCGAGGCCGCCGATCGCAGCCGAAGCAGCAAATCACTTTCCTCCAAGCCTTGATCAACGATCAACGATTCCTGTGGATCATCCGTGTCCGCCGTCACGACGATCTGCATGAGCATCAGTTCGAGATCTTCGAGCAGCGCCTTAAGTTCGGGACCTTCGGCCGCGGCCGGCGTGGCCATGAGCAACCGTGTTCGTGACAGCAGCGACCGGGCCCAGGTCCCGATTTCCGGGTTATTCCAGCCACTTCTTCGATCCGTCTTAACCGTCGTCAGGAAGGACTCGGCGCGGTCCAGGTGGCTACGCGTCGCCAGCATATATGGCCAGGTGGAGCGTTCAGCGTCCGACCCGGAGCGTTCCGCAATTTCAGCCGCTGAATCACCCGCTGGCGTGGGCACCAGGCTCAACCGCCCGAGCCCGAGTCCGATCGCCAGAGCCGCCGCGATTCCTACCCACCAACCCATTCTGCTCCGTGCGCTTCGCCCGGATGCCGACTGGATCGGAACCACTGGCGGTTCCGACACCAATCGAGCCTGGATGTCGGCCCACATTTCTTCGCTCGGTGCAGGCGGAGGAGCGTGATACAAGTCTCGTGTCGCCTCAGCGATCCGCGCATCGATGCCGCCGGTCTGATCGTTCATGCCACCCACTCTTCCGCAAACTCCTTGAGGTCCATCCGAAGCCGGGCTCTTGCCCTCGACAGGCGTGCCTTTGAGGTGCCTGTCTTCAGCTCCAGGGCCGCCGCGATTTCTCTGTGCGTATAACCCTCGACATCGTGCATCAGGAATACCGTCCTGTAGGCCTCAGGCAGCGCGTTTACCGCGGCTGCCAGCCGTGTTTTCAAATCCGGCTCCGCCTGAGGGACTGAATGGGCGATCCCGCGAGCCGCCTCAATGTCCAATTCCCTACCGCGAATCCGTTTTATCTTTCTGAGTCCGTTCAACACCACAGAAGTCGTCACCGAATGCATCCAGGTCGAAAACGCGGCGTCTCCCCGGTATCCATCCAGTCGATCGAACGCCCTGACGAACGCGTCCTGCGTGAAATCACGTGCCAGCGTCTCGTCCCCACTCATCCGATACGCCAGCCGATACACCCGATCGACATGAGCGTCGTACAGAGCACGTTGGGCCGATCGGTCTCCCGATCTGATGCGGTCCACCAACTGTTTATCGTCCACGGAATTCCGAGTGAAAGGCCTCTTTCGCCGGCTCACTACATACGACACCAGGGATGGAGAAAGGGTTACCGGCCCGGGTCACGAACGGCGGGTTCATGGCGTGGCGGAAAGTCGCTCGTACAATCGCCGCACATCGGGAGGCAGGATGTTCGCATCGAAACTGGCGCGCCAGGCATCGGCAACACCCGACTCGATGCCGCGACGCTCAGAGATTTTGTAGTCGCCAATTCCCTTGACCAGAACGTCGGGAAGGTTGGCATTCGGATTCAGCATGGCGGGTTCGAACTCCAGACCCAGCGGCGTGCAGATTGAAGACAGCGTAGCTACCGGTTCAGATACCAGCGACTCGAAGTGAACGCGCAGGCAGCGCTCTGCGGGAATCGAGATCAGAAAATCCTCAATCCGGCGATGTTGGTCCGCCCAGACTTGCATCCAGGCAAACAATTTTCGTCGCCGCTCACTGGGAATAATGCGTGTGGCCGCCGCCCGAATCTGTCGGCCCGCCGACCTCACCAGGCGCTTGGGAGAATGGGCAGCAACGGACGAGGCTGCATCCGCGGCTACATCACGTTGCTTACGGTCAAGATGTGAGGCGGCTACGGCGATAGGATGCCGTACGAGGTGCAGATAGAACGGCGTCAGGAGTTCGATCCGATCCAGCGTATCGCGAGATTGCACATAGGCCGGTGTCTTTTCGACGAGAACGCGGTCCGGGCCCGCACGACTTAGCAGCCAGCGCCACACGTCGGCGGACGGCTGGCCCGCAAACAGTTGATCCGGATCAACGTCGCCGGCTGCCAGTTGCTCCATCAACCACCGCAGGCTGGCCCCGGCCATGGGGTACTCCGCTGACCATACGTCATACGTCGCCCAGCGAAACAGGTGGGTCTCCGGGGGTGCCAGTACCCGGGTGTGCACCCCGAGAAGAACACTGAGAAGCGTGGAGCCCGAACGCTCGGTGCACAGGATCACGCACAGGCGGCCCGATTCCGAAGTGGTCATTCGAATCCGTAGACCCGAATTCGCGGCACGTTGAGTGAGTCCGTTTCGATTACCGTGACATGACGGGCGCCGAGATCCATTATGCGGGTGGCAACAGGAAATTCAACGCTGAACAGCGGCCTGCCTGCCGGATCGAATACGAGCCACTCTTGTTGAACAGCAGCGGGCCGGACAAAGGAACGAATCCATACCCGTCCTTCAACATCGATTCTTAACTGATTGCAGGCCGGCAGCATCGGGTTGACGGGCATGGCGTCCAACAAGCGCCGCCTTTGCCGTTGCTGCTCTGGCGGGAGACCGTCGAGGCGCGCGGCCCGATACGAGACGACGTCGTCTTCGCTTACCCGTAAGTCACCCGCCGGCCAGCGCACGAGATGCGTGAGACCTTCACCGGGGCGGATCACCCGGTACTCCGCTAGGCGACAGTCGCTCACGACAAGGCGTTCGCCGGCGGCTGCTGCGGTCAACCGGGGCTCGAACATCGGACCGGTTACGAGCTGTAGCGGTGGCTCGCCGAGGCGTCCCATCCGCGCCGTCGGCCAGATGCCGACCGTGTCCACCAGTTCACCGTCCGTCCCGAAGCGGGAGATCGCCACGTGCGCCAGCTCGAAACCGGTCTCCGGGACATCGATGATCAGGTGCCTGACCAGCACAGCCCCCCCGTCGAGTCGGCCAACGGGCCTGGCGCTAGGGCCCGGGGCTTCAAGGTCACTGGACTGCCACTGTCCACCATCGAGCGAGAGCGTGGTGACACGCTGCTTCCGCTGATCAAGCACAGCAATCCCGTTGCTGCCGGCAGGCCAGATTGCCGTTATCGCACTGAACTCTGCCGGGGCTCCGTCTGGTCCGGTCAGGGTCTGAAGATAGGTAGCATCGGGCCCGAACAACTTGAGCCGTCGGGCGGCGCCATCGGCGATGACGAGCCGTCCGTCCGCCAACCGCAGGACTGCACTGACCCGGGAAAACGAAGCGTTCGCCGAGTCCTGTGAGAAGGCGAGGTCTACAAGGGGCGTCCCCAGTGATCGGACTGGCAGACCGTCCAGGGACTCTGCCGAAACGATGGTCACACCGGCACTGTCAGTCGTGACTACATCCAACCCCTTTGGCAATCCCGCAGAACAGGAAACCGCTGTCAGGCAGAGTATTGCGAGACGTGCAAGATCGTTCATTTTATACCCTGGGTTTGGGGCGCTATCGAGCGCGCAGGGTGCGTGTCGCGGATGCATCGGGCAAGTTTCAGGATAGTCTCGGGGAGATTCTGAATTGTGGCCCGGATCCGGCAAACCTAGCTTGCAGACTCCTGTGACAGCATTCTTGAGACCGGATAGCCGGATGAGCCTGATTCACGAACTGGAACTGCTTCAGCAAGAACATGGTCATCTCACGGATGACCGGCTGAGGGATTTGGCGCATTCCCTGGTGACGCCGCTGTATCGCCTCCAGGAACTCGTTTCTTTCTACCCGCACTTCAGGACCACACCACCTGCCGCAGTAACGGTACACGTCTGTCGCGACATGTCATGCCACCTGGCGCAGGCCGATGGCCTCGCAGAAAAACTCGCCGCCGAGTTGAGAGAAGCAGACGTGGAGGTCGAGGAAGTCTCCTGCCTCGGCTGCTGCGAACTGGCGCCGGCTGTACGCGTGAATGGGATTCCCTCGCGTGTGGATGATGCCGAAGCCCTGGCTGCAGACCTGAAGCATGGTAGCGGACCCGAAGGCAGCTATGCTCCACGCCGCGAGTGGGCCTGTGATCCTTATGATGGCGACCCTGAGAGTGGATACGAGTGCTTCCGGCAGACCCTGGCTCAGATCGACCGATCGGGAGCCATCGACGCCCTGATCGGCTCACTGAAAGAGTCTGGTCTGCGCGGAATGGGCGGCGCGGGCTTTCCCACGGGTTTGAAGTGGGAGATCGTGAGGAAGGAATCAGCGACACCGAAGTACGTCGTGTGTAATGCGGATGAAAGTGAGCCGGGAACGTTCAAGGACCGCGTGATCCTGGAGCAGCTGCCGTATCTCGTTCTGGAGGGCATGCTGGTCGCCGGACTGTCGATTGGCGCCCGGAAGGGTATCATTTACCTGCGCCACGAGTACCAGGCAGCCCAGCGTGCGCTCGAAGCGGAGATCCTTCGGGCCCGTGAGCTCGGGTGGTTGGGAGAAGACATCCTCGGATCGGGATTCTCGTTCGACATCGAGCTGTTCATCTCTCCGGGCGGTTACATCCTTGGCGAAGAGACGGCCCTCCTCGAGGCGCTGGAGGACCGACGGGGCGAACCACGCAACAAGCCGCCGTTCCCGGGCCAGAAAGGGCTCCATGGCCTTCCCACTCTGATGAACAACGTGGAGACGTTCGCCTTCGTACCGGTGATCGGCCTCCGCGGCGCGACCTGGTGGCAGGACCAGGGGAAGGGCGACAGCTCTGGCCTGAAATTCATCTCCGTTTCCGGCCACGTAGAGCGTCCAGGCGTGTACGAAATTCCGCTCGGCACGACGATCGGCGCACTCATCGAGCTGGCCGGTGGGGTCAGCGATGGCCGGGCGTTGAAGGGCTTCGCGCCGGGAGGCGCATCGTCCAACTTTCTGCCCGCATCGGACGCAGATACGCAGATCGACTTCGGGACGCTTGCCGATGCCGGCAGCATGATGGGCTCCGGAGCGCTGGTCGTGTTCGCAGAGGGCACTCCCATGCTTCCGCTCGCTACCAATGTCGTCCGGTTCTTCCGCAATGAATCGTGCGGAAAGTGTGTCCCTTGTCGGGACGGCACCGAGAAAGCCGTCATGATGCTGGATGCATCGATCGTCAACGGCGATGAAATTGATTGGGACACGATGCGTAAGCTCGAGCTATTGTTGGTCGAAACTTCGATCTGCGGGCTCGGTTACGTGGCGTTGAACCCACTGATGTCTGCCGCGAAACACTGGCCGGATGAGGTTCCGGGCGCCGATTCAGGGGGAGCCGAATGACCGAAATCACCGTTACGACGTTCACGCTCACGATCGACGGCCAGACGGTTGAAGTCGAGCCCGGCACGACCATCTGGGATGCGGCCCGGAAGGCCGGCATCGAGATCCCTGTCCTGTGTCATGACCCGCGACTTCCACCCGTCGGTGTGTGCCGGGTGTGTCTGGTAGACGTCGGCGAGAGGCGCCTCACCGCTTCCTGCGTTCGGGAGGCCGAAGACGGGATGACGGTGACTACCCGAAACGAGAAGATCGACGAGTGCCGCAAGGGACTCGTCGAGTTGCTGCTTGCCGATTATCCGGTCGACGCCGGGGACACTGGAAGCAAGACGCAAGTCGATGAACTACGCGCGCTGGCCGACACGTATGGGGTCGAATGGCCCGGCGGGAATGGCGACGCTTCCAATGGCGGAATGCGGACCACGCCGGTGTCCGGCATCCCGTCCGGCAACGGCCGCCCGATCGACGATTCTTCACCCGTCATTCGCGTGGATCATCAGGCATGCATTCTGTGCGACCGTTGCATACGGGCGTGCGATGATGTGCAGGTGAACGCCGTGATAGGTCGTACAGGTAAAGGCTACGGAACTCGGATCGGATTTGACCTGGACGTGCCAATGGGCGCCAGTACGTGCGTGTCGTGTGGTGAGTGCGAAAAGGCCTGCCCGACCGGGGCGCTCACATTGGTTGACCTGATTACGCACGAGACCGAACCGGCGGCGACGCCAAAGACCGACCTCGAGCGTGTCGATTCCATATGCCCGTACTGCGGCGTGGGCTGCGCGATTTCCTACTTCGTCGACCGGGAGCAGAACCGGATCGTCTACGCCGACGGCCGGGACAGCGTGGTCAACGATCAACGGCTGTGCGTGAAGGGACGCTACGGATTCGATTATACGGCGCACCCCCAGCGTCTGACGAAGCCGCTGATCCGCAAGGACTCGGCCTATCCGAAGGGCCCGCTGTCCCCCGAAACCGCTGAATCGGATGGACGGAAGCGGCGGAGGCCGGGCGGGCTGGTGAACTATGAGGACGTGATGCCGCACTTCCGCGAAGCGACGTGGGAGGAAGCGCTGGAGTTGGCGGGACGGCGCCTGCGGGAGATCAAGCAACAGCACGGCCCCTCGTCGATGGCCGGATTCGGAAGCGCCAAGTGCAGCAACGAAGAGGCGTACCTGTTCCAGAAGCTGGTCCGGGCCGGATTCGGAACGAACAACGTCGATCACTGCACGCGGCTCTGCCATGCGTCCTCGGTAGCCGCGCTGCTGGAGACGATCGGCTCGGGCGCCGTGACCAACGTGTTCGCCGACGTGAAGAATGCGGATGTCGCGCTGATCGCCGGTTCCAACACGACGGGCAATCACCCGGTCGCGGCCAGCTTCATCAAACAGGCCGCCAGGTCAGGCCGCACGAAGCTCATCGTCGTGGACACGCGATATATCGAGATGGCTGACCACGCGGAGGCTTTCCTTCAGATCAGGCCGGGGACGGATGTCGCCTTCTACAACGCCTGGATGCACGTGCTGATCGAAGAGGATCTGGTCGATCACGGATTCATCGAGACGCGCACGGAGAACTTCCAGGCCCTGGAGGAGCTGGTGAAGGATTACTCACCCGAGGCGGTGGCTGAGATGTGCGGGGTCGAAGCGTCTGAGATCCGGCGTGCGGCCCGGCTGTTCGGCGAGGCGAACGCCGCGATCGTGTTCTGGGGAATGGGAATCTCTCAGCATACTCACGGTACCGACAATGCCCGCTGCCTGATCTCGCTGATGCTGATGACCGGCAACGTGGGCCGCCCGGGCACGGGGCTCCATCCGCTGCGTGGGCAGAACAACGTGCAGGGCGCGTCCGACATGGGTCTCATCCCGATCGTTTACCCGGACTATCAGCCGGTAACCGATCCCGAGATCCGGGCCAAGTTCGAGGCTGCCTGGGGCACGGAGCTGGATCCGAACACTGGACTCACAGTGGTCGAGATCATGCACGCCGCCCTGAAGGGTGAGATCCGGGGCATGTACATGATGGGCGAGAACCCTTTCCTCTCCGACCCGAATACGAACGTCGTCCGGAAGGCGCTCGCCAGCCTCGACTTCCTGGTCGTACAGGACATCTTCCTCACGGAGACCGCCGAGTTCGCGGACGTCATTCTCCCGGCGACAACATTCATGGAAAAGACGGGCACGGTCACGAACACGGACCGCCGGGTGCAGATCGGTCGGCAGGCGCTCGATCCGCCCGGGGAAGCGCGCGCCGACTGGCAGATCACCTGTCAACTCTCGACGGCGTTCGGATTTGAGATGGCCTACGAGTCACCCGAAGAGGTGTTCGCCGAACTCACGTCACTGGCACCGTCCTACCGGGGCCTCAATTACGAGAACCTGGGTCTGACCGGGAAGCTGTGGCCCTGTCCCGATCCGGAAACAGGTGACGGTACTCAGGTGCTGATGAGCGAGACCTTTCCGACGGCCAACGGGCTCGGGAAATTCGTACCGTGTCCCTTCCTGCCGGCGAAGGAACTGCCGGACGACGAGTATCCGTTCATCCTCAACACGGGGCGGCTGCTTGAGCACTGGCATACCGGCACCATGACGCGACGCAGCCGCGCGCTGCACGCACTTCAGCCGATTCCGAAGGTCGACGTGCACCCCGACGACCTTGCCGCGCTCGGTCTCGCCGACGGAGAGACCGCCGTCGTCGAATCGAGACGGGGCACCATCACCCTCACGGTACAGGCGTCGCGACTCGTGACGCCGGGGACCGTGTTCATTCCGTTCCACTTCCGCGAAGCCGCAGCCAACGTGCTCACCATCGACGCCCTTGATCCGTACGGCAAGATCCCGGAATACAAGTTCTGTGCGGTCCGGATCCGGGCGGAGGTGGAGGCGACCGCGCCCGTCCAATGAGCCGACAGTCCGGGCGTCCGCGCGTCCTCGTGGTTGGCGGCGGATTCGCGGGCCTCAATGCGGTGCGCGGACTGAAAGGCGCTCCGGTCGAGGTCGTGCTAGTCGATCGCGAGAATTATCACCTGTTCCAGCCGCTCCTCTACCAGGTAGCCACAGCCGCGCTGAACCCCAGCGACATCGCCTACCCGCTGCGCTCGGCGCTTCGGCGCCAGCGGAACGTTTCCGTGCTCCTTGCAAACGCCGTCGAAGTCGACCTCGCGGGTTCGACGGTGCGATTCGATAACGGAAATCTCCGTTACGACTACGTCGTCATCGCCACAGGTGCGACGCATTCATACTTCGGACGAGAGGAGTGGGCCGAGCACGCGCCTGGCCTGAAGACGATCGAAGACGCTCTGGAGATGAGGCGCCGGATCTATCTTGCCTACGAGGCGGCGGAGCGCGAGTCGGACCCGGAGCATCGGAAGTCGTGGCTCACGTTCGTCGTGGTCGGGGCCGGGCCGACCGGCGTCGAGCTCGCTGGCGCGCTGGCTGAGATCGGACGGCAGTCGCTGGACGATGGCTATCGAAACATCGACCGGAACGATGTCCGGGTGCTGCTCGTCGAGGGGCAGGACCGCGTGCTGCCGAGTTACGGACCGAAAGGGTCCGCGAGCGCGCAGCGACAATTGGAGCGATTGGGCGTGGAGGTGAGGCTCGAGGCGTTCGTGACCCACATTGATAACGAGGGAATTGCGATCGGTGACCAGCGGCTTGCAGCCCGGACCGTCTTGTGGGCCGCCGGCGTCGCGGCATCGCCGCTAGCGCGATCCCTGGGCGTTCCCCTGGACACGGCTGGTCGAGTAGAAGTGGAAACCGACCTCTCCGTGCCCGGCCACCCCAACGCGCTCGTGGTGGGCGACCTGGCGCGGATCGAGCATGGCAACGGACTCGTTCCGGGTGTTGCCCCTGCCGCCATCCAACTGGGCCGACACGCGGCACGGAACATTCGGCGCCTCGTCACCGGACAGCAGACGCTGCCATTCAACTACCGGGACAAAGGGTCGCTCGCCACCATCGGCCGCGCCGCGGCCGTCGGGGAGATCGGACGGCTGAGATTCGGTGGATTCTTCGCGTGGATGGCATGGCTGCTCATTCACATATTCTACCTGATCGGCTTCCGCAACCGGGTCTGGGTGCTCGCGGGCTGGGCGTGGTCGTACGTGACGTTCAGGCGTGGCGCGAAGCTCATCACAGGTGAGCATCCGTTTGCGGACCTGCCGGTGATTTCCCTGGATGCCTGACGCGTTACTTCCTGCCTTCGTCGGTGTCCCAAGGGTGTGGCCACTCTAGGCCTGATACCTGGCCACGAGACCGGCGGCGATCCGCTCGGCATTCGCCAGAATCGTGAGGCTCGTGTTGACGGCGAGAGCACCGCAGACCGCCGCTCCATCGGAGACGTAGAGGCCGGGATAGCCGAACACCTGGCCGTCCGAGTTTACGACGCCAAGCTCTGGGGAATCGGCCATGCGGCACGATCCAACATGATGCGCGGTCGAGAAAAACAGATCCTCGCGTGGCGCTCCCTTACCATCGATGAATTCTGCCTCGATCAGGCGGCAACCATTATCGGTGAGGATCGAATCGAGGAGCTTCTTCGTCCGCTTGTAGTAAGCGCGGACTTCGTCCGTGAGTTCCAGCCGTGGCCGGACCTTACCGTTGTGAAGCTCAAGCTCGGCCGTGTGAGTTGCGAGCCCGAGAGCCAGGAGCGCGATCCCCCGCCTGCGGAAGTTCTTCATCAACTCTACGTTCGCCGCACCCCAGTACGACGGGTTACGGCCGTCCCCTTCCAATCGTAACCGGGCTGCCGCGACCGCCATCAGAGGCATTGCCTTCACCGCCGCGACCGTGACGCCATGCGATCGGAGGAACTCGTAGCTGATCATTCCCGGATGCGTAGTGCCGCTGAACATGTCGCCCTCTGGAAGGTCGTCCGACAGCATACCGACCACCTTCACACTGCCGTTGAAGGCTATATTCCGCCCCACTTGATCGCTCAAGGCCGGCAAGTGGCGGCGCGATCTCAGGAGCAGTTCGGCCGTGCCCACCGTCCCTGCCGCAAGAATCAGTAGCCTTGCCTTGCACAACACACTTGATCCGTCAGCACGACGGCAGGTCACCTGGTAGCGATAGGGGATCCCCGGCAGGCTGGAACCTTGAGGCGCTGAGGATGGGTCACCTACCGGTCGAACGACCTGGGCCTCGATGTCCGTGAGGATCTTGGCGCCAGCTTCCACGGCCTGTGGCAGGTAATTAATGATGAGCGTCTGCTTCTTGTTGTAGATGCAGCCCGTGACGCAGAAGCCGCTGCCCAGGCATCCGACTACCGCGTATCGGCACCGTTCGCACGAATATCCGAGATTCTTCATCATCAGCGAGAAGACCAGGCCCGTCTTCGGGACCTTCTCCCGGTCGATCTGACTGACGTGCAGCATTTTCTCCGCGAGGTCGTAGTGTGGATCCAGGGTCGCCCGATCGACGCCGTTCGGCCAGATCGGCTGGCCCGACGCTTCGGTTTGCTCGAACGCGAGAGTGGGCGCACGGAGGGAAACCATCTCGTAGAAGCCCGAGCCCCCGCCCAACGCCTCTGCATACGTGAAGTTGATGTTATCGCCTGAGAGCCCCTTCAAGTATTTGAGCAAATACTGCGGGTCCTGGGTCTGCTTGAAATCCGCCACCCTGAGGTTGGGTCCCTTCTCGATCACAGTAACCCCCAGGCCGGCCTGGCTGAGCCGAAGCGCTGGTGCCGCGGCCCCGAAGCCACTGCCGATGATCAACACGTCCGAATTGATCTTGTTCACCTGTCCTCCGTCCTCGTTACGCGTAGTTGCCGTCGGCCGTGAGGCTGTGGGCAAAATAGCGTTCCGGGTCCGGGTATGTCTGTTGCGAGGGTTTGAGAAGGCTGTTCGCGCCTGGAAAGTCGATGAACTCGCAGCCACCCTCGGCGTCGTAGATTCCCGCGTAGCAGGAGATCTGGGTGAGGAAGATCGCGCCCTCGTACAACTGTCTGTGGACCTTGTGAGAAGAAAGCGCGTTCTGAATGACCTGGGTCCGTTGCTCGGCGTCGAGCCAGTTGAACAGTTTCATGTCGAAGAGTTTATCGGCGCGCTTGCACAGGTCGGCAATCAGATAGCCGCGGTACGGAGCGAGCGGATAGTCTTCGTCCGTGAAGACGCGAATCAAGTTCGGGGTCGTCGCCGGTATTCCCGGGATCACAGTGGTTACGAACGCTCGTAGCACTTGTTCCCCGATTTCCAGATTCGTGTCGTAACTACTTGGGTAGACACCGAGACCGATCTTGATCGGCGTGCAGCCTGCTGCGAGCCCGACTGAAAGGCCGGCTCCCACTACAGCCAATCTCCGTATTACCTCCCTGCGTGATACTGTCGATGCTGAGTGGCGTGTTTGGGTCGAATCCATGGGATTCTCCTGGCTCCGCGACTTCTCGCGCGGTCAGGAGAACCGTCGGTAGGACTGGTCAAGCGCCGGTAAAGAGGTGGTTGGGGTCTGGTGGCCCATGGCGCGGGTGTACGATCCGCGAACAGGGCCGGGAATTGGAAAGGGGCCGGCTGTAGGCCGGCCCCTCAGACTTCGGAAGCCAGTGCTGGACTAGAGCATCCGGACTGGTTCTAGCTGCCCTTCACTTCGATCCGTCGTGCCCTGGCCTCTGCGGCCTTCGGCAGGTTGACGATCAACACGCCGTTGGCAAATTCGGCCTGTACTTCCTTCGGATCAATCTTGTGTGGCACCGTGAAGCTGCGATTGAACCGGCCCCACGAGCGTTCACGCACGTGGTATGTGCCTTTTTCCTCGTCCATCTCACCTTCCCGACTACCCGAGACGAGGAGCACACCTTGCTCAAGGTTCACGTCGATGTCGGCCAGGTCGTAGCCAGGCAGGTTCATTTTGAGCGTGAATCCATCGTCCGTCTCGTAGAGATCGGCTGCGGGACCGCTGGTAGCGAATCTAAGGGTCGGGCGGTTCACGATCTCGCCGAACAACCGATCGACGTCCCACCGAAACTCGGGGATCGCTCGAAGGTTGAATGCGTTTCTGCGAATTGTTGGTAGCATGGTATCGTCTCCTTGGCCCGAACGCTCGTTCGAAGCGAGTGTTTGAGCACTTTCATCTATGGATCAGTGGACCGGTTCTCGAAACCCGGCCCGGACTCGCGTACCTATTACTGCAACACGTGTGCCGCTGAGAGGTCGGATATGACTGCCAAGTTTACACCACAAATAGACTTACGGGAGTCAAGTTGACAGGTGGACTGTCGAAATGACGGGGTTCGAGGTCGCAGTTGAGCTGGTCCGGCGGCCCGGTCCGAAGTAACGTGGCGCACACGGCCCCGTAGCTCAGGAGGATAGAGCGCGGGATTCCTAATCCCGAGGCCGCTGGTTCGAGTCCAGCCGGGGTCATTCTTCCAACCCCTTGAGGGTGCCACACTTGCCGGGACGGGCGTCTCGGCGTGACGCAGGGGTGTGCAAGAATGTGTGCAAGAACGATCACTGGGCCGCCTCCCTTAGCTCTCCCCTCTCGAGGACGACTTTCAGTATCGTCTGGCCAGTGTTTCCGCTCCGTGACCCATTTCCTCCTGAAGGGGTGCCACAACCCGCCCGGCTGTGGCTCCAGACCGGCCAGCGCCTCCGCACGCACCAGCCAACCGGCGGCCAAGTCCTTCTGGATCGGCTTCGTAGGATCACCGGGGGAAGGAAAGATGGGGGCCGACCCCAGTCCGGGTCGCTCGGCAACCACGCGATCCAGTGCAGTCCGAACTTCAGGATTTACAGGTAGCATAGTCTCGAAGCCCATCTTGTCGGTTGCCGCAGGCCAGCGGATCGCACCATGAGGTGCCACCGATGTCCGTTCGAGGCGTAGGTCTCCGTATCGAAGCTTACACACGGCCGAGATACGACGCCCGGTACCGTTAACGATGTCGAGAATCTCGCTGAGATAGCTTCTGACCGGCTCTCGCCGCCCATGCCAGCGGATTTCCATCGTTACCCGATCAGATTCTGCGCGGAGGCTCTCGAATCGATCCTGCGACGCCACAGGTCGTCGTGGGTTCAGTTCACTAGGTGTCTTGAAACCACGCACCGGGTTCTCGGGCAGCAAGTACCGTCCGTCTGGTGTGCGCCACTTTGTTGCCCACCGCAGTACCTGTGTGCGAGGAAGGCGCAGTCCTTCTGGACCGACCGCGCACGCACGGGCCGCTGACGGTCCGAAGGCACCGGGTACCCGCGTGGATCAATGGTGCCCGAACCCCGGCTCCTAATGAACATCTCCCACTCCTGCAGCGTGATCTTGAGCGGATCCTTGTCCGGTCCGAGGAAACGAATCCACAGTTCGAGCTGTCGGTCGTTGGAGCGCCGCTCGGCTTCCGACTTTTGGGGCACCCTATGGCGGCGATAGGCCGCGAACATATGTCCAAGAGTGATCCGGCCTACAACCAGACTGTCGAAGCCCTCTCTGAGCTGCGCCGCCGTTGGAGGTGCAAAAGAATGAGCCGCGCGTACGCGTGCGCGAAATGCCCCGCTTTACGAGCGACCTCCTGAGTTAGCATCCTGCAGTCCTGCCTTGTAAGCCCTTGTGGCTGCTGCCACTCGACCGTAGGTGTGCAAGCCTAGTGTGTAAGAACGCCCTCCTAACGGCTTCGACTCAAGGGCCCCGGACCGCCTCCTGCCACCCCGTACCCGTCGCGTCCTATAGGGGGCCCCAAACAGAGTAGCCTCGCGCACACGCATTTGGCGCACCGCATGTCGCACTGTGCTAGTATGTTGGTCCGGGTCAGGTGCCCATGGGAGAGCCCCTATATAGTTAACCACGGCGGATATGATTGCGACGATCATAACGAAGGTGCGACTCGCCCAGGGGGAAGCTGGACCTCTGTGCGACTGATTCTTCTGTTGTTGTCATGCTGCATTCTGGCCTGTGCAGAGACAGACAGCAGCTCCACCGTCCCAACCATCACCATTGGCACCACGCTTAACGCCGACGAGCACTTCCTGAGCCCAACTTGGGACGTTTCCGCACAGCAGTTGGTTTCCCTACCGCTGGCCAGTTTTGACGCGCATGGGGAATTGGTGGGCCGACTCGCGTCTTGGTGGGAGCACTCTCCAGACTGGCGGCGCTGGACGATCTATCTGCGATCCAATGTGTTCTGGCACGATGGTGTGCCAGTGACTGCGCACGACATCAAATGGAGTATGGATGCTACCCTGCGTGATCTAACCGCCAGACTGGACGAAGTGGGTGCGGACAGCAGTAGTGCCGCGGCGCTGAGACAGGCCATCGCAACACGCGACTACAAGGTTACCGTGCTCGACGACACGACGTACACGGTGGAATACAGCAGTGCGGGCAGAGACCCCATCGACTGGTGGAAGGTCTACTATCCGAAGCACGTGGGGGAGCGGATGGATGCGGGGGAGGAGCCAGAGTGCCATCCGTGGGTCTGTCCAATCGGGAATGGTCCGTACCGGTACGTCGGTCACGTTGCCCAAACGGTGATTCAGCTCGAAGCCAACCCACAATATTATGGTGAGAAGCCTCGGATAGAGCGGGTGCGCATCAGGCTGGGTGCATCA
>SMVB01315248.1_pt1 | contig 20371 bp, 20 predicted proteins | sample 2456461 | NCBI WGS metagenome assembly SMVB01 (sample SAMN11095934, study PRJNA526329) | marine sediment metagenome | biome: Marine sediment; feature: Surficial sediment; material: Deep marine sediment; isolation source: Hadal surficial sediment | place: Pacific Ocean | collected 2014-05 | depth...
AACATCAGGCTCAAGAAAGAAGAACCTAAGGTAAGCGGGCTGGTCGATGATCGGCTGCGCCAATAGCTCCAGATCACCACTCCGGTGATCCCCAGCAGCACCCAACGCAGATAGAGCATAATATTTTCGATCATGCTGGGTGGAGAGACCACCGTTTTCAGGGTCGGCAGATCGGGGAATTTCAAAAAATTCTCCCACTTCAGAGTTGCGAAACCCGGCTCCAGAAAAGTCGGCAAGGAACCCACCTGATCGACAGTAGCAGCCGGCACGACGGTAATTTTGTCGTTGAACAGGTCCCATTCGACTGTGACCTTTTGCGGCAGCGGCGCAATCGTCTGATAAACGAATATCACTCCCAGAGTCGCCGCGTTGACATCAAGCTCGACAGGAGGATCGATGACACGGCTGGCGGTGAGTGTGCGCGCGAGGAAATTGACTCTGGCGAGTTCGGGTTCCACGGCTACCCCGTCGATCACAACTTGCTGACGGTTGCGCAGAAACTCTGCGACGCGGCGCTTCAACTCCGCTTGGAGCTCGACCGGAATAGTGCTGCGACCTTCGAGTCCGAGATCGACCCACTCCTGGAGGTCTTTAGGTCGCACGATAATCTCTTTGCGTACCTCATATGGCTCGATATAAAGAAAGACACTCATGGGTGAAAAGTGGGTTCGGCGCAAGACACGGTTGTTGAAGCTCGAATACCAGGGATCTTCCCAATCCAGCTGCAATGTCTGTGATGGCGCGAGAAAGCGAAAGTCGTTGACGGCGATACCATCGTGGTACACGACAAAACCGATACCGGACGATTCACGCCTAGCAAAGGTGAGCGTCCGCGGTAACTCAGCAAAGGGAAAGAAGATCCGGGCGAAGATCACGGTTTCTTCGTCCGCGCCGTTGCTCGGCAACGGCTCTCCGCTGATCTCGTCGCGTTTCAGACGCGGGCGAGGCTCCATGGCGAGAACCTGACCATGGATGGCTGGACCGTCATCGGCCGCCACCATGAGGTCCTGGGCAAAGAATTGCTCAAGGCGGTCGGCGAGCGGTCGGCGCTCGCCGGTAATCTGATGGTAGATCTCATCCGGCAGCAAATTTCTGAAGGCTTCAAGCTCGGCCAGACCCATTTCCAGTTCCAGCCTTACCCCGTCTTCCTCGACGTAGTACTGGGCGATCGTCTCTGCCCGCATGGCCTGGTTGATGACAATGGCATCAGCCCAGAGCTTACCCGCAGTCAGAGGCAGCAGCGAGATGACGAAAACAACACTGATTCGCCAACTTACCCACATATACGAGGTCCAATGATTTCAATTTCCACAGTTGCAAACCCCGACCATACAAGCATTCTTTCTTATCCCTGTGAGGATTGATATCCAGTTTGAGACATCGCCCGAAAGTACCACTCAAGCTGGAAGCAGCGCAACTCGTCTGATAGAGCGGCGCACGTACAGGCGTTAGCGGAGAACTTGCTCCACCATGGCATCAACGTTTGCGCGCATGACGCTCAAGAAATCACTATGTGCTGGTCGATTACCCAGAGTCCGATATACGATGACCCTAAGGCCCATGGCGCTGAGCCGATCGCGGACTTGTGGCAAGGGGTCATCTTCCCACAACATGAACCGCGCCGGGTGTTCGGCCAGGATGTCTTCGAACGCTTGCCACTGGGCAATTGTCGGCATTGCGTCCGGCTCCCAGTGGACGCTGTGGCCTTTAAGCTGATAACGCCGCTCAAGGTATTGATAGACCGGATGGGAAAAGATTATGGGTACGCGGCGCAGCTTTGCCGTAGCTCGCACAAGCGACCGATCGATGTCGGCTAACTCGATGGTCAAACTTGCCGCCCGCTCTGCAATGATCGTGCTGTTTGCGGGCATTAACTCTCGCATGGCTGTGGAGATTGCGGCCACCTGCTGCTGCGCGAGCGTGAGGTCGAGCCAGGTCGTGAACGCGAACTTACCATGATCGCGCGCACCATCCGGGCCATGGCTGTGGGTTGGTCCGGTCTCACCCGCGATCAGGTCTTTCACATACGCCGCCCCGGTGTCGACCAGACGTTGTTGCGGCAAGCTGATCTGGCGCACCCAACGTGCATAGCCCGCACCATTGAGCAAAATGAGGTCGGCACGCTGATACGCCAGTATGGTACCGACGCTTGGCCGCCAGTAGGCAGGATCGACACCGGCCGGGGCAGGAAATGATACCACCGCGTCGTCAGCAGCCAGCACGGTTGCGAAATACGCAATGGGATAGTTGACGGCGAATATATGCGGCATCGGGTCGGACGCTAGGCTTACTTCCCGTTGCTCGTCGCCGCAAGCGTTCAGGATCACCACGAAAACGGCAACAATGGCTGAGCGAAAACTACGCAGCGCGTCCCTACACATTATTAGCTTCGCAAGACGACACTGTTGAACAGCAGATCGCCCCAGATCAGGCTCGCGATGCTGAGCAAACCGGCAAAGACGACGGCAAGCAACATCACAATCCCCATCTCGGCAAACATCAAGCCGCGAATGTAAGCACGCGCGCCACCGATGCGCGCCATGGTGAGCATCTCGCCTCGACGTAGACGTAAAGACAGGAGAAAGACAAGGATGACCACCGCAATTGTGGCAGAACCCACCATGACCATTGCCGCCAGCACATAACGTTGCACGGTAAATACTGTTTCAAGCAACGCCTCTACGACCCCCTTCGGCGAGATCATCTGTAGGCTTTCATGCGACTGATAACGCCCCAGTATCAGCGTTCCGACTTTGTCGTTTTCTGGAACGGGCAGGATAGCGCTGATTGGATAGTCACCCAGATCACCGTGAAAATGAAAACTATCCCGGTTGGCGTCAGTGATCTCGTTGTATTGCACGAGGGAGGCGTTTGCAATGATCCGATCCTCTTCTACTTTCAGCACCGAGCCGACCGCGCCAGGGTCTTCGAGCGACTGATGTCCGTGACCGAGTCCGGCGATTACCCAGCTGGTCTTGAGGTCCACAAATATCCCCCGATCATCACTGCTGAACGTCGGCGCGAGCACGCCCACGATCGGCATCTTCAAGGGGTAGACGCCGGCAAGATCAAATAGCGTTTGCGGAGCCGAGATGATGGTATCGCCGATGGAAAGATCGAGCTCTGCTGCGACACTAGATCCGATCACAGCTTCGCCAAGATTCACCAGCGGTCGGCCTGCGTTAAGACGAAGCTGCCGAAAATCGAAGTAGTCGAGCGTTGTGCCTACGATGGGAAAGCCGCGACTTTCATATCTGACAAAAAGCGGTATCTGGCCGAGCCCATCGTTATGCGCTAATGCGGTCAGCTCACGATAGGCCATGATCGCGGGTCGTTCCGCGGAGAAATACAGGGAGTTGAGCGTAAGCTCCAGCGCACTACCACGCGCGCCCAACAGCAATGGGGTTTCGACCGCGCGTGCCGTCATATCCTCGGCCGTCTGGTCGACGATCAACGATAGACCGGCCGGTACGAATATAATGAGCGTTATCGCGGCCACCAACACGCTGGTCTTGACCCGGTGCCAGACCAGGTATCGCCATGCGAGATAGATCACTCCGCGCACTCAGCACCTGCAACATTGAACGAATCGAAATCCACAACTCTCTCGAAATGCTCGAGCAAAGCCTGGTCATGGGTAACGGTCACCAGTGTTGCACCGGTAGCGCGGCTGTACTCAAGCAACAGCTGCAACACGATTTGCTTGTTCGCTGGATCGAGATTACCGGTCGGTTCATCGGCGAGCACAAGGTCCGGTTGCAGAAGCAACGCTCGACTGACTGCCACGCGCTGTCGTTCACCTTGGGAAAGATACTGCGGATGCCGCTGCAACTTATCACCTATACCCACCTGATGGGCGAAGTCGATCGCGCGCTGGCGATGTTCATCAGTGATCTTTTGTGCGGCGCCAATCCGCAGCGGTAGAAGGATATTGTCAAGCACCGTCAAGTAATCGAGTAATTCGAAATTCTGAAAAACCATACCAATATGGTTGATCCGGTAGGCACGGCGGTCAGCATCAGTTATTGAGGAAAGCTCCCGCGTATCGACAATCACTTTCCCCGTGCTCGGCACATACACACCGGCAATCAGGTTCAACAACGTCGTTTTACCGCTGCCACTGGGTCCAATGAGCGCGACTGCCTCACCGCGCGCAATGTGCAATCTGTCTATGCGCAGTTCGAATTCACTGTCGGGATAGCGAAACCGCAGGTTGGTCAACTCAATCACGCGTTCATCAACCGCCGATGGATTCGCGGTAGTAGAGAGCAAAGAAGACTATCAGCAGATAAAGCGTCGCGACCTGCAGCCCATGAACCTTTGGTCGCACGAAGAATAAGCCGATAAACAGAATTATTGCCGATGCACCTCGTGCTATGTTTCGGACGGTAAACGGGTACTGATCCAGCAACAGATACTCATTGACCGAGCTGAGCACCATGATGACAATCAACAGGGTGTGCAACCAGCGGCAGTTGTTGAAGTAGTAAGCCCGCATATCGTAGCTTCTATCGGGATCAATGTCGGGCAGGGCAACGACGCTCGCGACAAACAGTACCACGGGTATGGTCAGAAACATCATGAAACTGCCCATCGACCATACCTGGATGGACGCGTACTCCCAGGCGCTGAACCAGAGAAATACATGCAGAAGGAAAATGAAGATTACCCAGCCGTCATGCACCCAATAACGTTCTATGGGTTTGTTACTCTGGATGACATTACCAATTGCCGTCAGTATCTTACCCATGCTGACGCCGACAATGATCGAGTAAAGAACCATTAGAAAGTCAAAGGTGGATGTCATCTGAGCCTCATCTAATCGCGCTTTTATTGGATGTTGGCCTCACTTCCCCGAAAATGCGTAGACACAGGACCGTGATGCAAAGCACTAGCGGTCCAACCCCGGCGACAATGCCAAACAGGCTGAACGCGAGAATGAGGCTATTTTTGGCAAGGACCGACCACTGTGGCGACTACAATAGGTAGTAGAACACGAGCACCAAACCCGAAGCGGGTGGGAGAGGCGCTCGGTCGGATTCGCTCACTGAACCGGAAGATCTGCTTCGGTGATCTCGAAACAATCTTTATCTGTCCCGTCAGATGCGTTGTCGAAGCGGCAGCGCAGCCGCATACCGCCAACAGACATGGCAGTGACCAAATCGTCCCAGGAGGTAAACTCCTTTTTCTCGGACTGGTTACCCATCTGCAGCACCAATTGCCCCAGCACCTCGGCATTGCTCCCATCAAGAATCTCGGCCTCCCAGGCAACCTCGGTCAACTGGATCTTTTTGGCGAAATCATCAAATAGCGCGCGCTTGAGGCTGCTAAGCACAAATGCGGTCGGGATGTATTGATAAAACTTGCGACCCTTCTTCTTCAGATGTACGCCTGTCAGCGCCATGCGCAGAACAATCGTATTGGGACCTGGGCTCATTGCAATCTGATACTTATCCGCGAGCGCATCGATGATGACCGCTTGAAACGAGTCAGCCAGGGATTTCATTTCATCCGGTGAAATACCTTTGTACTTCGAATTGCTGGCGAGAAAAATTTCCGGTTGTGGAACGACAATGGCCTGCGTCGTGCTCAAAACCTTTTCGAAGTGATCCGAGAGATATATGGAAGAAATCCACGACGCATCGGCGGACTGCAGTTTGTCGTAGTCGTCAAAAAAGCCGGAATTAGGCATATCTGCGGCCACGCCCGCGTTTGCCAAAAAAGCCAACGTCAGACCGCACAAACTTTTTGCGATTCGATCCATTACATAGCTCCTATTCATTGCATCGCTCCTAATCAGTACTCATGGTGGAGAGGTCCGCCAAGTGTTCCAGGCGTTTCGCCAGCAGATTCGCCCAACTGCGGGCTAACCGCCTCACTTCGGCGCGGCTAGTCACTACGTTGGATCTCTGGAGATAGCCTTGCTGTGCTGCAGCCCGACGATCGAGTACGCGCACGAGGGTAGTGCCCGATTCCGAATCTGCCAATTCGATCAGCAGTGTCGCCTCGCCGACGGAAGCGAGATAGAAGTCCACCCGTCCTATCTGTTCTGGCGGCATGCGGGAAACAACGTCGAGTAATGCCCCTCTAAGTAGCAAGACATCCGGTCCAGGCTCATCAACAATTACGTAACGCTTTAACTCAGCCAGGGCTTTGTCGAATTCTTCCGACACTATGTTAATCAGCAGCGATTTTTGTTTGTCCGTCAGAGGAAACGCGTTGGACCTGCTGGAACGCAAGCGCGACGTTTGCTTCACAGGCCGATACTGGATACCGGCCGGTTGGACCAGCAGCTTCGTGTAACCACTCAGATCAAAATCCGGGCGCACCCAGATCCTGTCGGCTACCGTATCTTGCATTGGAGTGAGCCCATCGTAACTCCGTCCGGCGTCAGCACTGGTGTCCAGAGTCGGCGTCGACGTGGCGCAACCCACGGTCAATACCAAAACAATCGCCATCGCTACAAGTCGATTCATCGGCTGCCTTTTTGTGATCAACATCTACTCCTTCTCCCTCTCCTTAAAGTCCTGACTCCGAGTTAGCTTGTTCTCGAAATCGCGAATGACGAAATCTGCTTCCGTCACAAACGCGTGGATCGAACGGTTACATCCGTTCACCGCGTCATCCACCACAGTTTCTGCGGCCACCCATTCCACTTCCAGGCTTCTGCGTGCAGTCCGGTAGGCATCGACCGCGACGGGACCCAGCTCATTAGCCATCTCTTCCATCTGTTCTAACATCCCATCGAGCACATCGCGCCCGTTGTCGGTAATCCGTGCAGTCATTCGGCTCACGTCCTCAGCAACTGCGATTATGTCGGCGAGAGACAAGCGCGCCGATTCAGTTTGAACCACGTTCAGTAAATCCAAGTGGTGATGTACGAACTTATTTTTGCACCGCAGACGTATGATCAATATCCGCTTTGAGACATTCGTATCCACGATCAATACAGATACAAAGACTATCGCTTTAGACTGTCGATGGGACTTTCGCCGAAACGCAGTTTGTAGGCATGAGCAAACCGACCTAGATGCCCCATTCCTAAATCCTCGGCAACCCGGGTGACGGACGTCTCTTCTGGGCGACCAACCAACAAAAGCTGGCGGATAGCGTCCAATCGCTGCTCCCGAAGAAATTGCATGGGGCCCACGCCATAAACCAACTGGAATCCGCGTGTGAGCGTACGTACGTGTAGACCCGAGATTTCGCACAGATCGGCGCGCGAGAATGTTTCGGTAAGTTGGTCCCTGATCCTTTCTGCCACCCGTCGGATGGCAGCGGTGTTGAGATGATCGTCCTGCCCGTTGACAGCAGTTTTACCGGCAAAGTTTGCAGCGAGTAGAAAATCACAAGCCAGTTCGTCTTCTACTGTTCGTGTCTTGTTCGCTTCGCCCAATTCGTTAGCGCACAATGCGCTCCACGTACGGTTGGCACGATGCATGAACGATCGACCCCGCCGCGAGTGTAAATCAAGCACACCGTCAAAATTCAAGCCCCTCAACTGGCGACATCCTGTCAACCTAATAGCGACTTTGCGAAGTAACGAGTCATCCAGACACAACACCATGGTCGTCGCGGCGGCGCTTTTGAGACTAAACGGCATGCTACCTGGTGTGACATCTGCTGAGTTTGGAACAACATCCGCGCAAAACGTCCCTCGATCAGTCTTAATCTCTCCAGACAAAGGCACATTCACTGTGGTAAAGCCACTTCCCTCACTGGCATACATTTTGAGGTTATTCGCACTTAATATCATCATGCTAAACCTCGACAAGCTACACATTTCCACACGTGCACAGAATCTGCCCGGGCGCAATCTTTCGATCCGCGGCACCGCCGACAATACCCGTCCAAGCGCGACGCTAAGCCGATCTGGCTCTGTAGTCTCTACAGTCTCACACATGCAATGCGTTGCCCCCGGGTCGATTGGTTGTCATTGGGAAATGTTGCAAACTGCAATCAGGGGCACGCGCGACAAGATGTACTGCGAATCTGACCAGTTATCGCTTTCTTGTTCTTTCTCAAAGACTGTGCCTTCAATCCTTGCAGTTTCTGGCTATATGTTAAACTTTATGTACCTTGTTAAAAAGGCAAGTTTTTGGGAAAAACCTTTCTACTCCTTGTCGCAAAATAGCAACAACGTCTGCGAAGATCAGATTGATCAGCTCGGGGGATCAGGCCGTTAAGTCAGCTCGGAGACTCTGGTTTTGGCGAGAAAGCTGTCCATCGATGGTCTAATAATCATGGACCCACAATCCCCTTCTTGGTAGCTTGTCAGAATCGAAATTTGGATGAAAACTGAAACTGCATTGCCTCACCGTTACTGCCGTCTTCATTCTCGCGCCGGCCCCAGAGCAACTCTCCGCCGATGTCGAGTCGGTGCGTGGGTGACCAGATCAGGTTGGTGGAAGCGCGGATAGTACGTCGGTAAAACGAATTGTCGACAAAGCTCGGGTTGTCGAGATCGACAAACCCAACCGTGAGGTTTGATCTCATGTTCTGCCGCCACCAGTGTTGAGCGGATACGTAGCCTGACAGAACATCGATCAGCTCCAGATCGCCTTCTGGCGAGAAAATCCCGTCAAAATCCCCAACGCTATTGAGGTCGTTGACGTAGCGTCCGTAACCGCTGCCTACATTGAACTGCACGAGAATTCTGTCACGAGCGTCCAGCCATGGGACCTCAATATGGCTGCTGAGCGATACGCCCCAGCCAAACTCGCTTTCGGTAACCCCGGCTTCTCCCTCCCATTGTGCTCGCACCTGCCGCAGCAATACGGCAATTCGCGCGTGAACGTTCTCGCCAAAGTTGACCCTCGCGCTGCCAATAAAATCGGGAACCTTGCTGACCCCCTCACCGTTGGTCACTTTCGGATTCGGATCTTCCAGTGACATGACGAGTTCGAATTTGCGGCCTATACCCGGCTGCCAGCGCAGCTGGCCCTGGCGTACGTTGATACGCCCATTTAATCCCTCGAAATCGATCTCTTCGGGTGAAGCCGTGGTATCTACAAAGGCGGACCAGGTCTTGCCCATCAGCAAACTGCCGCGTTGCCCAAAAGCATGGCGCAGGCGAAAGGTTTCACCGTCCCCATCGAAATCTCCTTCGATAAACGCCCGCATGAGACCTACGTCCGTGGGTTCCCGGAGATCCATATTAATTCGAGATTGCGAAACGTTGATTTCCGTTTCTCTCTCTATACCGAGAACATTACTCACAGGAATGGCGCCGACGATAAACCGATCCGTGATGGACAGCGGATCGAAGTTCTGTACGATGGTGCTCTTTACGTAACCACCCCAGCGCATTACTACGCTGGTACCCGGCAACCGTATGGCACCCGGCAGTGAGTCCATGATGGCACGGGTCGGGTCGTCCTGCTGTGCCTCCCTGACATCTGCGACAATTTCTCGGGAAGTGGGTGTTTCTTCTGGCTCTGCCGCATTCTTGCGTGACGTGTTCGACTCGGGGCGTGCAACTGGCGCGGACGCGACTGGCTGTTCTTCGTCGCTCCTCGCGCTCAATTCGGCATGTCCAAGCAGATCGTCCATGGCAGCTTGCAGCCGTTTGATGCTTTCGCCTTGCGAAATGAGTAACTCGCGCTGAGATGCGAGTTCAATCTGCTGGGTTTGCAGACGCATCAGCGCGTCGTCCAGTTGCTGCTTGAGCACGCCGGTTGCCTCCTCGCTGGCAAGTGCAGGCGCCATCAAAACAAACAAGATCGTGAGACAAAGTGTTGCACGCATGAGAACAACCAACCTTTTAATTTGTCTAATCAAACCGAGCCAGCCAGCGTTGACGGCTACGGAATGTCGAGTTCTGCAAGCAGACGACTATGCCCGTCGGTGTTAGCAGCCGGGCGGCACAACGATTACATATACGACACGGCTACCTTGGTAGACACGCTCGCAGTAGGTGCCTCCACAGCCGTAATAGCTGATGCCGTTGACGACAACGATCGTCGACCGGCAGCTGAGCGCTCGGAATGCCGCGTAGGTCAAATGGCGCGCCCGGTGGCGTCGTACTCTGTCTTCGCGGAAATCGCGGCGGTCATGGCGCACGTCTCTCCGGGTATCCCGTCTATTGTTGCCGACATCCCTGCGGTTATCGTGCCGATTGCCCGACCGATCTGCACGACTGTTGCGGTGTGAACGATTGACTGAACCGCTCGAAGCCGGACCGCTCCGACTCGCCCCGGTACCGTATAAGACACCCCTGTATTCGCATATCCGATTTGGGACAGGATTACCCCAATTCCACGGGCTGCGGATGCTTGTCCCAATCTGGATATCTATCACGTACGTACAGAGTTAGATCCCGTGTTCGTTTGCCGTCGCAAGCGGCTAGGCAAGAGTGCAGCAATTGGGCCCAAGGAGTAAGCATATGATGCTCGAAAGAGGAGTGAAACTGTGATCATCAGAAAATGGATGTTCGTATCGACGCTGGCACTGAACATCACGTGTGTTGCTTCGGTCTTCGCCGATACTGAACCGACGACTAGTACGTCGCAGCAAACCTCCATCGAAGGAATGCGGTTCGACTTAAATAAATACTCGGTCGCGTATATGCACGACTGGCAAGCGCGCGGTGGCCCTGACGATGCGGCCATATGGCGCTCGGCTGACGACGAAATATCACAAACGCAAGAAGATTCGGGCGGCGGCGGTGGCGGCGCGGCGGAGCCAAATTGCGCACGCTTCGGCGCCGATGCTGATGTGGGAGATATTATTCGAGCAGGGTGCAAACCTTCAATCGCCCAGATGTCTGCCTTGATGGACAATCCACTCGGCAACGTCGCCATGTTGTTTAATCAATACGACAGTTACAGAATGGAAAACCCAGCCAACGGTAAAGAAGCCATTCAGGGAAACTTCATGGGGATCATTCAGTTTCCCAAAAAACTCAACGACGACTGAAACCTGATCAACCGTATCATTTATAACGTGGCGTCAGCCCCTATTGATGTAGACGACTTCAACGATTTCGACCCTGGCACAATACCCGGCGGGGGTACGCAGCCACCGGCCAATGGTTTGCCCGCACCAATCACCCTCTTTGACGGGCGCACGACAGATTGGGGTGACACCTACTACAACGGGCTGTTTGCACCTTCGAAACCGATCAAGATGGGTAACGGTAGTTTCTTGTGGGGTGCGGGTTTCGATTTGGGATTTCCAACCGCTGCCGAGGACGTTTTAGGTACGGGTAAATATCTTGCCGGGCCTTCGGCGTTGGGCGTATATATGGGCTCGAAGTGGAGTTGGCGTTTCTACATCATTCCGGCAGCACCATCTGCGCTGTTTAAGTGGATGAATTAGTCAGAACCGTACACTGAGGTATAACAATCGCGGTTTGCGTCTACGGATAAGAAGATCGCCTCGTTCATTATTCGTCGAATGTATGCCTTTCCTGCTTATCTACAGATTGGCGTTTGTCGTACGCAAGACAGCCATGCAGTGGCCAACGTGGACGGTAGTTCCCAGTGCGAAGCGTTACTGCCCGAGCCTCCAGTTAGCTTGCACTGAAACGAAGGTGATGGCATTGCTGTCGTACTTGCCGCCATATCCCATCGAATCGATTCGGCCCTTCCCATAGTCCGCGTAGACCAGTTGCGCGCCGATCGAGAGGCCGTCACGTTTCTGGTACTCGACGCCGAACGCGTAACGTACCTGGCGGTCGATAGGCATATCGGCGGTGCGGTCTTTCTTGTCCACAGGGTTTGTGTCGTAAGCGATGCCTCCGCGCACCGTCCACGTAGGATTCAACCGGTAGTCGAAACCTCCTGACACGTGATAGGTGTCGTCCCAGTTGCGGCCCAGGCTTGCGCCGCCGGATTGGGTCGAGATGTTGATCTCGTCCATCGCACTCCAGTCGTCCCAGCCGACGGTGAGGTGTAGAGTCAGGTCGTCGCTCACCTCCTGCGTGAAGCCGACACGCAGTATGCTCGCCAGAACCATTTCGGTATCGGCATCGACGACGGCGCCGATCGGCTGTATCTCGATGCCACCCGAGTAGGATATGTCGAATTCGTGCTGGTAGACGATGCCGAGTCGTGAGCGTTCGGAAAATTGGATCAAGGTACTGAGGTTGAAGCTAACGGCAATGTCGTCGCCATCGATAGTGACCAGGCCTTCCGGCGTCCCGGCCGGTGTCGGTACGGCGACCTCCATGAGGAGATCACTGTACATCACTGGCACACCGATGCCGATAGATACCCGCTCGTTGAGTTGGTAGGCAATGCTCGGCATCAATGCCAGCCCGACCAACTCGACCTCCTCGGCATGGAAGCGACCAGCCCAGCCGTCGTCGTACTCCATTACCGCCCCGGTCAAGCCTGCGAATGACAGACCCAGCGTCCAGTCGTCAGAAAGCTTGCGTACATAGAATATCGAAGCGGCCGGAGCAATGCTGCCAGCCTCACCGCCGTCACCGTTACCATTGAGCGGCGAGGTGCGCTGCAGGTCGAACTCGATCGAGGAGCTGATGAGGCCACCAGACACCATCAGTTGGTTCTCACTCAGGCGCGACATGCTGGCGGGATTGTGGAGCGCTGCCGAAGCATCCATCCCACTCGACTGCGAACCGGCGCCCGCTCGTCCCATGGCTGGCGACCCGTACTCGTTGATCCAGAGCCCCCCGGCGTGTACTAGGCTTGCGCAAGGTAGCGAGACTAACAAGCAGGTGACCGTGCCGATTAATACTCGTTTAAATTGGCTGGTTAATGGAAGCGTTTCCTTGATCGGGGATCCAACCCTTCTAAGCTGCGACCTTACTTCCTTTTGGTTCATTTCATCCAACTGAATGACTCCTTATCCGTGATCCTTGTGTCCACTACCCATTAGGGCGTATGCCTCTTCAGGGACAGGTGGATCAAATTGTGGTCGCTTCGCGCCCGGTACTGTATGCAAATGGAAGGCGATATCCAAAACAGGACAGGCAGACCTTCGCGTGCATAGACTTGATGGGGGAGTGTACTAAAGTCATATGAGGATGGGGATAATCATTTCAAGGTGCTGTTCGAGAAAATGTCCGCATACGTCGATAGACGTGCCTAGCACTAATCGAGTGGGTCGTTCACTGGTTTTGGGGCGATGGCGTGGTTCGCACGCAGCCCCAGATCAAAGTCTCGCGGGATTTCAGGGTGATCTCGCAAGCTGATTCCTGGTGAGCTCGAAGAGCCACCAAAATGTTCGTTCAGGTGTTTACGGCGTCGTGTCCCCACGCGGAGAAACTGGATTCGAGCCCCGCCTGTTTGAGTGCTGCGTCACACACATCACCGGATGAAAGGTAGCGATCCCATACCCCCTTGGCGAGGACCGACAAGCCGCGAGACAAGATGGCGGCACCTCCGGTCACGACGCCGGCGATCACATCCGGCCGCCAGGTAGGATTCGCCAACGTCCCACTCACCCGGACATTCGGAGTGAGCACGGCTCCCACGCTAAAGCCTAGACCGCTCAGTTGCTTGGTACGAAATCCGAAATCGATCGCTTCTGTGGCCAGGTCGACCCGGCCCGTGCTGATGATACCCAGTGTTTTGGTCTGCAGCACGGCCACCTCAGCTTCGGCGACATCCGCTTTGATTTTGAGCGCAACCACGCCACATTGCTGACTGAATTGGGATATCGGGTCACACGGGGAAAGGACCTGAGGGATAACCAGCATGGCCAGATCACTGAACAGGAATCCGCCTTCCCCCTGGTATAGACGGCCTTTACTGCCGTGCCAGTCGAGGGTGCCGTTTGCGCTGGAAGCAAGCTCGCGCAGGGTGATTTCCGAAGCTTGGCTGGATCTGTCATCGAAACAGAAATGACCCGTCAGTTTCGCCGGTACCCGCAACGTCGGAATCCGGCTTGTTGCGGGCAGTAGCACCGAAAGATCCGTGGTGTGGAATTCTACGGTCAGGTCCGCCTCACGTAGCGGGTGCTTCACATTCCAGGTACCCGCTGCGGTCAACTCCGCGCCCGCCGTCCGCAGCGCGGCATGGCGTAAATGGAGTGCCTGAACACCAGCGAACAAATTGCCTGGTAGATGAGTGGCGCGATCCCGAGTAGAGTAACGTGTCTATGAAGAGAATTCTGTCCTCCACGTTGTTGTTGTTGTTTTCGTTTTGTCTCGTCGCCCCATCAGTCAGTGTGCATGCTCGACCGTATCCAGGCCTGACCGGCCTGATTGCGTCAGCGGACAGCGCCGCCACCGCTGGCACCAATCCGGCCGGCATGACGCGTTTTAAATCACGCACCAGCAAAATCGAAATCCTGGGCTTCCTCAGCGACAATACCTGGGAGGGAGACATCGGCAATTCGGGACTCGGCTTCAAGTCCAGCGACACCAACACGACATTCGTTCCGACGTCTTACATCGTTCTACCGATCAACGACGCGTGGGCATTCAGCTTCACCATTCTGGGCAGTGGCATCTCAGAGGATTTTGGTGATTGGCCTGGCAAGTACATTGTCGAGAGCTTCGACATGCTCTACATCAGCGCCTTTCCGAGTCTGGCCTACCGGGTGAACGACCAGCTTTCAATCGCCGCTAGCCTGGCGCTCACGTACACCAGCTATGAACAGGAACGTGCCGTTTTGAACCCGCTGGATCCAGGGTTTGGCGATGGGGCGATGGAGATCGACGCAGATGGTACTACCATCGGTTTCGGTCTGTCTGCCCTCTACGAGTTTACCGATCGCACCCGCATCGGACTGGTGTACAAATCTGAACTGGATCCGGAGTTGGAAGGGAAGGCGAAATTCTCTGGTCTCGGTCCGAATACGGAAGCGTTGTTGACAAGTGCTGGGTTGATAAATGCGGATATTGATATGTCCAGCCGTACACCGCAGTCCGTGTCTGTGGGTCTCTACCATGAATTTAATAACGGTCATGCGGTGACGGTGGATGTAGTCTGGGCCGACTTCAGCGAGTTCAAGCTCTCAGAAAAGTACATCAACGGTACGAGCATTTCAGACAGTTCGGTCGAGTATGACGACATTTACGCAATCTCGGCGAGCTATACGTGGCCATTAAACGACAAATGGATGCTTGGGGTCGGCGCACTTTATGTGGACGACATGGTCGACGACGCGAACCGCACCTTGGCGCTTCGGTTGGACTCCATTTGGTCGGTCGGTGTGGGTATCGAATGGCAATGGACTGAGCGACGGACCGTAAGTGCAACGATCAGCTACCTTGGCATCGGTGATGCCCCAGTGACGTCGCCATCGATTCCCGGACTCGGCGCCATAACCGGGGAATACACGAGTCGCGATATGATCCAGATCGAAATTGGTGTAGCGTTTGGCGGCACTAAATGACGCACCATGTTTTGCAAATACGTCATAAATGTACTTTCCCTTGAAATCTCGCTTTGTCCAAGCACGGCGTAAAGCAGGCATAGTGCAACTTGATTCAAATATTGGCTGAGGTCTCATCAAGGACTTAACACATGAACGGACTCAATCTACACAAAATGTTTCTCATCGCGCTCGTGGCAGCCTCAGGCGTGCTTGCCACCGGCGAGGTCTCTGCCATTGAAGCAGATGCAGACCGCATAATGCGGGCCATGGGTGCATACCTGCAAAGCGCCGAGGAGTTCAGCTTTCACGCCGATGTTTCCTATGACGGGACGCTTTCCACAGGTGAAAAGGTCAAGTATGGCAGCGTAGTCGATATATCGGTGCGGCGGCCGAATCGGTTGTTGGTGACTTCTGACGGCGACGAGTCCAGCCGCAAGGTGTTCTACGACGGCAAGACGATAACCCTGTTCGACGTGCATAAAAATCTCTACGCCATCACCAAGGTCCCCGGCAAACTGGACGACGCTATCGACCTGGTGTTCGAAAAATTCGGGCTCGTCGTACCGGTTGCGGATTTTGTCTATGCGGACCCCTACGCCGTGCTCACGGAAAACGCCGATTACGGCTCGGTGATAGGCGAGCACGGATGCGGCGATAAACGCTGCTACCACCTGCTGTTCACGCAGGAGTGGATCGATTGGCAGATCTGGATCGAAACCGGACCCCGCCCGTTGCCGCGCCGCCTGGTCATCACCTACAAGGAGGAGCAAGACTCACCCCAGTACGAGGCATGGTTGTCCCGCTGGGATTTCCAGCCCCGCGTATCGGAGCAAGCATTTACCTTCCACCCGCCGAACGGCGCCCACGAGATCGAGTTCTTGCCCAATACCGACCCATCCGATGATGACGAGGAGGATCAACGATGAACGGCAGCAAAAAGTCGATTCGAATCACCCGCCTTGCCTCGATCGCCGGTACAGTTTTCATGGTGTGTGGCTTGTTGCTGATGCCCGTTCCCGAAGCGGACGGCGCCTCCCGTAATAAGGATCGTTCCGGAGGCGGGAGTGCTCGTGTCGGAGGCGGTGGTGGCGGTGGCGGTGGTAGCGTGCGCCACTCGGGTCCGAGCCAAAGCCGCAGTACCCAGTCTTCACGCTCAGGAAACCAACGCTCGACACGCAGTCCTGGAGCAACCCAGTCGAGAGGTGCCAGTCCTAACCGAGCTTCACCCGCAAGTCGAGGTAGAGCCAGTCCCGGCCGCGGCAGTGCGCGGCGAAGTCACGGGCGTTATGGCGCGCGGAAAAGCTCCAGAAGTGATTATCGGCGATGGCGAAGAAACAGGGCTCTTTTCGCCGTGGGGGTGGCCATCCTTACTCGACCGCGATACTCAACAACGGTGATTGTCGGCGGAACCAGTTACTACTACTGGGGAGGCGTGTACTACGTCGCATCTGGAACCAGCTACGTAGTGGTACTCCCGCCACCGCGGACGGTCGTGTATGCCGTACCCGCCTACACTACCGTGGTTTACGTCGGAACGGTGCCCTATTACTACTCAGGCAATGCCTATTATGTTGCCACCGACGCACCGGCGCCTAAACCAACGATTCCCGATGGGGTGGTGCTGGAAGAGAGCGAAGAAAACCCGCCCATGGTCGAAGACGACCACAACTTCGAGGTGGTTGAGCCGCCAATAGGCGTAACCGTAACCTATCTGCCTGACGAGGCGGAAGAAAAGATCGTCAACGGTACGATTTACTTCGTCTACGAAAGTACCTACTACCGCGTATTCGTGAGCGACGGCGACACAATTTACCAGGTGGTAGAAGACCCAACCGCGAACGGTTGAAAGGACGGTGACGGTATTGTAAATGGCGCAGCGTGTTGGTTGGCGCAAGTGAGGCGAGCAACGAAAACATAGACCGTTTTTTTAATGCCATCGTCCTCAATCGCGCAAACAAACCCTGTGGTCCACCACAATCGACTTTAGGAATGTATTTTATGAGCGGTTTGCAAATACGTCGTGTTCGTCTGCCTGGTTGCAGCAGTTCTGTACACATCTCGAGCTATGGGCGCAGAGGAAAACGCCAGTAACCCGCTCGCCAAGGTCAGTAACGTTGACGTCAAATGGCAACATCTGGATTCATTTGCCGGCCGGGGTGAAGTGAACGATCGCTTCATTGACGGTGCGTTCATGATTAATCCCAAGTTTAAGATCAAGTACGAACTTCATCATTGGGAGACCGACATCACCGGCAGAAGCGAAAGCGGTTTTGACAAGGCCGTGTTGAAAGCCATCTACTTCCCCACCCAGGGCAAATTTGCGAACGGTACGACTTACCGCTTAGCCGTTGGTTTAGACCTGATCGAGGATTTCGACAACCAGGACAAAGGCATCGGCACAGGGGCTGATCAGGTTGCCCCGTTTGTTGGTATAGCGCTGGGCCTCGAACGAGGCACGATGATAATTCCCCTAGTGCAGCAGTTCTGGAGCTATAGCGGTGTAGACCTGAATACCACGCCGCCCGTGTGATCGCAAATCACCCACTCCCGCAGAAGATGTGGCTCAAAGCGGATTTTATAGTCCCATACGACTGGGAACTCGATACGATACCGTCAACTGGAGAAATACAGTTCGGTAAGAACTTCAGTCAGAAAATCGCGTTGTACGTCGAGGGTAAGTTCGGCATAGGCGGTGACAAGCTCTACGACTGGGGCGTCGGGGTTGGAGTAAGGTTTAAATATTAGCCGAGAGTCCTCGACACTCAACGAATACACCGCCTCCAACAAAACACCATTGTTGATGTGGTGCGCGTCCCAGTCGTCGAATTGCCAGCAGAAACACTTTCGTTGTAACATTCAAAATAATAACGTGATTACAAGAAAAGCTATGCATTTTCACGTGTCTCAAACTCTGTCGAAGGCCTTATCCGAAGCCCGGTGGCATTTCTTAGTTAGCTTTACTTTTCTGACTATTACCAGCTGCTCGGTAAAGCAATCGCCTACGCAAGAGGAATCGGTTGAAGTTGCCGCCGAATGGTCAGCCGAGGGCCTTGATGTTGGACTTGTCGACAACGGTTGGATCGAAACATTTAACGATTCAAAATTCCACAAAAACAACCGTGTACTAACAGACGTAGACGCGTGGAAAAACCGGCTAATCTTATGGAGTTGAACTGATGAATCGATCTATGCGTAATTGGTACAAACTGGTTCCCGTGTTCGTCGGGTTTCTAGTTGTGTCGCATCCGAGTTTTGCGGAGACACCTATGGAGGCTTGTTTGATCAAGGCCATGGCCACGGCCAAAGACAACACCTCGGTCGGCGAACTCAAACGAATCTGCCGCAGCCAATCGATCACAAAAATAGATGAGCAATCGATCCCGAAGGTAGATGTACCGGTCTACGAACTCAGCGCCGCCGACGAGCGGTTCAGGGCGGAAATGGAGGTTGAAGGGAGACCCTTTGTCATCACGCCGCACAACCCGAACTACCTCTTATTCACAGCCTTCGACGACCCGAACCAGGCGCCATTCGAGCAGGTCAGTGGCATCACTGAGCCACTCGACGATACTGAGATTAAATTTCAGGTCAGTATCAAAATGCCCCTGTGGCGCAACATCTTAGGCTCCAACATTGATGGGTACATGGCCTACACTGCGAGGTCATGGTGGCAGTTGTTCAACGACGACGTTTCAGCACCTTTCCGCGAGACCAATTACGAGCCCGAGTTTTTCATACGTAACGTCGACAACCACGAGATACTGGGCACCACCATCACCGGCTGGGCGTTGGGTTTCAATCATCAATCCAACGGCCGTTCTGAGCCATTGTCACGCAGTTGGAACCGTATCCTGGGGAAAACTGGAATCGACGTCAACAACGATCTGACTTTGCTGTTGCGGGCTTGGTACCGGATTCCGGAAGACGACGAGGACGATGACAACCCGGACATGCATAAGTACATGGGTTATGGTGATATCCGCGCTATTTGGACGCCCAATAGAAACACTTTCACCGCCATGCTGCGACCCGGAACGGAAAAAACCAGCTACGAGCTGACCTGGAGTTACCCAATCAGCAAAGTGTTCCGTATTTATGCGCAATATTACAAGGGCTACGGAGAAAGCTTGATCGACTACGACTACGAAAACGAACGCTTCGGCATTGGCATCGCCATGAATGACTTCTTGATGCGGAATTAGCTACTCCTTTTGAAGTCGAGCGAGCCCAGCTGCGCAGACTATTCGAGCGGCTGATACCAACGAAGCCATTACTGAGAGAAACGAGATGATACGCGAAGTCCTCGATTTCGCGCCCCAACGACTGGCTTACGCACTGAAGACACGGCGGAGCATGCGCGCGAAAATTAGCATTTAGTCTTCGCTTAGCCACCTGTCAATCTGCATATCCAGGTTTCCCATCGGCAGCGGACCGGAACCTAGCACGACATCATGGAACGCCTTGATATCGAACTTGTCTGCCTGGACCGACTCTGCCCTGGCGCGCAACGCCAGGATCTTGAGCATCCCGATCTTGTAGGCCGTCGCCTGACCCGGATTGTGGAAGTATCGGCGCATCTCGGACCGAACAGATAATTCAGGCCGAGATGAATTCTCCATCGCATAGTTCACAGCCTGCTGTTCGGTCCAATGCATGGCATGGATACCGGTATCCACGACCAACCGCACCGCACGCCATATCTCGCCAGACAAACGCCCGAAGTCAGCATAGGGATCTGCGTAACCGCCCATTTCTTTCGCCAACAACTCTGCGTACAAGCCCCACCCTTCGCTGAAGGCGGTATAACCACGAACCCGCCTGAAACGCGGTATGTTCTCAAGCTCTTGTTGGATGGATAGTTGCATATGGTGACCCGGAACCCCTTCGTGATAGGAGAGATTTTCCAGACGATTCACTGCCAACGCACGCATGTCCGCCAAATGCACATAAAAAGTACCTGGTCTGGATCCGTCTTTGGTGCCACGCGCATAGTGCGCCGCGCCGCCAGCGTGTTCTCTAAAGGCTTCAACCCTTTTCACCCGTAGTTTCGCCTTTGGTAAAATACCGAAGTAGTTCGGCA
>SMVB01412890.1_pt1 | contig 20370 bp, 16 predicted proteins | sample 2456461 | NCBI WGS metagenome assembly SMVB01 (sample SAMN11095934, study PRJNA526329) | marine sediment metagenome | biome: Marine sediment; feature: Surficial sediment; material: Deep marine sediment; isolation source: Hadal surficial sediment | place: Pacific Ocean | collected 2014-05 | depth...
AATAGTCGAGGCCGGATTCGAGCAGCCCACCCTCGGGCTTTCCCCGGCGGCCTCCGACGTTGTTGATCGCGATGTCGATCCGGCCGAATCGAGTGAGGGTCTCCGCGACCATCCGGTCGATATCTGCCTGCACGCTGACGTCAGCCTGGACGGCCAGCGCTTCGACTCCCAGCGTCCGGACCTCCTTCGCGGCCGCTTCGGCTCGCTCGAGTCCCCGAGCCACGACGACGACATGCGCGCCCGCACGAGCAAACTGCTCGGCGCACCCCCGGCCTACCCCCTGGCTCGAACCCGTCACGACGACGACCTTGCCCTTCAGACCCAACATCGAATCGGCCATGCAGCTCGCTCCTCATTCGCGGATGGTGTGAACGCACCGCTCGATCGATGAATCTTTGCGCATCGATCCGTCGAAGGCGAGCGGCGGGACCTTTCCCCGACCGCCGTCACCCAACGGATCGCACCGAACGGGAGGGCTCATCGATCTTCGCGGGCGCACCGCAGGCGAACCAGACCGACCGACGCGGGGTCCGTGAATTGCCCCCACCAGAAATGCTGAGACCCCGGTCAGCTACTTCTCCATCGTTTCTTCCTCCAGTTCAGGCTCGAATTCAGCGACGACGGTGTCGCGAAGTGCGCCGACCGATGGTCCTACGCGCCTGCTCGTTCAGCCGTTCACTGCCCGCAGCAACTTCTTGAAGCCGAGCTCCGGCACGGAACCCCTTGCCGCGCTCGCGCTCGCGATCGGACCGAAGAATCAGACGGAAGTGAAGCCCCCGTCGACGCAGATCAGCTGGCCGGTCACGTAGGAAGCTTCGTCCGATGCGAGGAAGAGGGCTGTATTGGCGACCTCGATCGGCTCGCCAACGCGGCCGGCGGGGACATGGGCCGCGAAGCCTTCGAGGCGCGCCTTCTGCTCGGCCTCGTTCATGCCGTCCCGCACACCGGACGCCATCGGCGTGTTCATGAAGCCGGGCCCGATTGCATTGACGCGGATATTGTCGCGAGCCAGCTCGACAGCGAGCATCTTCGTCAGCATCACGACCCCGCCCTTGGAAGCCGCGTAATGGGCTCCGCCGACCGCGATCGTGCCCGCGATCGAAGCCGTGTTGACGATCGCCCCGCCACCTCGCTTCTTGATCTCGGGAATCGCGTACTTCGAACACAGATAGACACCCTTCAGGTTCACGGCGATCGTCCGATCCCATTCCTCCTCGCCGACGTTCCAGCTGTTCTCGATCGTCGAAGCCGCGATCCCAGCGTTGTTGACGAGTATGTCGAGACCCCCGTAGCGATCCACACTGGTGAGCACTGCGGTGCGGGCGCCGTCCGCGGACGAGATGTCGGCCGCGGTGAAGGAAGCCGTGCCGCCCGCGGCCGTGATCGCCGCGACCACGCGCTCGCCGCCCCCCGTGTCGATGTCCACGATCGAAACCTTCGCGCCCTCTTCCGCGAATCGGATCGCCATGGATTCCCCCATTCCGGACCCGCCGCCGGTGATGATCGCGATCTTCCCTTCGAGCCTCATATTTTCTCTCCTTCGATTTCAGGGTTGGTCAGTCGAAAATCGGGTCCGAAAAGCGCTGAGCTCCCCCGACGGCCTCACGAAGAGTCGAGCGGATTGGCCTCGATCGCAATCAACTCGAAACCGGAGGGGAAAAGCATGCGCCTCGGGTAATCCCGAATTTCACGAATCTCGTTCCTGCAGTTCTTGCCGCCCATTCGGCGGGGTAGAGTAAGCCTATGACGAACCTCACCCGATCCAACGTGGAAGACCTCTTCGAACGGCGACGCGACGCATGGCTCAAAGAAGACACTGAGAGCTATCTCGCGTTGTGGGCGGAGGACATGTTGATCGAGTTGCCGGGTCGCAAGGAGCCGATCCGTGGACGAGATGCCTACGCAGAAATCGTCGACAAGGCGTTCGCGAGCCTGCGACCCGTCTCCTGGGAGTTTCACCGGCTGGCCGTGGACGGCGACCATGTGCTCTCGGAGTGGACGATCTCGGGAGAGGTCCGCGCGAGTGGCAAGGCGGCGACATGGCGTGGGATGGCGATCTGCCGTATCGAGGACGGCCTCCTCAAGGAGTGGAGGGAGTACTGGGACCCGGCTTCTCTTCGCGATCTACAGGTCTGACAAGAGCCAGCACCGACCGGATCGGGATGATGAGTCGATTGTTCAGCCGCTGCATGGGCCCCCGCCGAGCTGCGGTGATCGCGATCCCAAAGCTTGACGACCGCCCCCGATCGAGATCCGGCGGACAGGAGCGACGCGACTCGGCCCTGGCGAGAGACACGGCCCCTAAAGGGGCTGATTGACCTGCCTCGAGGTCTGCCTAACAGAATTTCTACGATCGGTGGTGAGGAGCAGAAGCCGAACTCTTCGCGTGCCGCCACCCGTCCAGATCCCAGCGTGTCGGATGGATCCTGGGCAGAGTTCGATACCCTCTCGCCCATGACGACAATCCGTAGGACGCTTGTTCTCGGCTGGTTCAGCGCCATCGTGGTGGCGGGAGGGCTCGCCGTCGCACCGACACCGATCGCCGCGCAGGGAATCGGCCTCGTCCGCGAGACCTTCGTGGACGCTTCCCGACCCACGAAGCCGAGCCCCCCCTTCGCGGGATCGAGCGATCGACGACTCGACACCTGGATCTGGTATCCAGCGGACACGGACACGGGTGAGCCCATTCCCGATGCGAAACCCCTTGCCGGAGGGCCGCGCCCGCTCATCGTCTACAGCCACGGAACCTACGGCCAGCCCGACAACGCGACACACTTCCTCTTCGACCTCGTTCGTCACGGCTACATCGTGGCTGCCCCCGCGTTCCCGCTGACGTCCCGCGTCTCTCATACGAAGCTGCCCGCCGCCGATGTAAGCGACGCCGGAAGTCAGCCGGCCGACGTGAGCTTCGTGATCGACTCCCTGCTCGCCCACCCGCTCTTCGGTCCCATGATCGACGCGGATCGCATCGGTGCAACCGGGATCTCACTCGGCGGCATCACGACATACTTTGCGAGCTTCGGCATTCCGACCCTCGATCCTCGCATCAAGGCGAGCGCGCCCATCGCGCCTGGCGATCCCCCCTACGCAGCACTCAGCTTCGGCCTCGGTTTCGAAGGAACCGTGCCCGCCCCCGTCTCCACCCCGGCTCTGCTGCTCGTGGCGGACGCGGACATCTTCTCCGCATCAACTGGGGGCCCCGGGCCCGCCTACGAACGGCTCCTGGCTCCGAAATATCAAGTCTTGATTCGCAACGCGCCCCATGTGTGGTTCGGAAACCGTGATCACGTGCCTGCCGACGACCTCAATCCAGATTGCATCTGGTTCGAGGAGAACACGGGCGCCCGCCCCCCGCTTTGTGCGAAGCGACGGCCACTGATCGAGCCCGCACGACAGAAGGAGATCGTGCGATACGCGTTGCGGGCGTTCTTCGACGCCTACCTCAAGAACGATGCCGAGGCCCTCGCCCGCATCGGCTCGGTCGACGAGACCTTCAACGAGGTCGTATTGCGTCGAGAGGTCGCGCTCCCCGAGTAATGGCTGCGAGTCGACGCAGATACGGGCCTGCGAACCCGACGCGATGTACGGACGGTCGTCAGACCTCGATCAGGCTATCGAACTCGCTCCAGCGAGTTTGGGAATCAAGAATTTCCCGGTGGCACGGATGCTCTGCATGACCGCCTCATGCCGCATCGGGCCCATCTGCATCAGGCACATGAGCCGGTCGAGGCCGAGTGCTTCGAGGCCCTGGATCTTGGCGAGACAGGCGTCGACGTCGCCGATGATGACTGAATCGTAGGGCTCGAGCGCCTCGAAGGCTTCGACCGGATCGATCTTCTCGCCGGCCACCTGTCGATTCATCAAGGCGATGACGGGAACCGGATCATTCGGGTCGAAATCGAAATCGGGCTGGGTCTCGCCCGGTGCCATCGTATTGTCCGTTGCATTCACCCACATCACGGAATTGGCACGGATACTTTCGATCCAATCCGTGCGGCGAATACTGTAGATATCTGGCTGGCTGTTCATGAACCACAAGGCCGCCACGGCGGCCTCACTCTTGATCGCCTCTTCACGGGTCTCGCCACAATGAAAAAAGGTGAACAAGGCGCGTTGGTCATTCACGAATGCGCCAGCGGGCTCGGCCTGGTCGATCCCGCGCTGATAGGCCTCGAAGGCGACCGAGAGAGTCTCCGGCGGAGCCAGCAGGAGCGTGGCCAAGACGCCGACACCAAGACGCCCCGCGCGTTCGAAGCCCTCGACATGGGCCGCCGTGACCCAGAGCGGCGGATGCGGTTTCTGTACGGGCTTCGGGACGACGTCGCGGGCCGGAATCGAAAGGTATTTGCTCTCGTAGGCGAAGGGAGCCTCGGTCCAGAAGCGCGGAATCAATCGAAGCGCTTCAGCGACCTGCTCGCTGGCCTCCTCGGGGTCGATGCCGAAGGTGTCCCATTCCCGGTTGACCGAGCGAGCCAGGCCGAGTTCGAGACGGCCGCCGCTCACGAGATCGAGAAAGGCGGCACGTTCAGCCACCTGGAGCGGATGATGGATCCCGAAAGGGGCCAGCACGCCCGAGGTTCCCAAGCGAATCCGCTTCGTGTGTTGGGAGAGCAGAGTCAAGAAAAGATCGGGCGTGGAGCAATAGCTGAAATTGCCTGTGCAATGATGCTCGACGCTCCACCAACATCCAAAGCCCATCTCGTCTGCGAGCTTGGCCTGTTCGATCGCATCGCTGTAGACCCGCGACTCCTCCATCCCTTCCGACTTTTGAAGCTCCGAGAATATGTCCAGGATCATTGCAGACCTTTCTTCGTCGCTAGGCTCTGGCGAGACTCTACACCCCTGGATCGTCGGGGTGCCAGACCCGATATTTTGGATCTTGCTCCGCCGCGTGAAGGAATTCAGATGCGGGCTAGCGCATGGGTCGACCGGCCTCGAAATCGTCCATCAGCTGCAGTGTTTGTCGGGCGACGAGATTCGGCTGGACGAGTCCCCCCGAACCCACCCGGCCGCTCGATGCGGGTGAGAGGGTTCCGCGCGAGCCGTTGACGCCTTCGATGAATTGCCACAGAACGGCGTAGTACTGGATCTGCGCAACATCGATGCTGCGGCCCGTGGCCGATTCGTAGCGTTTCGCGAGTCGCTCGAAGGGGATTGCCTTGGCCATGATCTCGGGCTCTTTTCTGCGCGAGAGCGGCATGCACATGAATCCGAGATCTTGCATGGGGGGCCCCAGCATGGCTCGCTCCCAGTCGAGCACGGCGGAGATCGAAGTGCCCTGCCAGAGAAAATTCCCGAAGCGGTAGTCGCCGTGGACGATGACCAGGTCGCACTCGGGATCGCGGGGTGCGTTCTGTTTGAGCCATGCCCCCATGTCGCGCCAGAGCGGGACGCCGATGCCAAGCGCCTCTGCCTCCTTGACAAGCGGAACGAGGTAGCGGTCGACCAGTCCCGCCGCACGCTCGTGGGCCGACCCCCTGGGCCCCAGTGAGTCTTCGACACCCGTGCCCTGCCATTCGAATCTCTGGAGCGCGGCCAGCGTGTCGATCATTTCGAGCCCGAGCGCCTCGCGATCCTCTTGCCAGACCTGCCATCGTTCGACCTTGGTGATGTCGTGGGATTCTCCTTCGACGAAGGACGTCACGCTGAAGGGGCGTATGAAGATCGCGGGATCCTCGGTCCAGGCCAACATCCTCGGCACGGGAACATCACTGGCAGCCAACGTCGTGAAAACGCGGACGTCCTTGCTGACAAGATAGGGTGCCAGTGGCCCGGACGTGGGGGCTCTCTTGATCGCCACTCGGCGGGTCTGCAGAGACCCGTCCAGCTGCATTTCCACATCGACGAGAAAGGTCTCCCAGGAAGCCCCGCCCGTGGGTCGGTTCATCTCGGTAATCTTCAGGTCTTTGGAACCCGGGAACGCCTCTCGGCCGAGAAAATCGCCAAGCCGTGCCCAGTCCTCGCTTCCGTTCTCCGATGCGACCTTGCGGGTCATGCTCGATCGTCCTTCAGGGGCCTGGCCTCGATTGCCCCGCTCGCTAGATTCGCCAATCCGCGCGCATTGAGTTCCTGCAGTTCCGGCGGTACCGTCACGGCAAGATGCATACCACGCTTCGGAACATGTTGGGGTGCGAGTTTCCAATCGTCGCATTCAGCCATTGCCGGGATGTCGTCGCGGCGGTGTCCAAGGCCGGCGGACTCGGCGTCCTGGGCGTCGTCGGCTATACGCCCGCGCAATTGGAGATCGAGCTCGATTGGATCGAGAAAGAAATCGGCGACCGGCCCTATGGCGTCGATATTCTCGTGCCTGTCAAATTCGTGGGGAGCGACGAGGGGGGCTTCGATGCCTCCAAGATCGATGCGCTGATCCCCGACGAGCACCGGCGTTTCGTGGCCGCCCTGCTGGCGGAACACGGGGTTCCTCCAGTACCTGAAGAAAGCCCCGACGAAAAGAAACGCCAACGGCCGTCGACCTTTCAAGACGACGAACAGCGGGAGTTGATCGAGGTCGCGTTCGGGCATCGCATCAAACTGGTCGCCAACGCTCTCGGTCCGCCTCCCGATTGGATGATCGAACGAGGGCACGAAGAGGGCTGCATCGTGGCGGCCCTGGCGGGTAAAGCCGAGCACGCCAGACGTCACGTGGAGAAGGGCGTCGATCTCGTCGTCGCCCAGGGCTACGAGGCCGGGGGACACACGGGGGAGATTGCCACGATGGTGCTCGTGCCCGAGGTCGTGGACGCGGTGGCCCCCATTCCCGTCCTGGCCGCGGGCGGAATCGCGAGTGGCCGCCAGCTCACGGCAGCGCTGGCGTTGGGCGCTGAGGGAGTCTGGACCGGCTCGGTCTGGTTGACGACGGAAGAGGCCGAAACCCATCCAATCGTGAAGCAGAAATTCCTCGCCGCGAGTTCGAGTGATACACGCCGTTCGCGCTCGAGGACCGGCAAGCCTGCCCGGCAGCTCAAGAGCGCCTGGACCGAGGCCTGGGAAGACCCCGAAAATCTGTCCCCCCTACCCATGCCCCTGCAGATCCATTTGATCCAGGACGCCTGGAAGCAGATCGAGCGGACGGCCCACAAGTCGCCGGGGGCCGAGAAGCTCATCAACTATTTCGTGGGTCAGGTGGTGGGATCGATGAACGATATCCGGTCGGTCCGGAGCGTCATCGAGGAGATGGTCCAGGAGTATGTCGATACGATGGAGCGGCTCGATCGCTGGGCCGAGGGCTGAAGAGCGTTATTCGCGCGAAACGACGAGGCTCAACAACCCGGCCCGCCGCACTCGAAGAAAGGCCAGCCATGTCCTCGAGCGAGCGATTCACCGCCGAGTATCAATCGAAGCTGTGTGAGCCAGAGGATGCCATCCGGTCGATTCCGAACGATACCATGGCGATCTTCGGCACGGGTCTGTCCGAGCCCCAGAAACTGCTTTGGGCCCTCGCGAGTCGTCTGCGAGACGGGGATCTGGCACGGCTACGCGTCTTTTGCGGGCCGCCGGGCTATCACGCCGCGGATTCGCTGTGTGCCCCGGATATCGCGAGTCAGGTCGAGCGCGTCTGCCAGTTCGTGGGGCCCACGGAGCGCGACAATATCCGAGCGCGAACCGTCTCGTATCTGCCGCATCAATTCCATCAGATCCCGCGCCTCATCCGGGAGACGATGGACGTGGATCTGGCCTTCACGACCGTGTCGCCGATGGACGCTTCAGGCAATTTCACGCTCGGCACGAATAACGACTTCATTTCCGGGGCCCTGGCCTGCGCCAAGCACGTCATCGTCGAGGTCAACGAGAATATGCCCCGCGTACACGGGGACGCGTTCTTGCATATCCGTGACGTGGACGCGGTCGTCGAGAACCACGTGCCCTTGCCACCGGTCGTCCGGGTGCCCGGCGGGCCGGAAGACAAGACGATCGCAGATCGGATCGCCGAGTTGGTGCCCGACGGCGCGACGATTCAGGTCGGATCGGGGGTCTTGCCCGGGATGGTCTGTAAGGCCCTGGCGGGACATCGAGACCTCGGAATCCACACGGAACTATTGGTGCCCGGACTTCTCGATCTGGTTCGTTCGGGGGCAGCCAATGGCTCGAGGAAGACCGAAAAACCCGGAAAGCACGTGTACACGCTGATTGTGGGCGATGCGGACGATCTGGCTCTGGTCCATGACAATCCGGATTTCGAGAGCCATCCCGTCACCTATACCAATCACCCCTCGAATATCGCACGCAACGATCGGATGATTTCGATCAACGCCGCCCTCGAAATCGATCTGCTGGGTCAGGTCAATGCGGAGTCCCTCGGCGGGTTTCAGTTCAGCGGCGCGGGTGGGCAGCTCGACTTCGTGCGCGGCGCCTACGACTCGCAAGACGGGAAATCGATCCTCGCTTTCCACTCCACCGCGGGCAAGGGGAGTGTTTCGCGCATCGTCCCCGTCTTGCCGGAGGGGACGGTCGTGACGACACCGCGCAGCGACGTACATTATGTCGTGACCGAATTCGGGGTAGCCAATCTGAAGGGGAAGTCGGTGAAGGAGCGTGCTCTGGCCGTCATCGAGTTGGCCCATCCGGATTACCGGGAGGAGCTACTTCGTGCGGCACGAGACGATCTCCAGGTCGTCTGAAGATCGCGGGGGCGAGTGGGGACCGGAGACGCAGCCCCGGCACCCGCGACTCAACCGACGACTCAAGCGATGGAGTCGCCCGCCGGGATGGAACCAATCGGGAGACTGCGCACGGGTCGCCCGGTCAGCGCCAGCAGCGCGTTGCAGACGGCGGGTGCGATGGGCGGAGTGCCAGGCTCGCCGACACCGCCGAGCGGATCACCTCGGGTGACGATGTGGGTTTCGACCCGGGGCATCTCTCGCATTCGGAGAATTGGATAGCGATCGAAGTTGGTCGTCGTCACGCGGCCCTGCTCGAATCGGATGCGGCCGTCGAGCGCGGCGCTCAGACCAAAGACGACAGCACCCTCCATCTGGGCCTCGATCGTATCGGGGTTGACGACGTCGCCACAGTCGATGGCGCAATCGACCCGGTGGACCCTCGGCCGTCCCCCCTTTCCGATCGAGACCTCCGCGACCTGGGCCACGAAACTGCCAAAACTCTCGTGGACCGCGACGCCGCGAGCGTGGCCCTCGGGCAAGGTCGAATGCCAACCGGCTTTTTCGGCGGCGACACGCAGCACCCGCTGGTGGCGCGGATGGTCTGCGAGCAGCTTCATGCGGCCTTCAACCGGGTCGATGCCACCGGCGCGGCATAGCTCGTCGAAGAAACATTCGGTCACATACGCGTTATGCGAACTCCCGACCGATCGCCACCAATGGGTGCTGATCGGAAGATCCACCTCGGCCCAGCCGACGTAGAGGTTGGGGATCGCATAGGGCAGGTTCCGGGCCCCTTCGAGCACCAACCCGTCGAGGCCGCCTTCGAGCGGCCAGCCCTTGTCACGCATGATCGACGGGCTCGCCATGCGATGTCGCCAGGCGATCGGAGTGCCCTCGGCGTCGAGCCCACCCGAGAGTTCACTATAGCCCGTCGGCCGATAGTGACCGGCTCGCATATCGTCTTCGCGCGAGTACACGACCTTGACCGGGGCGCCGAGTCGTTTCGAGAGATGCACCGCATCCTCCACGAAGTCGGTCGCGCCGCGACGTCCGAATCCCCCACCCATGAAGGTGGGATACACGGCCACCTTCTGCGGGGGCAGGCCGGTCAGCTTCGCGGCCGCATCGCGGGTGCCGGATTGGGTCTGCGTGGGGACCCAGATCTCGCACTCATCCGCGCGCACGTACGCCGTACAATTCATGGGTTCCATCGTGGCGTGCGCCAGATAGGGGAAGCTGTAGGCCGCCTCGACCGTCGTGGCTGCGGTCGCGAGCGCCTCTTCCACGTCGCCCTCGTCACGGGCGGCCCGGGCATTTCCGATTGCGGCGCGGCACTGCGCTTCGATCGTATCGTCCGAGAGATCGGCCCCGTCGCCGGGATGCCACGTCACGCGGAGCTGCTCGCGGCCCTTCATGGCAGGCCAGGTGCTGCGCGCTACGACGGCGACCCCGCTCGGAATCTCGACGACACTCTCGACGCCTTCGACCGAAAGTGCATCCGTTGCGTCGAAGGAGGCGACTTTGGCGCCGAGGGTCGGGGGGCGCTCGACGAGGGCGACGCGCAGCCCGTCCATCTGCACATCGAGACCGTATCGGGCCGAACCATCGGTCTTGGCGGGGGTGTCGAGGCGGCCGATGCGACGGCCGACGATCCGAAATTCGCTGCGGGGTTTGAGAGAGAGATTTTGGGGCGGCGAGAGCGTCGCCGCGCGCGCGGCGAGTTCGCCATAGCGCAGCTGCCGACCGGATGGCTCGTGAAAAACGACGCCTGATCTGGCATGACACTCGGACCGAGTGACATCCCATTGCTGGCAGGCTGCCTCGAGGAGCATTTCACGCGCCGCGGCACCCACCCGACGAAACTCGTCGAAGCCCACTCGAATACTCATGCTGCCGCCCGTTTGTTGCCGGCCAAAGCGCTCGTCGGCGGGAGCCTGCTCGGCTCGGACGAGCGTCCAATCCACCTCGAGTTCCTCGGCGATGGCCATCGGAACGGACGTGAGCACCCCCTGCCCCATTTCCATCTGGCTGACCGAGAAATGGATGGAGTCATCGACTCCAATCCGGATCCAGGCATTCAGTTCATGCATTTTCGTCGGGGTGAATTCTCCGGCGGCGGCGGCCGACGGCATGCGCAGGGCGAAGGAGAGCACGAGGCCGACACCGAGGCCTCCCGAGACCTCCAGGAATTCGCGTCGTGATAGGCCGCGCTCAGACATCGGAGCCGGCTCCGTCCGACACTTCCTCGCGGGCGGCACGCTGAATCGCGCGTCGGATTCGGTTATAGGTGCCGCAGCGGCACAGGTTAGGGGACATCCAGGCGTCGATTTCGTCGCTGCTGGGGTCGGCATTTTTTTCGAGCAGGGCTGCGGCAGCGACGATCTGTCCCGACTGGCAATAACCGCATTGAGGGACATCCTCGGCGATCCACGCCCTTTGGAGTCGGTGGCTACGATCGGCGGAGAGGCCCTCGATTGTGGTGATCTCCCGCTCGCCGAGTTCGGCGATCGGGAACCGGCAAGAGAAGACAGGAGCGCCATCCAGCTGCACCGCGCAGGCGCGGCAGAATCCGCCTCCGCAACCATATTTCGTGCCCGTCAGGCCGAGCTCGTCACGCAACACCCAGAGCAGTGGGGTGTCGGCATCCACGCGGACCCTGCGGAGTTCGCCGTTGACGTGGAGTCGGTACTCGGGCATCCAGTCCCTCCTCTATTCGGGTGAGAAAATAGCCCACCCACCGGCTGGCGTCGGCGCAATCGGGTCGATTGTGCTGGCCGGCTGCATGGCTTAGGGTGACTGTCATGACTGACGCGACACTTGGGGCCGAAAAGCTGGGATCCGTCATCAAGCGGCGGGACATGTATTTCCACGAGCCTCGTTACCGTGACTACCGATGGCTCGAGACGAACTGGTTTACCTGGACGGTGCCCGAGAACGCGATGCGGGGCCATGTGCGCGCCGCTTTCCGGACCAATCTGGGCGTTGCCGAGTCGACCTGCTTCGTCTGGAACAACCCGGATCCTCATGCCGGAGCCCTGGGCGTGCTCTACGCGGACAAGCAGAGCCATGTCCCGATGCCCGTGACCAATCTCGATCGATTCGATCTGACCAGTGGGCTTTCCGTGCGGATGACGCGTCCCCTCGAAGAATGGGAGATTCGCTACGAGGGCGGCCATGACACTCGTTTCGACTTGAATTTCCGAGCCATGATGCCACCGCTTCATATCAGCGAGACCGGAACTGATTCCAGGGACCAGGCCACGATCCACCACGGACATCTGGATCAGATGATGCATGTGACCGGAACGGTTCGGATCCGCGGGATCGACTACGAGGTGAACTGGCCCTCGCCGCGCGATCATTCCTGGAGCACGCGACCCGAGTCCTCCTCGGGCTACGGATTTCCGATGTCCGGGAATTTTGACTACGGGAGTTTCGGGAGCGAGGGTCAGGATTTCACGTTCTTCGTCCAGACACGAAACAACTGGTCAGATCTTCGCCAAGGCACGGTCCATAACGGCTATATCATCGACGGAGGGGAGCTGCTTCGCATCAAGGCCGGCGAGGGCCGCTACACCTACGAGGAAAACTCTTGGGTCGTTACGGCGCTGACCTACGAACTCGAAGACGAGCATGGCCGAATGCATCGATTCGAGGGAACGCCGCGGAGTTTCTATGGAACGGGCGCCGGGACGCTGGCCGTCGTCGAGTGGCGCAGTCGCGACGGCGATATCGGTTGGGGCGAGTACAACTGGCACGGCGACCTCTACGAGCTTCAGAAAATCGGCCGCCCGCCCCGCTAGGAATCACGCCGCGAATCCCCCGGAAGAAACTCCCGATCGGCGGGCTGGTTGAGACTCAGGCCGGAACTGACAATGGACTCATGAACCGGCCAACGCCGACGAGGCTCGTCGAGGTCGATCTTCAGCCGTCCGCCCATCGATCGAGACGTTCCATCGCGTCGGCATATTGCTGAACCATTTCTTCGACGACGCTGCGAACCGAGCGGATGTCATTCATCGAGCCGACGACCTGCCCCACGAAATAATTGATGAGTCGCTTCGCACCCGGTGATTTATGCGCGGAATGCTCGATGCGTCTCCAGGCCTGCTGGACGAGCTGCGGCTGCAATGGCATCGGCAGCGGGTCGGGGTTCTCGGGATCCTCCCAGACCCGGGTCCAGTCGCTCTTCAGTTGCCTTGCGGGTTTACCCGACCGCGCGCGGGAACGGATTGTATCGCTCGAGGTCGCGTCCAGAAATTTCTGCTTCACGACCGGATGGGTCTCGGCCTCCTCCGTTGTCAGCCAGACCGACCCGCACCAGACCCCCTGGGCACCCAGTGCCAGGGCCGCGGCGACCTGGCGGCCATTCGCAATGCCCCCCGCCGCCAGGACCGGAACCGGTGCCACCGCATCGACGACTTCCGGAACGAGCACCATCGTGGCGATCTCGCCCGTGTGCCCTCCAGCCTCGTAACCCTGGGCGATCACGAGATCGACGCCCGCCTCGACATGTCGACGGGCGTGTTCGGCCTTGCCTGCGAGGGCCGCGACCAGCACCCCCTCGTCGTGCCCTCGCTCGATCATCCAGCCCGGCGGGGGGCCGAGCGCGTTGGCGACCATCCGGATGCGATGATCGAAGGCGACTTCGATCAGGCCCCGTTGCCGCTTCTGCTCGAAAACCGCCGGCCGAGGCTCCCCATCGCCCTCCGGGAGGGGCGGAATCCCGTACTCCTCGAGCAGCGCCTCCACGAAACGCCGATGGGCTTCGGGAACCATTCTATCGAGTTCGGCGCTCTCGAGGCCTCCGTCGTCACTGCCCACAAATTTCGCCGGCACGAGAATGTCGACGCCGTAGGGGCGGTCTCCGATTTCGGCCTCGATCCAATCGAGCTCGATCTGCAATTGCTCGGGGGTCAGCCCGGTCACGCCGAGAACGCCAAACCCGCCCGCTTTCGACACGGCAGCGACGACATCGCGACAATGGCTGAAGGCGGCGATGGGAAACTCAACCCCGAGCAGATCACGAATCGGTGTATTCATGAGGGAAAAGAGTAACCCGGAAGTGGAACACCGATCAACGAGACTCCCGAGTGGGCACGGGTCTGTCGAGGGGCTGCCGACTATCCTAACGTTTTCGACACGAGCGAATCATTTGCACGCCGACCGGCTCGAGCTCGTCCTGACGGGTTCGTCCGCGACGAGTCTCGGAGACGTGGAGGAGTATTCTCATGGCCTCGAAAAGCTACGGACTCTTCGATGTGGACAACCACTACTACGAAACCCAGGACGCGTACACACGCTACCTCGAACCCGAATTCAGCGATGTGGTACCTCGCAAGGTCGGCGGAGAGCAAAATCGGCCGCAGGGGCAGGAGAACTGGGTGATGCGCCCCGGCTCCCTCAAAGAATATCTTCGAAAAATGAAATCCGGAGCCGAGGAAGAGCCCTATCTCCCGATGGAGCCAATCCCCGCCTTCCACAATCGAGAAGCGCGTCTCCAGCTGATGGATGAGCAGGGCATCGATGCCTGCGTGATGTTTTCGACGGCGGTTTCCCTGGAACACAAGATCGAGGATCCCAAGGCGGTCTACGCCTGTTTTCGTGCGCTCAATCGCTGGATCGAGGATGAATGGGGATACGCATACCAGGACCGGATTTTCTGTCCGCCGCATATTTCGATTCGCGATCTGGATATGGCGGTCGAGGAACTCGACCGGGTCATCAAGGCGGGCGCGCGCGCCATCAACCTCAGGCCGGGTCACGCCTACGGTCGGTCGCAGGGCGATCCTTATTTCGATCCATTCTGGGCGCGGGCGAACGAGGCCCATATCTCGATCCTCTTCCACCAGGGAGAGGGCGGCCATAATGCCCTGCTCTCGCCCAGCTGGGGCTATGAGCCAGATCCGCCGGTGTTCGAGATGTCCGCATGGCAGTGGCTCAATAGCTATGGAGATGTGCCGATGATGGCTGCCCTGTCCCAGCTGATCTACGACAATATTTTTGGTCGCTTTCCGAATCTCAAGGTCGCGAGCGTCGAAAACGGCGCCGGCTGGCTGCCCTATTTCATGAGTCGGATCGACAAGATGAGGGGGATGGGGCGCAATGGGCCTTGGATCGGTGGCCCTCTCAAGGAACGTCCGACAGAAATTGCTCGTCGTCATCTCGTCGTGACGCCCTACCCGGAGGACGACGTGGAGGCCATCGTAGCCGCAGTCGGGCACGAGATGATCGCGATGGGCTCGGACTATCCTCACGCCGAGGGTCTGGCCGAACCCAACGACTTCAGGAACCTTGTTGCCAATCTGCCCGAGGAGCAGAAGCGCTGGATTCTGCGCGATAACGGTTACAGCCTGGTGATGCGCTGAGGCGTTCGGGGGGACGGGGGTGTTCTACGAATCGATCGGACCGCTGCTAGGCGGAGCTGCGAGGGTCCTGGCGACGGACGACCCCAGCCTTCCACTGGACGAACGCGGCCTCCGCGAACGGCGTCAGGCCCTCGCCTTGCTGCGAAGGATCGGCGTCATCTGGCCAAGCTTGTTCGCAGCACTCGACGAGGAATCCGCGATTCTGGACGCGACTCTACGAGGAGCCGTGTCGGTCGCCCGAGCTCATCAGCTCATCCCCCCGCAAGGCGAACCGAAACCGTCTGAGGACGTGGCTTCCGAAGATCCGCTCGAGCGCTATCGGCGCCTGCTATTCGAACTCGATGGGTTGGTGGTATTGCTCCACGAGCAGAGCCAGGAAGACTGGGCGCAGGAAGCGATCCGTTGTCTACGCAGGGGGCTGGGTGATGCGGAGGAGGTTCAGGGGCGACTGGTCGACGCAATGTTGGCGGCCTGAACCGAGATTCGAACGAACTGGGTCGGTCACGCAGCGCCTGGATCGAGCAAGTTCGGAAATCCGAGTCGCTCTCGCATTGTGGATCTGCGTTGCTGCGAGAACAGGAAATGAGGGAGAGATCGGGTGACTGACGAGAACTCGGGCCCGGCGGGCGAGCCCTACTTCGACCCGACGACCGTGCCCAATCCTTCCGTTTGGCGACAGAAGCGCCGACTCGCCGATGCGATGAGAAGGGTGATCGGCCACATGGTGCTGAGCGATGCGCCCGAGGACGAGCTCTCGGCCGCCGCCGACGCACTCGAGCGCTATGCGGATCGTCTGGCGTCACACCCGAAGCTGACACGCGTGATGGGCCATCCCGAGGCCGCGAACGCCGGCAATGTGGCCGCCTTCTTCGACCAGAGCCCCTTGATCGGCCTCGCCAATCCCCTCGCGCCTCCGATTTCGATCGCGCGTTCGGGGCCGCTCTCCGCCGCCGCGACCGCCACCTTCGGCTCCGCCTACGAAGGTCCGCCAGGCCATGTACACGGCGGCTTCGTCGCCGCCGCATTCGACGAGGTGCTTGGCTACGTCCAGTCGCTCGGTGGCAACCCGGGGATGACCGGTCGCCTATCTATTCACTACCGCCGTCCGACCCCGCTCCACGTCGAACTCCGCTTCGAAGCGGAGCTCGTCCGCGAGCAGGGGCGCAAGATCTTCACCGAAGCGCGTGTCTTCGCGGGCGACGAACTCACGGCGGAGGCGGAGGGTCTATTCATTTCGATTCCGCGCGATCGTCTCGAGGGCCTCGCGAACCGACGCAAGCGACCCGACGCGACCTGAGCGCCCGCGCGACCTTCGTCATCCTCCGCAGCGGAACAGACGGACTAGCAGGTCAGGGCATCTTACAGTAAACACGCTGAAATACGTGATCGTAGTATCGCATGACATCACACGTGGGGATCGATGTTGTAGACGCGCGCCGCGTTTTCGTAGAGCAACTTTCGCTGAACCCGCGGATCCAGCCCCTTGTGGGTGTTCTGGACATGCTCGCGAACGCCGGGATAGAGGCACGTCGCGTGGGGAAAGTCGGTCTCGAACATGATGTTGTCTTCGCCGAGCCGCCGGATCGTGTCGTCCAAATCCGTCTCGAACCAATACGAGCCGTAGATCTGCCGCTGGAAATACTCGCTGGGCAGTAGCTTCAGGTCCGAGACCCCGTTCTCCGCAAATTGGTAATCGAGGCTCTCGAGCAGAAAGGGCAGCCATCCGACCCCGCTTTCCACACTCACGAATTTCAGACGAGGAAAGCGATCGAGCAGGCCGCTGAAGATCAGATTCGTAATGCAGGCCATGTTGCTCATCTGCATCATTGTCGAGAGCGCCGCGAACATCCGTTCCGGCGGATAGGCACCCCAGGTTCGCGGCGTGATCGAGCCACCGCCGATGTGAAAGTTGATCGGCATGTCCCGATCCTGCACAGCGTCCCAGAGCCTGTTCCAATGGGGGTCGCAGAGCGGGGGAAGGCCCCAGTCCTCCATGGCATCCGTGAGGACCAGCCCCCTGAGATCGAGCTCGTCGCGACACCGTTCGAGTTCCTTGATCGCCGCATCGAGGTCCCAGAATGGAAGCATCGCCTGGGGATAGAGTCGCCCCTTGCCTTCGGTTTGGAATTGAGCGGCCGCGTCGTTGTAGGCGGTCACGCAGAACTCGCGATGCGCGCTGTCGTCGATTCGCATCACGAGATGCCCGGCGAAGCCCAGGATATTCGGGTAGACGACCTGGACCGTGAGTCCGTGCTCGTCCATGTACTCGAGGCGCGGCTCCGCTTCGATCGCACCGGGATGGACTTCTTCGAAGGAGTCGAACGCGACCGACCCACTGCTCTTGCTGCCGTCCGGCCGGATCGAACAATAGCCGACCTGGCCCATCACCATGTCGTCACCAATCACCCATTTCTCGACCCCCTCCTCCACCTGCACGACGCGCAATGTCTTGTCGCGGAACTTCGCGGGCGCACGGGAGGTCCACAGATCGCGGGGTTCGGTCCAATGCGAGTCGACATCGATCACGGGCATCGTCGAGAGATCGTCGGTCACTTCCAGGTTCTCCTGCGTTTGTCGGGTTATCGAAGCGAACGAGCTCAGGGCCAGACGAGGCCATGCGGCGATCGACCTGACCCACAGGCATGCTTCACTGCGGTCAGACGATCTCGGCAGTTCGCGACGCATTATCCGAGCAGAAGAGACGATATCGGGTCCGCCCCAGAAAGCCATGGCGGGCGCCAGCAGTCATGATGATGCCCGGTCTCGCGCGCGACTTGTGTAGAGGAAGACGACGGGAAGGGCTGAGTCTCGACTGAACAGAACGAGGCGGGCCGGGCCCGCTCTCCGGCGCCCCGGTTTTCGGAAAGCCGCCGAACGGATAGAGTGGAGCGTGCATTCTTCCCATAGTTGTCCTTCCCATCGTCGTCGGGCGTTTCGAATCGCGCCTGGCGAGGCCCGCACTCGACGAGGAGACTCCCGATGACGACCCCCAAGACCATCCCGCCGACCACGATTCAGTATGCGAATCCGATCTACGGAGAAGAAGAGATCGCAGCCGTCGTCGAGGCGCTTCGCACGACCGACCAGATCCAGATCGGGCCCCGGGTGCGCGAGATGGAGCGCCGTGTGGCCGCCCTCTTTGACAAGAAATTCGGCATCATGACCAACTCGGGGACGTCCGCTCTCTACCTGGCTGTCGAGTTGCTCGATCTACCCAAGGACAGCGAGATCATCACTTCGGTCGTAAGCTTCTCTGCGACCTTCGCACCGATCGTCCGCGGGGGACTTGTCGCCTCCTACGTCGACGTCGAGTACGACACCTACAACATCGACGTGGACAAGATCGAGGAAATGATCACGCCCAGGACCAAGGCGATCCTGGTCCCCAACCTGATCGGAAACGCGCCGGATTGGGAACGGATTCGCGAGATCGCCGATCGTCACGATCTGAAGGTCGTCGAAGATTCGGCGGATACGTTAGGCGCCAAGCTACGTGGCAAGACGACCGGAACCTGGACCGATATCAGCATGACGAGCTTCGCGGCCTCCCACATCATCACCAGCGGGGGGAGCGGGGGGATGCTTGCGGTCAATAGCGAAGAGGAGCTCGACCGCGCGCTTCTCTTGCGACGATGGGGTCGAAGCTCCGAAGTCCAGATGTACGGTTCCAAGGAGCATGCGGGCGAACGCTTCGAAGTCGAGATCGATGGAATCCCCTACGACACCATGTTCATCTTCGAGGAGATCGGCTGGAACTTCGAGCCGTCCGAGATGCACGCCGCTTTCGGCCTCGTGCAGCTCGGGAAACTCCCCCAGTTCTTCGAGGCGCGGAAGCGACGCTTCGAAATGCACACGGAGTTCTTCAACCGCGAGCGGATCCTCGAGCGCTTCGTTCCCGCGCGTCAGCTCGAGGGTCTCGAGACGAGCTGGATCTCCTATCCGTTGATGGTCCGCGAGGAGGCCGGCTTCTCACGACAAGATCTTCAGCGATTCCTCGAGGACAAGGGCATCGCCACTCGCATGGTCTGGTCCGGAAACATCCTGCGCCAGCCGGCCTTCAAGAACACGCCCCACAAGGCCGCGCCCGGTGGATATCCCAACGCGGATCGTGTGATGCGACAGGGGATCATACTTCCCATGAGCCATGCGGCGCCGCTCGACGACATCGAACAGATCCACAAGGCGATCGAAGAGTTCGTCAGCTCTCGCTAGCCCTCTCAGCCGCGCGAGAACCTGCGGCGCTCCCATCTCTACCTGCTCCCAGGAGGGATGGATGTCACCGTCCTGCCCAACCGGGCCAGATCGCAGGATCATTCTCACAACCGACGAGGAAGCCTAAAGCCGTCCTTCGCGTCGTCCCGAGCCACCCAACCGCTCGACGCACCCGTCTACCGCTAGGCGGGGCCATGAATGTGTGTACCCGTATACATCCATGGATCTTTCTCAGAAAGTTCACCACGGCGGGGTGTCCATGTGCAACTCTAGAGAATCTCGTTGCCATACGCGACACTGGGTGTGTTTCATGCCAGGTATCTTCCCCAAGAGAACATGCACGCGGACACTCGGCGGATTGAGCGTCGCCGCGATGCTCCTCGTGATCGGCGCCATGGCCGCCGTGAGCCACGCCCAGGCGCTGCCTCCCGTCCCGATCCCCGCAGAAAACCCTTGGACGCCCGAGAAGGCGATTCTGGGCAAAATGCTGTTCTGGGATCAGCAGCTCTCGACCGATCAAACCAAGGCCTGCGGGAGCTGTCACTCGTTCGCAACGGGAGGTGCCGAAGCCGCCCCGGGCCTGCATCCGGGAATGGATGCCGTTTTCGAGACCTCCGACGACATCGTCGGCTCCGAGGGCGTCCGCCGGCGAACTTCGAGCTACCAGCTCGTGGACGATCCGATCTTCGGCTTCACGCCTCAGGTGACCGGCCGGGCCGCTCCCAATTTCTTCGGTGGGCTCTGGGCGCCGAATCTTCTGCTGGACGGTCGCGCTACCAGCGAATTCCGCGATCCACTGACCGGCGAAGTCGTAATCGCTACAGGTGGCGGGCTCGAGAGCCAGTCGCTGGTCCCGATCTTGAACGATGTCGAGATGGCCGAGGAAGGCCGGACCTGGGCCGGCGTGGTGGATCGCCTGGACGGAATCTTCCCGCTTGATCTCGCGACCGACCTGCCACCGGACGTCACCGCAGCACTCGCGGTGATGCCGGTCTATCGCCTGCTCTTCGCAGCCGCTTTTGGCGACCCGGCGATCACGCCGGTCCGAATCGCATTTGCGATCGCTTCCTACGAGCGAACCCTGGTGTCTGATCAAACGCCCTGGGATGATTTCATGGCCGGGAATTCCTCCGCTCTGAACCCACTCGAGATCGACGGCTGGAACATCTTCTCGGCGGTCGGCTGCGCGG
>SMVB01192363.1_pt1 | contig 20360 bp, 21 predicted proteins | sample 2456461 | NCBI WGS metagenome assembly SMVB01 (sample SAMN11095934, study PRJNA526329) | marine sediment metagenome | biome: Marine sediment; feature: Surficial sediment; material: Deep marine sediment; isolation source: Hadal surficial sediment | place: Pacific Ocean | collected 2014-05 | depth...
CTACAATTACGATGTCTGTTACACTTGCACCCCTTGCCCTCATCGCCGTAAATGCTTCGTGACCCGGAGTATCCAAAAATGCGATTTTTGCTCCAGTGGATGTCGTAACATCATAAGCTCCGATGTGTTGAGTTATTCCGCCGGCCTCGGTAGAAATTACATTTGCATTCCTGATGTAGTCTAGTAACGAGGTCTTACCATGATCGACATGACCCATGATAGTAACGATAGGAGCCCGATCCTCAAGTTCATCTTCTTTATCTTCTTTTTCAACGACAACCACTTCTTCTTCAGCTGTCGCAAAGTTGACATCAAACCCAAATTCATCAGCAATAAGTGTAATAGATTCAGCATCAAGTCTTTGGTTTATGGAAACAAACATTCCCATGCTCATGCAAGAGGCAATTACATCATTTACATTTACGTCCATTAAGGCAGCCAAATCACTTGCAGCAACAAACTCTGTTACTTTAAGGATTTTTGCTTCTACTTTTTCCTGGATGATCGCTTCCTCTCGTTCTTCTGCCTTAGTTGCTCTCTTTTCTCTTCGGTATTTAGCACCTGTTGATTTTTTAGTTCCACTTAACCTTGCAAGTGTGGCTTTGATTTTCTCCTGAATTTCTTTGTCAGTGAGCTCTACATTTTGCTTTCGATCCGCTCTTCTTCGTTTTGGTCCTCTGTCTTGTGACTCTCTTTGAGCCGGCCTTGATCCACCTCCATTTCCAGAGTGAATACGTTTACGAGGCCGCTTTTTCTTTTTTCGATCGACTGATTCATCCGAAGAAGCAACTGGTTTTTCTTTTTCTGATGGTTTTGGAAGCTCAATTTTGCCAATAACTTTTAACCCTTTTAGTTTTGCTGCTTTTGCTTCAATAACAGGGTCTTTGGAAGGTATTTCTGTTGAGTCAGGAACTTCTTCCTTTGCATTTGCAGTCTCTTTAACTTCCGTTTTTTCACCTGATGCTTTGTCAACTTCAGAGGGTGCATCATCCTTTGGTTCAATTGCTAAAGTTGGTTCCTCTAGATTCACTTCCTCCACTTTTTCGGTCTTAACTTCTTTTTCTTTAGGGCTTTTCTTACCAAGCTCAATTTTGCCGAGTACCTTAATCCCTTTTAGTTTCGGAGAGTCAACGGGTTCAGGCCTGGGTTCAATAGTTTTGGCCGGTTCGACCTTTTCAATTACTTTCACGACTTCTTCCGTGGGTTCCGTGCCTACAGGAACATTTTTAATCAGAATTTCATCATCATCTTTTTGTTTTCGATTTTTTTCAGTTGTTTTATCGATGATCAAGTCTTCACCATGCTTTATTCCAATGCTTAGACTATCAGCTTCTTCCTTCTCCAGGAGCGATGAAGCAAACTCTTTGGCTAATAACGCATACTGCTCGGAAGATATTTTCGCATTTGGGCTACTGTCAATATCAAATCCCTTTTGTTGGAGATGTTCAATGATGGTATCTTTTCCAACATTAAGCTTCCTCACCACCTGACTAAGCCTCATTGTTCGTTCCTCCGTCATGTTCAAATATCTTTCTTTTTTACCGTTTTTAAAAATTGTCTACTCGAACTCCTTGTTCAAAATACCAAGCACATCTTGAATTGTTTCTTCCTCAAGATCTGTTCTTCTGGCAAGTTCATCTTTTGACAAAGTCAATACACTTTTGGCTGTGTCAAGACCGACTCTTTTAAGTTCATCAATTACCCAGCCTTCAATTTCATCACCAAATTCATCAAGATCCACGTCTTCTTCTTCCAGCGCATTAAGTTCACGGAATACATCGATTTCGTATCCCACAAGTTTGCTGGCTAATTTAATATTTTGGCCACCTTTACCAATTGCAAGAGAAACCTGATCTGGTTTTAGATAAACTGCTACCCGTCCATCTTCCTCGTCAATTTTCATTGAAGTGATTTTAGCAGGGCTCAGTGCTCTGGAGATGTAGAGCTCCAAATTATCAGTGTAGTTGATTACATCGATATTTTCATTTTGCAACTCTCTTACAATTGCATGAATTCTCGAACCTTTCATTCCAACACAAGCGCCTACCGGATCTATTCTGTCATCATAAGATTCAACTGCTACTTTTGCTCGTTCGCCTGGTTCTCTTACCACATTTTTAATAGTGATCAATCCATCGTATACTTCGGGAACTTCACTTTCGAAAAGACGCTCCAGAAACTTTGGGGATGTTCTCGAAAGAATGATCTTCGGGTTGGCGTTAACCATTTCAACACGATGGACTACAGCTCTTACAGAATCTCCTTTACGGAATCTATCCTTTGGGATCTGCTCATTCTTCGGAAGAATGATTTCATTCCCCTCAGCATCTATCAACAGAACTTCCCTGCTTAAAATTTGATAAACCTCTCCGCTGATTACTTCTTCAACCAGATCTTTATACTTCTGGAAAAGAATATCTTTTTCGAGGTCTTTTATCTTTTGCATTAATGTCTGTCGTGCGGTCATTACGGCACGACGACCGAAATCAGCAAGGTAGATCTGTTCAGCCACTTCCTCGCCAATTTCAAAATCATTTTCAATTTCCTTGGCATCAGTGAGCCGTATCTTATCGTATTCCCAGATGTCCTCTGAATTGTCGTCAACAATTTCCCTGAATCTCCAGATTTCAAGATCGCCCTTATCAGCATTGATTACAATATCAAAATTGTCATCATATCCATATTTTTTGCGAATCATTGTTCTGAATACATCTTCAAGAATTCGGATCATTGTCGGTCTGTCAATGTTCTTATTCTTTGCAAAGTCCGCAAACGATTCAATTAAAAATTGAGTATCCATCACTATTTATTAAATGTTACTAACACCATTGTTTTATTTATTTGATCAAAAGGAATGGATTTTTCCAAGTCCTTTTTTCCTTTATTAATTGTTATGGCTTCTTCCGAGACCTTTGACAATTTTCCTTCTTCAATATTCCCATCGTTCAGCTCAACCTTCAACGATCTTCCGAGGTTCTTGCTGTACTGTCGAAGGTTTTTCAACGGATGGTCCAACCCGGGGGATGATACCTCAAGCGTGTATTTTCCATCAAAAAGTTCCTCTAACTCTCTCTGCCCTCCTAATGCCCTGCTAATTTTAGCACATCCATCAATTGTTAAGCCTGAATCGCTATCAATTAGCACCAGTACTTTTTGGCTGTTAACATTTCCCTTTATCAATATCTCTACCAGAAATTGTTCAGGAGCTAACAAATCCTCTACCCAGCGTTCTATTTGACTTATTTCGTTCATTCTTAAAAACAAAGAAGGGGACAAATGTTGTCCCCCTTCTTAAGAGTGGTGCAAAATTAGGGATTTTTTTTTTTTTGACCAAGATCAGTCTTGGATAGTTCTGTTGATGTCGTTGCTTTTAGTATTTTTGCGCCATGCCGAAAGACCTGCACATATATAATAGCCTATCTCGGAAAAAGGAAAAATTCGAACCTTTAAATCCTCCATTTGTGGGAATGTACGTCTGTGGGCCAACTGTTTATAGTGATGTGCATCTGGGAAATATTCGAACTTTCATGTCTTTTGACGTGGTTTATCGGTATTTAATTTTTTTAGGATACAAAGTTCGGTATGTCCGCAATATTACGGATGTAGGCCATTTGGAAAATGATGAGGATGATGGTGAAGACAAAATTAGTAAAAAAGCCAAGTTGATGAATCTTGAACCAATGGAAATTGTTCAGAAATATACCAATGGATTTCATGATGTAACGAGTCAATTCAACTTACTTCCACCAAGTATCGAACCGTCAGCGACTGGTCATATCGTGGAGCAAATCCAATGGGTTAAAGAATTGCTGGACAAAGAGCTTGCGTATGAAGTAAATGGATCTGTATATTTTGATGTAGCCAGATATAACAAGAATGAACATTATGGGAAGTTGTCAGGCAGAGTCATAGAAGAATTAAGGGAAAGCGGAAGAGCACTTGATGGCCAGCAAGAAAAGCGAGATTCGATTGATTTTGCAATCTGGAAGAAAGCTTCTCCCGAACATATCATGCGCTGGGAATCACCATGGGGATTAGGATTTCCCGGATGGCATTTGGAATGTTCGGTTATGAGTACAAAATACCTTGGAGAACAGTTCGATATCCATGGCGGAGGATTGGACCTTAAGTTCCCTCACCACGAATGCGAAATTGCCCAGTCAGTTGGATATGGAGGTAAAAGCCCTGTTAAATATTGGATGCACACCAATATGCTCACCGTAAACGGGCAGAAAATGAGTAAATCATTGGGAAATTCTTTTTTACCGGAGGAATTGATTAGTGGCAATCACGAGCTTCTTGATCAACCATATAGTCCTATGACAACGCGGTTTTTTATGCTGCAATCACACTATTCAAGTACACTTGACTTTTCCAATGATGCGCTGAAAGCGGCACAAAAAGGATACAGGAAATTAGCAAATGGCCTCAGGGTAGTGAAACAAATGAAATACACGAATGACGGTGAAATTTCAGATGAAAACCTGATTGATCAGGTAAAGAAAAATATTGATGCCTGCGCATTTGCAATGAATGACAATTTTAATACGGCACTTACCATTGCACAGTTATTTAATTTACTGAAACGAATCAACTCGATTTATACCGGTAATCTGAAGTTTTCAGCTCTTGGTAAAGAGATGTTTGAACTCATGCGTAAAACATACATAACCTATACAGAGGATGTGCTTGGACTTAAGGAAGAGAAGCCTGATGATTTGGAAGCGTTTCTGAATCCAATTCTGGAAGTGTATAAGGAGTCAAAATTTAATCGGCAATTTGATCGGGTTGATAGGATTAGAGCAGGATTGAAAAATTCGGGGATTGTATTAAAAGATATGAAAAATGGAGTGGATTGGGCATACGATGAATAAATCAATTGGAATTACATTATTACTTATATTCTTTTTATTTGGCTGTGATACAAATAAAGATGCTCCGATATCCAGGCTCCCTGAAAAAAGGGTTGAGGTTCCTGTATTTAGTGCTGATTCTGCATACTATTTTGTCGAAAAGCAGGTTTCATTTGGGCCGCGGGTTCCTAATACATTAGCACACAACAATGCGGGAGATTATATAATTGAGACGCTTGAAGGTTATGGCATAGAAGTACAGGTACAACATTTCAGAGCCGTCAGCTTTGATAATAAGAATCTGTCATTAAGAAATATTATTGCATCATTTAACCCTGAAAAAACAAAACGGATTCTTTTGGCGGCACATTGGGATACTCGACCTTATGCAGATAAGGATGAGGATGAGTCCAAAAGAGGTGATGCAATTGACGGTGCTAATGATGGTGCAAGCGGCGTAGCCGTATTATTGGAAATTGCCCGTGTGATGTCTTCTTTTAAGAATGCCCCTGATGTGGGTGTAGACATGATATTTTTTGATGGAGAAGATTGGGGATTTTTGAATTATGAATCTAGGCCACCTACTCCAGCAGGTTTGGAATCCTGGTATTGTCTGGGATCACAGCATTGGTCAAAGAATAAACATAAGGCGAATTATTCTGCTTATTATGGAATCTTACTTGATATGGTGGGTGCAAAAGGGGCGATGTTTCCCCAGGAAGGCACATCTATGCAGTATGCCCCAAGTGTTGTTAAGAAAGTGTGGGACTGGGGGAATGCCCTTGGCCACGGTAACCTGTTTATCTATGATAGAAAGCAAAGCATTACCGACGACCATCAATTTGTAAACAGTATTGGCAAGATTCCAATGATTGATATTGTACACTGGGATGAATCAAACGGATACTTTGGTGACTTTCATCATACAATGAAGGACAATATTTCAATTATCGACAGAAACGTTTTAAAAGGGGTAGGCGAGACCATCCTTTATGTTCTCTATCACGAATAGGGAGCTTTTCGATTCAAGAGCGACAACAGGTATTTTCCATAACCACTGTTTTCCAGAGGTTTAGCTAATTTTTCTAATTGCTCGTCATTGATATATTTCATGTTATAAGCAATTTCTTCAATGCAGCCAATTTTTAACCCTTGCCGATCTTCAATAACTTTCACGAATTCGCTTGCTTGAGTAAGAGACCCGAAAGTACCCGTGTCCAACCAGGCAGTTCCCCTGCTTAGAATATCGACGGACAATTTCCCCAGAGCGAGGTAGTGTAAGTTTACATCTGTGATCTCATATTCACCTCTGGGACTTGGTTGAAGATTTTTGGCAATTTCAACGACGTCATTATCATAAAAATAAATTCCAGGGACAGCATAATTTGATTTTGGATTATCAGGTTTTTCTTCAATAGAGATTACTTCTTTGTTATTGTCAAACTCAACTACACCGTACCTTTCCGGGTCGTTTACGTGATACGCAAAAATAATTCCTCCATTAGGATCATTTTTTTCTTTGAGTAATTTACCCATTCCACCACCATAAAATATATTGTCTCCTAATATCAATGCCACTTTATCTTCACCAATAAATGCTTCGCCAAGAGTAAATGCCTGGGCAAGACCTTCAGGTTTTTCCTGCACCATGTATTCGAACGAACAACCAAGTCTTGTCCCATCTCCAAGTAATCTTTTGAATAATGGTAGATCTTGTGGGGTCGTAATAAACAGGATCTCCCGAATGCCAGAAATCAGGAGTGTTGACAGCGGGTAATAAATCATGGGCTTATCGTAAACAGGTAATAGTTGTTTACTCACTGATATTGTTAGCGGGTGTAGCCTTGATCCGGTTCCTCCTGCAAGTATTATTCCTTTCATCTATCTATCCTGGTATTGTTCAGCATAATATTCTCTATAAGAACCGGAAGTTACGTGATCCAGCCATTCCATGTTATCAAGATACCAATCAATGGTCTCATCTATTCCTGTTTCAAATGTGTGGTGAGGTTCCCAACCTAATTCCTTCTTGATTTTGCTGGCATCAATGGCATATCTCATATCATGTCCAGGTCGGTCTGTTACATATGTAATCAACGATCTGGAATTTTCAAAGCCAAGTTTTTGATCCATTAAATCACAAGTGAGGTTGACGATGTCAATGTTTCTCCATTCATTAAATCCACCAATATTGTACGTAGAGCCATTTTTCCCTTTATGGTACACCACATCAATTGCTTTTGCATGATCCTCTACATGAAGCCAGTCTCGTACATTTATACCTTTTCCATAAACTGGCAGAGGTTTTCTATTTTTAATATTGTTGATAATCAAAGGGATCAGTTTTTCCGGAAATTGATTGGGCCCATAATTGTTTGAACAGTTGGATATCACAACAGGGAGGCCATAAGTATTCCCATAAGCCCGAACAAAATGATCAGAACTTGCCTTTGATGATGAGTATGGAGATTGAGGATTATAGGGTGTTGACTCCACAAAATATCCTGTATCACCTAATGAGCCATAAACTTCATCTGTAGAAATATGATAAAATACTTTCTCCTCCAGCTTGGTACCCCAGTATTTTCTTGCTGCATTCAGCAAATTTACGGTTCCGGTTACATTTGTACGGACAAAACTCATTGGGTCGAGAATAGATCTGTCCACATGGGATTCAGCTGCTAAATGTATGATTCCTTCTGGCTGGTGCTTTTCAAAAATCGTATCCAGAAATTCAGGATCAACTATATCTCCTTTCTCAAAGATATAATTTGGCTGATCCTCAATGTCTCTAAGATTTTCCAGATTTCCGGCATAGGTTAGGGCATCCAGGTTAATAATCATTGTGTCAGGGTAGTTTTTGACAAACGTGCGCACAACATGCGAACCAATGAACCCTGCTCCGCCTGTTATTATAATGGATTTTGTCATTTTCCCAACGATTTTTGCCAGTTCCATGAATCACCCAGCGAGGTTGCAAGGTCTCGTTCTGATCGCCAGTTTAATTCATTTGAGGCTTTTTCAACATCAGCCCAAACCTGTTCAATGTCACCTGGTCTTCTGGGCCCAATAGAGTAATTGACATTCTGCCCGGTTGCCTCTTCAAATGTTTTTATTACCTCAAGTACTGAATTGCCCTGTCCGGTTCCTAAATTGATGTAATCATAGTAGCTGGATTCCGGTATTTGCAATAGTTTTTTCAATGCTTTTACATGTGCCTGAGACAAATCAACCACGTGTATGTAATCCCGGATGCAAGAACCATCGGGTGTATTGAAGTCGTCTCCAAAAACCGTTAACTCTTTACGTATTCCAGCTGCAGTCTGGGTAATAAAGGGAACCAGATTATTGGGAGTTCCTATTGGAAGTTCACCAATATATGCACTAGGATGGGCTCCAATTGGATTAAAATACCTTAGAGCCAGTGTCTTGATTGGTTCTTCGGCAATGTTCGAATCCCTTAATATTTCCTCACAAATTTGCTTTGTGTTTCCATAGGGAGATTCAGCCGGTTGAATGGGAGATTTTTCAGATACAGGAAGGTCATCAGGTTGTCCATAAACTGTACAAGATGATGAAAATACCAGGTTAGAGACATTAAATTTCTTCAGTTTTTTGAGAAGGATAATCAGTGATCCAATATTGTTTCCATAGTATTTCAGAGGGTTATCAACAGACTCTCCTACTGCCTTATATGCTGCGAAATGAATACACCCCTTAAAGCCACTTTCAGTTTGAAAAAGATTTTCCATGAAATCTTCATTGGCGCAGTCACCTTCGTAAACTTTAACATTTTTACCAATAATTTTCTCTATTCCATCTATTGCTTGTTTTTCAGAATTTGAAAAATTATCAACGATAATGGATTCATATCCTGCTTCATGTAGTTCAACTACGGTATGAGATCCAATGTAGCCTGCCCCCCCGGTTACCAGTATCTTATCCATTATTTTATGTAATCCTTAAATGTGTTATGCTCTGTTTTATGGAGCATTTCTTCAGGCAGGTTTCGGAAATAATCGTAAGTGATTTTTAATCCTTCTGCCCGTGATATTTTAGGTTCCCAATTTAATATATCTATCGCCTTGGAAATATTTGGTTGACGCTGGGTAGGATCATCTTTTGGTAATGGTTTATTTACCACCTTTTGATTGGATCCTGTGAGTTTTATAATTTCATCTGCAAATTCCTTGATGGTTATTTCGTCAGGATTTCCAATATTTATCGGATATGCATAATCACTGAATAATAACTTATGGATACCATCAATCAGGTCATCAACATAGCAAAAGGAGCGAGTCTGACTCCCATCACCAAATATTGTCAGATCTTCTCCCCGCAAAGCCTGACCAATAAATGCGGGTAGTACCCGACCATCATTCAACCGCATTTTAGGACCGTACGTATTAAAGATTCGAACAATACGAGTCTCAAGTTTGTGGTATGTATGATAGGCCATTGTTATTGCCTCTTGAAATCTTTTTGCCTCATCATATACTCCCCGAGGACCAATTGGGTTTACATTCCCATAGTATTCTTCAGTTTGCGGATGAACCAGAGGGTCACCATATACTTCAGAGGTACTTGCGACTAAGATTCTTGCTTTTTTTGACCTTGCAAGCCCTAAGAGGTTATGGGTGCCCAATGATCCTACTTTCAGTGTTTGGATTGGGATTTTTAAGTAGTCAATTGGACTGGCTGGAGAAGCAAAATGGAGGATATAATCAAGTGGCCCTGGCACGTGTACATATTTAGATACATCACAATGGTAGAATTCAAACCTCGATTCCTTGAATAAATGTTCAATATTAGAGATGTCTCCTGTAATCATGTTATCCATCCCATACACATTGAAGCCATCCTCAATAAACCTGTCACATAAATGGGACCCTATAAATCCTGCAGCCCCGGTAATCAGTATTTTCTTAGTTGACATGAATTTCCTTTCTACCAATGCTAAAATATGAAAAACCATATTTCTCCATAGTTTCAAGTGCGTATAAATTACGGCCATCGAAAATCACTTTATTGTTTAGCAATGATCCCATTCTTTCAAATTCCGGTGTTCTGAATACAGGCCATTCGGTTGCAATTAGCAAAGCATCTGCATTGTCCAGGGCGGTGTACTCGTCATTTGCAAATGTTATCTTATCGCCAAAGATTTTTTTCATATTTTCCATGGCTTCAGGATCAAATGCCTGCACAATAGCCCCTTTATTAAGTAACCAGGTAATATTATCAATTGCCGGTGCTTCTCGAATATCGTCGGTGTTTGGTTTGAATGCCAAACCCCACAGAGCGATCGTTTTCCCGTTTAAGTTTCCATTAAAGTATGAATCCAGTTTCGGCAGGAGTTTTGATTTTTGATCCTGGTTAACATCCATTACAGAATTCAATATTTTAAAGTTATAATCAACTTCATCCGATGATTTTACCAGTGCTTGCACATCTTTTGGGAAACAACTTCCTCCATAGCCTATTCCTGCAAACAAGAACCTGTTACCAATTCTGGAGTCTGTTCCCATTCCCCTGCGAACCTCATCCACATCAGCACCCATTTTTTCACACAAATTGGCGATTTCATTCATAAATGAAATTTTTGTAGCTAAAAATGAGTTTGCGGCGTATTTAGTTAATTCGGCAGATCGTTCATCCATAAACAGGATAGGGTTGCCCTGCCTTACAAGTGGGGAATATAGTTCTTCCATTACTTTTTTTGCCCGGTCAGACGTAGTTCCAATAACTACCCTTTCTGGTTTCATAAAGTCTTCAATCGCAACACCTTCTCTTAAGAATTCAGGGTTTGAGACAACATCAAAATCTACCCTGGAATTTGCAGAAATATTATTTGAAACTCTTTCAGAGGTTCCAACAGGTACTGTGCTTTTATCCACAATCACAGCATATTTTTGGAGTAAGCCACCCAGTTGATCTGCAACGCCCAGAATGTACTTAAGGTCTGCAGAACCATCTTCACCTGAAGGTGTAGGAAGTGCCAGAAAAATCACATCAGCTCCTTCAATACCCTCTTCCAGACTCGTCGTAAAGTCCAATCTGTGTTGACGAATATTTCTTTCGAAGATTTGTTCCAGACCAGGTTCGTAAATGGTGATTTTGCCAGATAGGAGTTGATTAATTTTATTTTCATCTACATCAATGCAGGTAACATGATTTCCAGTTTCTGCAAAACATGTTCCCGTTACCAGCCCCACGTATCCCGTCCCAACTACCGCAATTTTCATTCAATTGAACCTTAAAATTTACCGGACGCAAATTTATCCCGAATTGCCTTGAAACCTATGATTTAAAACAAATGTTTGGAGTATCTCCCAATTGTACACACATAGTTCTGCAAATAATTGCTAAATTAGCGAACTTATTTGCACGAAAATACATAACTACCTGAAAACAAGATGTATAGCACTGGCGATATTAGCGAAAATTTGGAAATGATTCGAAAAATGATCCAGGATTTCGGAGAAAAAGAAATTAAGCCTTACATGATGGATTGGGATGAGAAACAATATTTCCCGGTTGAGTTATTTCGTAAAATGGGAGACCTGGGTTTGATGGGCGTTTTGGTCCCGGAGGAGTATGGTGGTTCTGGCCAAACTTACGAGGAGTACATTGGAATAATAGTTGAAATATCGAAGATCGATGGGTCTATTGGTCTTTCATTGGCTGCACACAATTCTCTTTGTTCAAATCACATTCTACAGTTTGGTAATGAAGATCAAAAAAAAATGTGGTTACCCAAATTAGCTTCCGGAAAGTGGATTGGTGCATGGGCATTAACCGAGCCAAATACTGGCTCCGACGCTGGAAACATGAAGACAGTTGCAGTGAAGGATGGCGATCATTATATCCTGAATGGAGCTAAAAATTTTATTACGCATGGAATTTCAGGTGATATTGCTGTTGTAATTGTGCGCACAGGAGAAGTTGGTGATTCACATGGTATGACTGCGTTTGCCATTGAAAAAGGTACACCTGGGTTTAAGTCAGGGCGAAAGGAAAATAAGCTGGGTATGCGCGCTTCTGAAACGGCGGAATTAATTTTTGAAGATTGCAAAGTCCACAAGGATCAAATGCTGGGTAAGGAAGGTGATGGATTTGTCCAATCGCTGAAGATTTTGGATGGCGGCCGAATTTCTATTGCCTCTCTTGGATTAGGTATCGCTACCGCTGCATTAGAAGAATCCATTAAATATTCGAAAGAGAGGTATCAATTTGGGAAACCAATTTGTGAAAATCAGGGGATATCATTCAAGCTTGCAGAGATGGCGACAAAAATAGAAGCGGCAAAACTATTAACAAAGCAAGCAGGATATCTAAAAGATAACGGGAAACCGGTTACCAAAGAGTCAGCAATGGCTAAATACTATTCTTCAGAAGTGGCAGTAGAAGCTTCAACTGAAGCTGTTCAGATATTTGGAGGGTATGGTTACACCAAGGATTATCCTGTAGAAAAGTATTATCGTGACTCAAAACTATGTACGATCGGTGAAGGAACATCTGAGATTCAAAAAATAGTAATTGCACGATCTATTTTAAAGTAGTATGAAATTCAATAACAAATTTCTATCTTTGCAGGCCTGAATTATTAAACATATATGATTGTAGTAAACGTAAAGGAAAACGAGTCAATTGATAAAGCTTTGAAGCGCTTTAAAAAGAAGTTTGAGAGAACTGGTGTTTTGAAAGAGCTCAGGGCGCGGTCTTTTTACGAAAAACCCTCCATTAAAAATAGAACAACTAAGCTCAAGGCAGCATACAGACAAAAGATGTTTGCCGAAGAGAATTATTAGTTCTTTATTCCAATTCTCAGCTTAATTACATAAGTTAGTACTACTTGAAAAGAAGGGTGGTGCGAGTTTATGGTAGGTTCATTTCTCAAGTATTTAGAATTTGAAAAAAGGTATAGTAGTCATACAATTACTGCTTATCATTCAGATTTACTTCGGTTTCAAACCTTTTTATCCTCTTCTCCAACATCAATAGAAAAAGCAGATCACAACCAGGTTCGTGGTTGGGTTATTGAAATGATGGAAGATGGGCTGGCCTCCAAAAGTGTTAATCGAAAAATCTCTTCCATCCGGGCATATTATAAATTCCTACTCAAAAGAGAAGCCATAAAACAAGATCCCACATCAAGAATTACTGCTTTAAAGTCTCCTAAAAAATTGCCATCATTTGTTAAGGAAGATGAGGTTCAGGACCTTCTGAATAATGTGGAATTAGATCCCGAGTATGGACAACGCGATCGCCTTTTGCTCGAATTACTTTACGGTACAGGAATAAGACTGAGCGAGCTGATCAATTTAAAATGGCACGACATAAAACTCAATGAAGGCGTTATGAAGGTATTGGGAAAGAGAAACAAGGAACGAATACTACCACTACCCCAGGAGTTGATCACTCAACTGGATGATTTTTCGCAATCAGGTAATGATCATGGATATGTAATTAAAACAAATAAGGGAGAGAAATTGTATCCTATGTTTGTTTATAGAATGGTAAACAAATACCTGACCTTATATACAAGTTCTGATAAAAAGAACCCACATGTATTACGGCATTCGTTTGCTACACATTTACTAAATAAAGGGGCTGACCTGAATGCGGTTAAAGATCTACTAGGCCATTCAAGTTTAGCCGCTACTCAAGTGTACACACACAATACAATAGAGAAATTAAAGAGGGTGTTCAAGCAAGCACACCCCAAAGCATAAATTGTTGTTTAATATAAAGCCAAGTGAAGATGAAATTACAAATGCATTCCCTGAAATTCAACGCAGATCAAAAGTTGCTTGATTATGTACAGAAAAAGGTAAATAAATTAGATAACCATTACGATAGAGTTGTAGATGGAGAAGTTACACTAAGGATCAATAATGAAGGAAATAAAAACAAGACTGTTGAGATAAAATTGAATGTGCCCGGGAATCAGGTGTTTTCAAGAGAACAATCAACAACATTTGAAAAGGCTACAGATCAGGCAGTAGATGCCTTAATAAGACAATTGGATAAATTTAAAGACCGGTTGCGATCGCGTTAAAACGAAAGAGGCTTTCCCCTGGAAGCCTCTTTTTTAATCTTTTTTCACTAATTCCCTCATACACGACTATGCAAAAGCAGCTTTTACTTTGTCAACATAGTCAAGTTTCTCCCAGGTAAATGTTTCTACCTCAATCTCCCGTTTCTCTCCATTTTGTATAAATGTGAGCTTTTTTACTTCTGGTTTTCTACCCATATGCCCGTAAGCTGCTGTCTCAGAATAAATTGGTTTTTTTAGCTTTAACCTACTGATAATGGAAGCTGGTTTCATATCGAATATTTTGCTAACTATTTTTGCAATTTCACTATCAGTTTTATTAACATTTGAAGAGCCGTAAGTATCCACATAAACACCCATAGGTTCAGCAACCCCGATTGCATAAGATACTTGTACCAAAATCTCATCTGCTATACCAGCAGCCACAAGATTTTTTGCAATGTGTCTGGTAGCATAAGCTCCTGAACGATCAACTTTTGAAGGGTCTTTTCCTGAAAAAGCACCTCCTCCATGAGCCCCTTTCCCACCATAGGTGTCAACGATTATTTTACGTCCGGTTAAACCGGTATCTCCGTGTGGTCCACCAATTACAAATTTGCCTGTAGGATTTACAAAGTATTTAATTTTATCGTTAAAGAGTGCTCTGTTTTCTTTGTTTAATCCAGCCATTACACGAGGAATCAGAATTTCTTTTACATCTTTTCTAATGCATTCAAGCATTGGTTCTTCTTCGTCAAAATCATCATGTTGCGTCGAAACCACAATTGTATCAATCCTTACAGGTTTCCCATTTTCACTGTATTCTATTGTTACCTGTGACTTTGCATCCGGACGGAGATAGGTCATTTCTTTTTCTTCACGCCTGATCTTAGCCAATTCGATTAGAATATGGTGTGACAGGTTAAGGGCCAATGGCATGTAATCAACGGTTTCATTGGAGGCATATCCAAACATCATTCCCTGATCACCGGCACCTTGTTCTTTATAAAGCCCTTTCCCCACAACAACGCCCTGGTTGATTTCCGGGGATTGCTCATGCAATGTTGATATTACGCCACAAGATTCTGCTTCAAATTGGTATTCAGCTTTTGTGTATCCAATTTTTCGAATAACATCACGGGTGACCTTCTGTACGTCGATGTAGGAATTTGAAGTGACTTCACCACTTACAATTGCAAGTCCGGTAGTCACCAATGTTTCACAAGCTACTTTTGATTCCGGATCAAAGGCCAAAAAATTGTCAAGAAGTGCGTCAGAAATCTGATCTGCTATTTTATCTGGATGTCCTTCTGAAACTGATTCAGAGGTAAATAAATAAGACATGAAATATATTTAATTGTTAATCAGGCGTACAAAATTAGCAGATAAAAACAAAAATCCGTTACCTACCTTCAAATAAGTAAAAAAACCGTCGGCAATTTTGGGAGTTGAAGATTTGATTTTTTCCACTTCTGAATGGATTGTGTAAGAATATTTTCCTGCAATCCTGTAAGGTCTGTTGCAATACATAGCGAAGTATTGTGATTCATGTATTTAATCAAATGATCAAACAACCGTTGATTTCTATATGGAGTTTCAATGAATATCTGTGTTTGAGAGATTCTTTCAGCTATACTTTCAATCTTTTCCAGCTTTTGACGGAGAAGTTTATCTTCAATAGGTAAATATCCATGGAAAACAAAATTTTGCCCGTTCATACCGGAAGCCATCAATGCCAGAAATATGGATGAAGGGCCGGGTAGTGGAATAATTTTATGTCCAAATGAGTGTCCAATTTTTACAATCAATGAACCAGGGTCTGCTATTCCCGGACATCCTGATTCAGAAAGAATTCCAATAATCTCCTTCTCTTCATAGCCTTTAATCAACCGGGATACTACTTGTTCTGTAGTGTCTTTATCCACAATCTCAAATGAAAGTGTTTCAATTTTTTTTCGGGATTCATCTGGAAGAAGCTTCATGAGCTTACTGATGTAACGTCGGGATGTACGAATGTCTTCTACAAAGAATACATCAATCTTACTTATTATCTCTAATACCTGCGGTGCTATTGTGGCGTGTTCCGTTTCATCGGAAATGATTGTTGGGATAAGATAAATCTTCATATACCAGAAAGAAATTCTCTTACAATTTTGACAAACTGCTCAGGTTGTTCGGCATGTACCCAGTGCCCGGCTCCTGCTATTTCAATTATTTTTGAACCCGGGAAAATACTTTCAATACTTTTCCAATCGGAAGGCCGGATGTATGCTGATTTTGCTCCACCAATAAAGAGCGTTGGTTTTTCGAATCGAAATGCAGGTGAAAGTGCTTCCCCAACGTTTTCGATTTTATTCTGAATTGTTCCCAGGTTAATCTTCCAAAAAAATTTTCCACCCTCATTTCTAGTCAGATTCTTCAATAGAAATTGTCTGATCCCCTGCTCCGGAATGAACTTTGATAGCGTTTCATCAGCTTCTTTTCGTGATGTCAAAGTGTCAAGATCAATCGAATTAAGACCCAGCAATATTGTTTGATGATGGACAGGGTAGTATTTGGGGCTGATGTCAACCACAATCAAAGCATCAATTAAATCATAGTGGGTTGCAAGATGCATGGCCACTTTGCCACCCATCGAATGGCCCATTACAATTGTGCCCTCCAATTCATTGATGGCGATAAATTCTTTAACATCCATTGCCATATCTTCATAAGTAAAAGCTGAGTCGTGGAAAGACTTACCATGATTCCGAAGATCAATAGTGATAACTTTGTATGTATCTGAAAGTGCCTTGGCTATTGTGACCCAATTGTCTGAAGAGCCAAATAGCCCATGCAGAATTATTAATGAAGGGCCGGATCCTACTTCTCTATGAAATAGTTGTCTCACAATTCCTTCAATTGTCTAAGGTATAACTGAATAGTATTTTCAAGACCCAAATAAAGTGCATCACAAACAAGGGCATGTCCGATTGAAACCTCGTCCAGTGAGGGAAGACTTAAATTAAAAAAGTTTAAGTTTTCCAAACTCAAATCATGCCCGGCATTGATACCTAACCCACATTCATTCCCAAACTTTGAAGCACTTACAAATGCGCTTATTGCTTTTTCCCGATCGCTTGAGAATTGTGCAGCGTAAGGCTCCGTGTATAATTCGATACGATGTGCGCCTAATTTTGCTGCTCCTTCAATCAATTTGTTATCGGGATCAATGAATAATGACACTCTTCCAGTATGTCCTTCCAGCTCCTTGATTACATCACCCAGGAAAGAACTATTTTCCAGTGTATCCCAACCGGCGTTTGAAGTAAGTATATCGGGTGGATCAGGAACCAGAGTGGCCTGAGCAGGTTTAACCTGTTTAATAATATCGAGATACCGTTTATCAGGGTATCCTTCAATATTGAATTCGGTGTTCACAACTTCATTTAAATCAATAACATCCTGAAAAGTGATGTGTCTTTCATCCGGTCTTGGGTGTACAGTGATTCCCTGGGCACCAAATCGCTCACAATCCCGGGCAACTTTTATAATATCAGGATTATTCCCACCTCTTGCATTTCGCAACGTAGCGAATTTGTTAATGTTTATACTCAGTCTGGTCATCTATGATACTTTGTATAAGTTTGCACGAAGATAAATTTTTTACCCATGAGTTTGAAGCAGCAAATTGAAAATGATATTAAAAGCGCGATGTTATCGAAGAGCAAAATAGACTTGCTGGCGTTACGTTCAATCAAGAGCGCGATCCTTCTAGCGGAGACTGAAAAAGGTGCTGGTGATGTCCTTGCAGAAGAAATTGAGCAAAAATTGTTAATGAAAGCAGTGAAGCAACGGAAGGATTCAGCACAGATATATAACGAGCAAGGCCGTAAAGATTTGGAAGAAAAAGAACTGGCAGAGTTGAAAGTGATTCAAAATTATCTTCCTGAACAAATGGGTGAAGATGAGCTTGTTGAAATACTAAAATCTATCATTGAAAAGGTTGGTGCTTCAGGCCCGCAGGACATGGGAAAGGTGATGGGAATTGCTTCCAAACAACTGTCAGGGAAAGCAGATGGCAAGACCATTTCCACACACGTTAAATCGTTACTTATTCCTTCTTAGTGAGTACCGTTGATCTTGTTCTTCTGGCAATTCTAGTTTTCGGGGCGTTTAATGGATACCGAAGAGGATTTGTGATGGAAGTAGTTTCCTTGCTGGCCCTCGTTCTGGCTATTTTTGTAGGATTTGCTCTTTTGCACGAAGGAATCAACTTCCTCCGGGATCAGTTTGATATTTCCGGAAATTTTTTACCCTACCTGAGTTTCATTCTACTATTTATTGGTACGGTATTGTTGATGAATTTATTGGGGAAAATATTAAAAAAAGTTTTGGATATGACGCTCCTTGGTGGTGTTGATAGCTTAGCCGGTGCCGTTTTTGGTTTATTAAAATGGAGTTTTGGGATTTCCGCACTTCTTTGGATATTCAATTATTTTGAAATTAATCCCCTGGCCAACCATGTGGATAGTGCAATTTTGTATCCAATAATTCTTGAAGTGGCACCTGGGGTTATTTCCTTTATTTCGATGGTACTTCCTATATCGGATGACTTTTTTAGTTCAGGACAAAAACTTGTTTGATTAAAATCATCCTGTGTCTAACTTCCTGTTTTTGGTCAAATTTCTTTATTTTGCAAAAAAGGACTGGATATGAAGATTCATGAAGAGGGGGAATTTGATTTTATAGACGAAGGAGAGGGGCCGGTCATTGTTCTGCTTCATGGGTTATTTGGTGCTCTTAGTAACTGGAGAATGGCTGTGGATCGTTTTTCTCAGAATTACAGGACTTTGATTCCATTATTGCCAATATATGGATCAGGAACAAGCTCAAGAAGAGCTGACCTGGAAGGGCTCGTTGGATACGTTGAGAAATTCATTAACTTCAAAAAACTCAAGGATGTGACACTTATGGGGAATTCATTGGGTGGTCATATTGGATTAATTTATACACTGAATCATCAGGAAAAAGTTAAGAACCTTGTATTGACAGGAAGTAGTGGGCTTTTCGAGAATTCAATGGGTGGTTCTTTCCCTCGTCGAGGTTCTTACGAATATATCTCTGAAAGAGTTGGATATACATTTTACAATCCTGAAACAGCAGGGAAGGAATTGATTGATGAGGTTTTTGAAACAACACGGAGCATTCCCAAGTGCCTTCGGATAATATCAATTGCCAAGTCAGCCCAAAGGCACAATATGGCAAAGGAAATTCCAAGAATTAAAGTACCTACACTTCTTATCTGGGGGTTAAATGATACCATTACACCACCAATGGTTGGTCATGAATTCAATAAGTTGATGCCAAATTCAACACTCAGGTTTATTGACGAGTGTTGCCATGCCCCAATGATGGAGCAACCAGAGAGGTTCAATACATTGGTTGATAATTTCTTACAAAAATCAGCATGATAGCCGCGGAACTAATAAACCATATGATTCCTCCACTTAAGTTAACCGACAATGTGGACAAAGCTGTTTCATGGATGGAAGAGCTTCGGTGCAATCAACTTCCAGTTGTAAAGGATGGGAAATTTTTAGGCTTGATTTCGGAGGTAATGATACTTGAAAAAAATGAAATTGATCAGCTTATTTCATCATTTGAATTGACTTGTCCTGACTGTTCTATTCTGGAATCACAACATTTTTATGACGTAGTAAAAATGGCCTCTGATAATAATGTTCAGCTTGTTGCTGTTCTGGATGAAGATAAACAGTATAGCGGTGTTATTACCGTACAGGATATCATTACCTCATTTGCTCAAACTGCTGCGGTTCAAGCGCCGGGGGCAATTTTGGTTCTCTCTATGGATGCAAGGGATTATTCTTTATCTGAAATAAGCAGGCACGTTGAGGAAGAAGGGGCCAAAATACTTGGTAGTACCATCAGGGAAGATGCAAATGACCCCAAAAAATTGAAATTATCAATTAAAGTGAATCGAACAAACCTCAATTCCATTGTAGCTACCTTCGAACGATTTGGATATAAAATTATCGGAAGATTTCAGGAGCCACAGATGGGAAATGATGACAAAGAGAGACTCGATGTCTTCTTGCGTTACCTTGATATTTAAACCGTATATATGATAGTTGGTATTCATGGGAAAGTTTTTAAAAACAGAAGGGCAACGGTTAAACGTGTTTTTAAACTATTGGAATATTATGATGCCACCATCCTTGTATCAGAAGATTTTGGAAAAATACTAAAGTCTGCAGGATGGAAGGTTAATTATCCGACCTATTCAAAATATTCGGTTAATGAATTGAATTGCCTCTTCTCTATAGGTGGGGATGGTACTTTACTCGAATCACTCACCCACATTGGTAAACTACAGACCCCAATTCTTGGGATTAATATTGGACGGTTAGGCTACCTTGCGACTATTTCAAAGGATAATCTTGAAGAAGCCATAGCGGCAGTATTTGAAAATA
>SMVB01376487.1_pt1 | contig 20351 bp, 18 predicted proteins | sample 2456461 | NCBI WGS metagenome assembly SMVB01 (sample SAMN11095934, study PRJNA526329) | marine sediment metagenome | biome: Marine sediment; feature: Surficial sediment; material: Deep marine sediment; isolation source: Hadal surficial sediment | place: Pacific Ocean | collected 2014-05 | depth...
CCTAGCACTCCGGCACGTTCACGGCCAGCCCGCCCTGCGACGTTTCCTTGTAAATCGATTTCATGTCGATACCGGTCTGCCGCATTGTCTCGATGACTTGATCCAGTGACACCTTGTGCGTGCCATCGCCGTGCATGGCGAGTTTCGCCGCATTGATCGCCTTGACGGCACCCATGGCATTGCGTTCTATGCACGGTATCTGCACAAGGCCGCCGACAGGATCGCAAGTCAGGCCCAGATTGTGTTCCATGCCAATTTCAGCCGCTTCCTCAATGTGATCGTTCGAGCCACCGAGAACGGCAGCCAGTCCAGCCGCAGCCATCGAACACGCGACACCGACTTCACCCTGGCAGCCCATTTCTGCACCCGAAAGAGACGCATTGATCTTGTACAAGATGCCGATCGCACCGGCCGTTAACAAAAAAGTACGAACACCGGCATCGGACGCATCGGGCACGAATTGCTGGTAGTACATCAATACCGCGGGAATGATGCCGGCCGCGCCATTGGTCGGTGACGTGACGACGCGACCGCCCGCTGCGTTTTCCTCATTGACGGCGATCGCATAGGAATTGACCCATTCCATGGCATCCAGGCCCGTTGGATCGCCACGCTCTTTTAGTCGTCGATGTAATTTCGCAGCGCGCCTCAGGACGGCCATCTTTCCAGGTAAGACGCCATCGCTACGCAGGCCGCGTTCGATGCAAGCTTGCATTGCGGTCCAGATATCCGCGATGCGCCGATCAACTTCATCGGCGTCCCGCCACTGGCACTCGTTCTGATAAATGAGATCCGCGATACTCAGATCGTTTGCTGCAGCGACTCGGAGCAACGAGTCGCCGCTATCGAAGCAATATCGGGGCTCCCCCGATTGCCCGACCGGTTCCGGATCGTCGCCCCGCACGATAAATCCGCCCCCCAGGGAGTAATACTTTTCGACGGTCAGTGACTCTCCCGATTTGGATCGCGCAACAAAACGCATGCCATTTGTATGCCGCGGCAACTCCTCGCCTAACTCGAACTGCACATGGGAGTCCGGGTCGAACTTCAGTTCGCCAATACCCGGTACGTCAAGCAGCTTGCGTTGATGCACACGGCGGAGAATGTCTTCGACCGAATCGGGATCGACGGTGTCGGGCCGCATGCCCATGAGGCCAAGTACGATCGCCGAATCCGTGCCGTGTCCCTTGCCGGTATACGCGAGCGAGCCGTACAACGTGACTTCGATCGTCGCTACTTGCTCCGCAACGCCCTGCAGTCCCGACACGAAAGAACCTGCTGCGATCATCGGTCCGACAGTGTGAGAACTCGACGGGCCGATGCCGATCTTGAAAATATCGAAAATACTGATGGCGGCCATGACTTAGTCCGATCCCAATGACAGCAAGCTGGCATTACCGCCAACCGCCGAGATATTCGTGCTGACTGTAACCTCGGTTCCGAATCTCAGCAAATAGCGAGGCCCGCCCGCTTTCGGTCCCGTGCCCGACAAGCCGCGCCCGCCAAAAGGCTGCACACCGACCACCGCGCCGATCATATTACGGTTGACGTAAATATTGCCAGCACCGGAATCCTCAGCCAGTGCTCTTGCACGCGAATCGATTCTGCTGTGCAAGCCCATCGTCAGCCCAAACCCGGTCGCGTTGATCGCAGCGACGGTCGCTGCAAATTCCTTGCCCTTGAATCGCAACACGTGCAGGACCGGACCGAAGACCTCCTGCTTGAGCTGGTCGATCGAATCTATTGCAAGCAGTGTCGGCGCGAAAAACGTTCCTGCGCCCGTCGCTTCGGGCAAAGAACATTGATGCAGGACCTTGGCCTCTGCCGACATGCGTTCAACATGTGTCGCCAAAGCAGATCGAGCGCCTTCGTCAATCGCCGGGCCGATGTCCGTCGACAACAGCGCAGGGTCGCCAATCGCGAGTTCCTGCATATGGCCAACCAGCAAGTTCTCGACGCGCGTCGCGATATCTTCTTGCAGACACAGGACTCTCAGCGCGGAGCACCGTTGTCCGGCACTATTGAACGCCGAATAAGCACTATCGAGTACGACCTGCTCCGGCAATGCTGAGCTGTCGACAAACATCGCGTTTTGACCGCCGGTTTCGGCGATCAATACGCCAATGGGTCCGTCACGGGACGCCAGCGTCTGATTGATAATGCGCGCAATCCCGGTAGAACCTGTAAAAACCACGCCGGCAACGCGCGGATCGGCTACGGCTCGACCGCCGATGGTTGCGCCGTCGCCGGGCAGGAAATGCAGCACCGACGGCGGGACACCGGCCTCCAGCAGTAACTCTACCGCTCGAAACGCAATGAGCGGCGTTAGCTGCGCCGGTTTTGCGAGCACAGCATTGCCGGCCGCCAGCGCCGCCGCAACCTGCCCGGTGAAAATCGCCAGGGGAAAGTTCCACGGACTGATGCAGACGAACACCCCACGCCCCTTTAATCCGACCGTATTGCGCTCACCGGTCGGGCCCGGCATGACGATGGGCGCGCCAAATAATTCACTGGCCTGCGCCCCGTAGTAGCGCAAGAAATCGACCGCCTCTCGCAATTCTGAAATAGCATCCGGAATAATCTTGCCGGCTTCGGCAACACACAATGCGACGAGTTCCGCGCTGTGCGCCTCAAACAAATCAGCCGCTTTGCCGAGAATCGCTGCACGTTCTGCCGCCGGCGTACGATCCCATCCCGGTTGCCCGGCAACGGCCTGCTCCAGCGCAGCATCGACGTGCTCGAGTTCGGCCAGTTGGCAAGTACCGACAACCTGCGAGGTATCCGCTGGATTAAGCGACGGCTCCTCCACTCCCCGCAACGCCTTGCCACCGACGATCGGATGGGCAGCGTATTGCCGCTCACTCGCGGCCTGCATGTCCTGCAATAGCTTGGCCGTGACATTGTCATCGGCGAGATTGAACCCTTTCGAGTTCGCGCGCTCCGGAAGAAACAGGTCTCCCGGTGCCGCTATCTTGGGATGCGGCAGACAATCGTGCTGCCGCGCTGTTTGGACAGGGTCTGCAACGATATCGTCAACGTCAATCGCCGCATCGACAATGCGATTGACGAACGAAGTATTCGAACCGTTCTCAAGCAGGCGCCTGACAAGATAAGGCAGCAGGTCCTCGTGGCTGCCGACCGGAGCATAAACGCGGCAGGGCCGGTTAAATTTCTCAGGATCGATAATCTCGGCGTACAACGCCTCGCCCATGCCATGCAGGCGCTGAAACTCGTAGTCCCGCCGGGAGCCCGCAAAATGCAGCACGCTCGCCAGCGTGTGCGCGTTATGTGTCGCGAACTGCAAGTACAATGCCTCGCCGGCATCCAGTGCCTGGCGGGCACAGGCCAGGTAGGAAACATCGCTGTGCGACTTTCGAGTAAAGACCGGGTACGACGATAGCCCCTGTTCCTGTGCATGTTTGATCTCCGCGTCCCAGTACGCTCCCTTGACCAGGCGTACGGGAATGCGGCGGCCAACCTCGCCGGCGAGTTCTGTCAGGTAGCTAAATACGTCGCGGGCGCGTCGCTGGTAGGTAGGCACAGCCAGCCCGAAACCCTCGTAACCACTTAAACCCGTATTCCTGTAGACGCGATCAAAAATCTCCAGCGTAAGTTCGAGGCGATCAGCTTCCTCGGCATCGACGGTAAACGCGATGCCAGATTCTTTGGCATGAATCGCAAGCTCCGTAAGGCGCGGCACAAGTTCGCTCAGCACCCTGTCTTTTTGCAGAAACGACAGGCGTGGATGCAAGGCCGACAGTTTTACCGAGACACTCGGCGCCGCAAAAATATCCTTCGCCTGTTCCTGAGCCGCAGCGCCGATCTGGCTTATCGCATGATGATAGGCCTCGAAATAGCGATCCGCGTCAGCAGACGTCAGCGCTGACTCCCCGAGCATGTCGAACGAATGGCGGTAGGCCTGATTGTTTTTCCGGACAGATCGTCGCAGCGCTTCTTCGATGGTGCGCCCCATGACGAACTGGTGCCCCATGATTTTCATCGCCTGGCGCATCGCAGTCCTGACCACCGGCTCGCCGGCCCGGTTTGCCAGCTTGCCCAGAAGATGAGCCGGGTTGTGCTTCGTGGTTTCATCCAGCTGCAGCAACTGCCCGGTCAGCATCAAGCCCCAGGTTGAGGCATTAACGAATAGCGAATCGCTTGCGCCAAGATGATCCTTCCACTGCGCCGACGTAATTTTATCCGCAATGAGCTGGTCAGCCGTATCCGCATCCGGAATGCGCAGGAGCGCTTCGGCGACACACATCAACAACACGCCCTCTTCCGAGGACAGGTCGTACTGTTGCAAGAAGGCGTCTAGTCCACCTTCCCGGGCTTTGTTGCCACGCACTGCACGGACAAGTTGCGTTGCTGTCTCGTGAATCCTGCCGCGCATGGACTCGCCAGGATCGGCAGCGGCGGTCAACTCGCGCACAAGAGTGGCTTCATCGGCTAAATATCGCCGGTTAATGCCAGCGACAGCGCCGGGGCTTGCCAGAGTTTGATCGGTAAATCGCATTGGTTCACACCGCAGGTTCAAGCAAGAGGCTGCGTCATATAATGCCAGGGCCGGCGATTATAGGACATCGAGATCGATGTAGACATCGGTATTTCCGTCGGGGCAGCTTGCTATAATTCGAGCTCATTCCTCAATCGAGAATCGTCACGTGCCAGCCAGTTTTCTCCAGTCTCTCGCAGAGCAGACGGAAGCCCTGAAGTCCCAGGGGCTCTACAAGACCGAGCGCCTGATCGACGGTCCGCAACAGGCCGCTATCGATGTCCGCAATGACGACGGCGTGCGGCAGGTGCTCAACATTTGCGCCAATAACTACCTTGGCCTGGCCAACCACCCCGACGTCATCGCCGCCGCACACAAAGCGCTGGATGAGTACGGCTACGGCATGGCTTCGGTGCGCTTTATCTGCGGCACCCAGACACTGCACAAGGAGCTTGAGGCGCGCATCAGCCAATTCCTGGACACCGAAGAGACGATACTGTATCCGTCCTGCTTCGACGCGAACGGCGGTTTGTTCGAGACCATTCTCGGCAAAGAAGACGCCGTCATCAGTGATGCGCTGAATCACGCAAGCATCATCGACGGCATCCGTTTGTCGAAGGCCCAGCGCTTTCGCTACCAGCACAACGACATGCAGGACCTGAACACACAACTCATCGCGGCAAAGGACGCCCACGCCAAATTGATCGTGAGCGATGGGGTCTTCTCCATGGACGGTACGATCGCCAACCTCAATGAGATATGCGACCTCGCCGACAAGCATGGCGCACTAACGATGATCGACGACTGCCACGCCACCGGATTTCTGGGCGCTACCGGCCGCGGCACGCACGAGTTTCGCGGAGTGATGGGTCGCATCGATATAATTACCGGTACGCTTGGCAAAGCACTGGGCGGCGCCTCCGGCGGATTCACGTCCGGGCGCAAGGAAATCGTAGGCTGGCTCAGGCAACGCTCACGGCCTTACCTGTTTTCGAATTCCGTCGCGCCAGCCATCGTGGCAACGTCAATTGCCGTTTTCGACTTGCTCGAGCGCGACAGTTCTCTGCGCGAGCAACTGCATGACAACGCCGCACACTTCCGCAGCAAAATGACCGAGCGGGGCTTTGACCTCAAACCCGGCGAGCACCCCATCATCCCGGTCATGCTCGGAGACGCGAAAATAGCGACGGCCATGGCGGACAAGCTGCTGGAGCGTGGCATTTACGCCACCGGATTTTCGTTTCCAGTGGTGCCGCAAGGCCAGGCGCGCATCCGCACTCAAATGTCAGCTGGATTCAGCCACGATCAACTCGATCAGGCGGTGGATGCGTTTACTGATGTAGGACTTGAACTTAAGGTTATAACTTAATGAAAGCACTAGTTAAATCGAAACCTGAGCGTGGAATCTGGCTGCAGGATGTCCAGCAACCGACGGTGGGCCACAACGATGTCCTGATCAAAGTCAGGCGCACCGCTATTTGCGGCACCGATATTCATATTTACCAGTGGAATGACTGGGCACAGAATACGATTCCGGTTCCCCTCACCGCCGGCCACGAGTTCTGCGGCGAGATCGTCGAATGCGGCAGCGAGGTCAAAGGACTTCAAATCGGCGACCGGGTGTCGGCCGAAGGACATATTACCTGCGGCGTCTGCCGCAACTGTCGCGCGGGTCGCCGTCACCTTTGCATGAGTACAGCCGGCATCGGTGTCGATCGGCCGGGTGCGTTTGCGGAGTATTTGTCGGTGCCAGCGTTCAATGTCTTCAAGTTACCCGACACGATTACCGACGACATGGCTGCGATACTCGATCCGCTGGGGAATGCGACACACACCGCTTTGTCTTTCGACCTGGTTGGCGAGGACATCTTGATCACCGGCGCCGGGCCAATAGGCATTATGGCGACCGCGATAGCCCGCTACGCTGGAGCACGCCACATCGTCGTTACCGATGTTAATGATTACCGGCTTGAACTCGCCAAAGAAATGGGCGCGTCGCGCACGCTCAATGTTGAACGAGAGTCGATCGACGACACGATGCAGGAGCTTGGCATGGAGGAAGGCTTTGACGTCGGCATGGAAATGTCCGGCAATCCACAGGCGTTCAGCGACATGCTGAGGACGATGCATCACGGTGGCAAAGTCGCCCTGCTTGGAATTCCACCCAGCGAAATGAGCATCGACTGGAATCAGATAATCTTTAAAGGATTAGTGATTAAAGGAATTTACGGCCGAGAGATGTTCGAAACCTGGTACAAGATGTCGAGCATGTTGCAAAGCGGCCTGAATATCGAACCGATCATTACGCATCACTTCGACATCGACGACTTCCAGCCGGCGTTCGAACTCATGGAGTCCGGGCAGTCGGGCAAAGTGATATTAAACTGGACTTAGGAGCGCGCTGTTATTGAATGTCGCACAGGCAGTGCGAGTAAATACCCCTGGGGTCATTGAACCGCAATAATGTTCTCGTTTTCTCGTCGACTTGGCGCGCAAGTTTTTCGACCAGCGACGGCCGACCCACCAGGCCCGACAAGTTGAATCCCGCCTTCACCGCGAACCCGATCAAGTCAACGACAAATTGTTCCCCGGGTGACAATTCCTGTTCGATGTACTTGAAGCCGTAGGCACCCTCTTCCAGTTCCGCTAACTCCGCGGCGGCCAAAATCGCGTCTTCCAGATCGCCGAGTTCGTCAATCAGTCCATTATTCAGCGCGTCCATCCCCGTCCAGACCTGGCCCTGCCCGATCTGATCGACCGTGATCTTATCCATCTCGCGACTATCTGCAACGTCACTGATGAAGTCGTCATAACCGTCATTGATGACGAGCTGAAAGAGTTCCCTGGCGTGTTCGGACATCGAGCGGTCCGGCCGAAATTCACCGGTCCACGGTGTAGTGCCGATACCGTCTGTCGCGATTCCGAGTGCATCGAAAGTGCGCTGAAACGTCGGGAACATGCCGAAAATTCCAATCGACCCGGTGATAGTTGAGGGACTGGCGAAGATCCGGTCCGCGTACATGGATATCGCATAGCCGCCTGATGCAGCCACACTGCTCATTGACGCGACCACCGGTATGCCCCCGTCACGTAACGCTCTTATTTCATCCACGATAACTTCGGATGCAAATTTACTCCCTCCCGGACTGTCAACACGCAGCACTACCGCCTTTACAGACTCGTCATTCCGGGCACGCCTCAACAGCGCCGCCGTAGAGTCGCCACCAATCGTCCCCGGAGGTTGCGAGCCGAACAGAATCTCCCCGGCCGCAACAATGATAGCCACGTTTTCCGACTTCTCGGCAGTCCCGCCAGATCGCATGCGCATCTGGGACAGGTACTCGTACATGTCGGCAGCGCTAAAGCTATCCGGATAGTCCGGATCCGCACCGACATGCTCGATCAATACATTGCGAACCTCGGTCCGCGTCATCACCTCGTCGATCAAGCCATGATCTCTTGCTGCAATCGCAATATCGCCGTTCGCCGCTTTGATTTTCTCGAGAAAATTTGTCGTGAACTCCTCGATCGATCCATCTTCGAGGCCGCGGGCTGTCTCGACGTCCGACCGGTACAGGGTCCACAGTTGATCAATCAGCCGCAACGTGGTTTCGCGATCCTCGTCTGACATGTTCATCCGTGTATAGGGCTCAACGAAAGACTTGTGAGTCCCCACGCGAAACACGTTCCAGTCAATGCGCAGATATTCGATCGCGTCTTTGAAATAATTACGAAATCGCCCATACCCACGTATGATCAGCAATCCGTCGGGGTGCAGATAAATACTGTCCGCATGTGCGGCGAGATAGTAACTCTGCTGATTCAGGAAATCGGCGTTCGCAATTACCGGTTTCCCCGATAACTTGAAGTCCTCGATCGCCGCGGCGACTTGCTGAAGTTTATTGAGCCCGGATCCGGACAGACTGCTGAGTTCCAGATAAACGGCCTGGATACGGTCATCGTCCCGAGCAAAATTCAGGGCATCAACGATGTCTTTCACCAATGTCTGGGGCTGGCCATCATCGGCCAACTTTGCCAGCGCTCGATCGAACGGATCACCTTCCAGTTGTTCAACAAGCGCTCCGTACGGCGTAATGACCAACGCTGCCTTGTCGGGCACCTCGACAGGCGCCTCCGACATGGCGGATACGAAAACCAGGAAAACGACGAGTAACAACGCCAGGTGCAAGACCTTGCGCAAACCGTTTGCACCGCTCCAGATAGCGGCCAATAATCGGGTAAGCATGCTCATCTTACTCATCGTCGATAGATCCCTCGTAGCTAATGCGGTAAATTTTGCCGGCGTGATCATCGCTCACCAGCATCGAGCCATCGTCCAGAACCAACAAGTCGACCGGTCGACCTGAAACTTCCTGATCCTGCAACCAGCCTTCCGCGAAAATCTCGTATGACACCGGCACGCCCGCTTCCAATTGAACCAGGCTAATCCGATATCCAATCTTTTTCGACCTGTTCCATGACCCGTGTTCAGCAAGGAATATCTGACCTCGATACTTCGGTGGAAACATCGTGCCGTCATAAAATTTTATACCAAGCGCTGCGACATGCGCGTTGAGTTTCTGTGCCGGTGCCTCGTAATCATCGCAACTCTTGCCAGCACCGAATTCCGGATCGAGAATTTCGACACCATGACAAAATGGATAGCCGAAGTGCATTCCCGAACCCGGCGCCCTGTTTAGTTCATCTGGCGGAATATCGTCGCCCATCATGTCGCGACCATTATCGGTAAACCAAAGCTCACCGGTTTCCGGGTGCCATGTAAAACCCACTGAATTACGCACGCCTGAAGCGAAGGTTTCCCGTTCAGAGCCGTCACCGTTCATGCGCACGATCTGCCCGAAGCCCTCGTCGTCACGATCGCATATGTTGCATGGCGCGCCAATGGATATATACAATTTGTCGTCCGGTCCAAAACCGATGTAACGCCAGCCGTGGTGGCTTTCAGTCGGAAGATCGATATCGAGAATATCCGGCTCAGGTAAGTCATCGAGACTGGATTCGATATCCTTGAATCGCAGCACTCGCCCTGTCTCCGCGACGTAGAGATCACCCGCATGAAATGCCACGCCATTCGGCATTTTGAGGCCGCTAATCAACTCGAGCACTTCAACGCCTTCGCCAGCGTTCGGCACGACCGCATAAATCGAACTGCCACGCCGATTGGACACGAAAATCGTACCGTCATCGCCGATAGCGAGCGAACGCGCATTGGGCACGTCGGCATACACTTCGATGACGAACCCGGCCGGGAGCTTGATGTCTTCGAGGTCTACATTCGCGTTCGCGCAAGACTGCGACAAGAAGGCAATTGAAAGTAACAAAGTACGAAAAGCAGCTCTCACGAAATATCTCCAGACATCAGGAATTCGGAACCAGCCAGAGTGACAACGCCGGCCAGAACGTGATCAGAATAACCGACAACGACAAAATAATCAGGAACGGGAACGTCGCTGCATAGACATGCATGATCGGTTTGTTAAAGCGATAACTTGCGATGAACAAATTCAGGCCGACCGGCGGCGTCATGTATCCCAACTGCATAGTAGCCAGGAAAACGATGCCAAGGTGAACTTCATTGATGCCGTATTGCGCTGCGATCGGCAAAATCAACGGCACGATCAGCACGATCGCGGAAAAAATATCGAGGATCGCGCCAAGGATCAGCAAGAATACGAGCAGCAGAATCAGGAATGACACCGGGCTGGACACGAAACTCGCGACATACTCGAGCAACATCTGCGGAATGCCGGCACTGATCATGTAGTTCGTCGACGCCAGGGACATACCGAGAATAAGCAGTATTCCCCCGACCAGTACCATGGACGAACGCATAATTTTTGGCAGCTCCGACCACGAGATTTCGCGGTGAATCAGGACCTCAACGATGAGCACATACATCGCCGTGATCGCCGCTGCTTCCGAAACGGCAAGGAACCCCGAATAGATGCCGCCCAACACAACGATTGGCAACGGCAGCTCCCAGATTGACTCGCGCAGCGCCGCTCGGGATTCGCGCCACGAGAAACTGGACAGCGGCTTCCGATTACTGCGATTGACCCACAAACTGTACGCCGACAGCATGACCAGCATGAGTACGCCCGGCAGAATACCTGCCAGAAATAAATGATCGATCGAGACTTCGGCGATGACACCGTAAAGTATCAAAGGCAACGACGGCGCAAACAACAGTCCGAGGCTCCCTGAAGAAGTTACCAGACCGAGATTGAATTTATCCGGATAACCGTCGTGTTTTAGCGCCGGATACAAAATCGCCCCCAGCGCAATAATCGTGACGCCCGATGCGCCGGTAAATGCCGTAAAAAATGCACAGGCCACCAACGCCACCAGTGCGAGACCACCGGGCAGCCAACCGAGCATCGCTCCGGTCAGGCGAACGAGACGCTTCGGCGCATCACTCTCACTAAGCACGTAGCCGGCAAACGTAAACAAAGGAATCGCGGCGAGAAACGGCAGGTCGGCGATGCTCTGAATCTCGAGCGCCATGTTCATCAGGTCGGTGTCGTCTCGCTGAAAGCCCAACATTGCGCTCGTCGCTATGATCGCAAACAGCGGCGCACCAAGTACGGCGAGCAACAACAGAATCAGGCCTACCGCGATCATTCCGCAGGGCTCTCGTCTAAGCCGCTAACCATGCCTGTGATTTTTCTGGCGGCAAGAATGACGAACCGATAGCTGATCAAAGCGAAGGCCACTGGCAAAATAATGTGTGCAGCCCATGCTGGCGTACTCACAAGCACCAGATCTTCGAACTCGATTTCGATCTGCAAATATCGCCATGACTGCCAGGCAATAACGCCACAGACAATCGCCGCAAACACGTCGACCACTACGCGCGATATTTTCATGAGCCACTCAGGCAACAAATGGGACACGGCATCGATGCGAATATGACGATCGTCCCGACAGGCTGCGATGGATCCGACCATGGTGAGCCAAAGCACCATGAGCTTGAGTAGTTCGTCAGCCCAGATAATGCCCGTCTCAAATATTTCGCGAAGAACGATCTGGCCGACGGCGAGCACGATCATGCCGCTCAGCAATGTAACGAGCGCAATGGTTTCGAGTTGCCGACCTGCCTGGTCGAGCCTGGTTAGCAATGCGATAAAGCGGGCGGCCACGCTCAGTTGCCGGCGGTGCTTTCGCTACCTGCGCGGAATTCCTGCACGTACTGCATCATCTGGTCATACAGATCGAGGGAATACTCGCCTCGCTCCGCCAGTTCGCGGTTCGACTTACGAAGAATACCGCCAATTTCCACAGCATCTTTCTCCGCGACCGAAAGGAGCTCAATGCCGGCGTTCAGCAGTGCTTGCAGTGCCTCTTTGTTGTCGTCGAGATTGGCCGCATTCATGCGCGAGTACGTGAGTGTCATGATCTCGCGGATCAGCTGTTGATCTTCAGCGCTGATTTTGTCGAATGCCTTCTTGTCGATCGCCATAAAACCCATCGTATAAACGAGTGGTAAATCGGTGATGAATTTTACTTTCGTATGCCACTGCAAGACCAGGGCTCCAATTGGAGACATCGCGACAATATCGATCAGGCCAGTCTGCAATCCCGTCAGGACGTCTGTTAGCGGAAACGTAACCGGAGACAGCGACAATGCCTTCATCGAGGCATAGCTGATCGTGTCACCTTGAGGCACCCAGACCCTCTTGCCTCTGAGATCGTCCAGATTTCTTACCGGCTCATTGGACATGATGACTGCGAAACCGCCCGCCGCGAATCCGAAATTAACAAAGCCGGCCTTCTCAAGACCCTCCTGCAGCGTTTGATCGAGGTGGCTGCGCACGTAGGCCACTTCCTCTTGCGAATCAAAGGTCATCAGCAAACCGTACAAACTGATTTCGGGGTAGATCTTCTGGAGTGCAGACGGCGTAAACGCCCCGCCTTGCAGACTACCGATGCGAATCTTCCCCAAGACCTTGCCGGAGTTACCCATGATACCGCCGCCATAGTATTTGATCTGTACCCTGCCATCCGTTCGCTGCTGGATCTCCTTTGCACTTGCGCGCATTTCTTTCATCCAGGAGGAACCTTCCGGCGCAATGGTCGCGATTTTCAATACCACTGCGTTCCCGACGCTGCTGAGCAACAAGACAAAAACAACAAGTGTAAATTTCTTCATTGAATTTCCAAATAGATCAAAAGTATTCATCAGCCGCAGCACGCAGTCGCACCGCTTCTTCCTGTGCAAGTACGTTAGTCAGCGTCAAGCGGTCCGCATACGGACTTGCTTCAAGCACCTCGGTGATTAATCGATCGTGCAGTTCGCGCTCGTACAATAATTTTGCATATCCCTTGGCGAATTCGATCTTGGCACCCAGATCGCGTCCACCGGATAAAGCGATCGCCTTTTCGAAATGAGTTCTCGCTTCTTCGGGCTTGCCACCCAGAGCCGGCGGCCGGAGCGTCAGGATGATGCCCAGGTACATGTGTGCGGAATTTTTCGCAGCACTGCCGCTGATGGCGAGATAGCGTTTGAGTAACGCTTCTGCCTGGGGCAATTCCGCAAGTGTGTTCCAGTCCGAGCTGCGCGCCCGAAGGTAAGCGAGCGTCGCTATGCCGTAGGCGTAAACCATGTCGGCATGTTTTTCGTTGAGACCGTCGAGACTCGCCACAAAATCGTCGTAGGACATCCCGCGCCAATCGCAGGCGGCAACGTAGACAACACAGATGGCACGACTCGCATAGCCGCGCGCGCGCGCCGTCAGCCGCATTGCACGCGCCTCGTCGTCAACAAACACGGCGCCATACGACGCATACATGTTAGCCGCCGCTGCGAGCAATGTGGGGTCGTTGGGGCTGCCCTCCACGAAGCTGTCCAGCAACAACATGTAGGACGGCGAGCCTGCCCGTACTGTCTCCGGGTCATCCTGGTTTAGCATCGCGCTGGAGAGATTGTCTGCGAGATTGCTGGCGGCGTTTGAAATCAGCGAGGCGCAGCCGCTTGCCAGGGTCGCCATTGCGACCAATGACAGCGCGATATGCAGTCTTTGGAGGTTGAGCGTTCTCATGCCAAAAAAAGACCCGGCCAGCGGACTTTGGTTCAGCCCGGAAACCACATTATGTGGACTCCTGCACCGATTTGGAACTAGATTTTTTCCTTGATCCGCGCCGCTTTACCAGTAAGACCACGCAGGTAATACAGTTTGGCACGGCGCACATCACCGCGACGCTTGACCTCGATCGAATTGACCACCGGGCTATACGTCTGGAAGACACGTTCAACACCTTCACCGTGTGAAATCTTGCGCACCGTGAATGACGAATTGAGGCCGCGATTGCGCTTGGCGATCACTACGCCTTCGAAAGCCTGCAATCGTTCACGGGTACCTTCTTTCACTTTCACCTGAACAACGATGGTATCGCCCGGAGAAAACTCGGGGATTTCCTTGTTCATTTGTTCCTGTTCGATTGCTTCAATTATTTTGCTCATATCTTCGCACCTGGGCGGCCGCTACGACTCGCCCTGCTCCATCAAAAATTCATCGAGCAACTTCTGTTGCTCATGATCCAAATTCAATTCTGCCAACAAATCGGGTCGTCGCAAAAAGCTGCGACCCAAGGCCTGTTTACGGCGCCAGCGCGCGATGCGTGCATGGTCTCCCGACAACAACACCGCAGGCACATGTCGCCCGGCAACACACTCCGGACGCGTGTAATGCGGATGATCCAGCAGTCCCTCCATGAACGAGTCCTGCTTGGCCGATTCCTCGTCACCGAGTACGCCGGGCAACAACCGCGTTACTGCATCGATCACCGCCATCGCGGCAATCTCACCACCGGACAAAACGAAGTCACCCAGTGACAACTCTTCGTCCACCTCACTCTCGATCAGGCGTTCATCGATACCTTCGTATCGTCCCGCCAGCAAGATCAGACCTTGCATGCCGGCAAAGCGCCTGGCCGTGTCCTGATCAAACACCTTGCCCTGCGGCGACAGGCAAATGACCGGGCTGCCCTCTGGCAACTGGTCTTTTGCCGCGCGAATGGCCTTTGCGGTCGGTTCGAATTTCAGAACCATCCCGGGGCCACCCCCATAAGGTCGATCGTCGACAGTGCGGTGTACATCTTCCGCATAATCGCGCGGGTTCTCGCAGTGCAACGACATCAGTTGCCGATCCACCGCGCGCCCGACGACGCCAAACTTGCCAACCTGGCGAACCAGATCCGGGAAAATACTAACCACGGCAATCTGCACGGTGTCAGTCCCACTCCCAATCGACGGTGACCACGCCGTTGGCGAAGTCCACGTCGAGAATAACTTTTTCGGCGATAAACGGAATCAACCGCTCTCGCTCTCCTGCCGTCACCATTACATCGTTGGCACCGGTCGCCATCATGTGCCTGACCGTTCCGAGCTCGGTACCATCGCGATTGACGACGCGCAGCCCTTCAAGATCGGCCCAGTAGTACGTACCTGCTTCAATCTCGGGCAGATCCTCTCGCGATACCGCTATATCGCAATCAATCAGAGGCGCGGCCTGGTCCCGGTCTTCTATGCCGTCAAGTTGAACAACAACTAACTTGCCATGCCTCTTGCCGGCAGCAACTGACGTGGCTTGCCACTGATCGCCTTGCTTCAGAAACCATCGCTTGTAAGCAAGGATCGCTTCGCGCGGCTGCGTATACGAGAAAACCTTGATCCAGCCTTTGACTCCGAACAGACCTGAAACTCGGCCCAGCAATACCGGCTGTTCCAGTTTGTCGATCAGTTGCTGGCCTGCGCCTTACTGTGCACCTTCAACAGCGACCTGACACGATCCGACGGCTGGGCTCCCTGACCGATCCAGTAATCCACGCGCTCAACATCGATGCGAAGATTCTCTTCATGGTCCTTGCCGACCGGATTAAAGTAGCCCACTCGTTCTATATACCGGCCGTCCCGACGATTACGACTGTCGGTGACCACCAGGTGATAAAAAGGACGCTTTTTCGCACCCGCGCGCGAAAGACGAATACTTACCATTATATTTCCGTTAAAAACCTGTAATAGGCAGACATGCCCGAACCCGGGCAGGCCCGAGTAGAGCGCGCATTGTACCGGTTTCGATCCAAATGTGAAGTTTTTTTGCGGCGAATAATCCGAGGAATATCGGGGCCTTAGGAGCGCCGCAACGCCAGACCGGGCGGCTTTACCTCATTCCGGGTGGCAGACCCCCTGCTGGCATGCCGCGCAGCATCTTTTTCATGCCGCCACGGGACATCTTCCGCATCATTTTTTCCATCTGCAGGTGCTGTTTTAGCAGCCGGTTAATATCCTGAACTTGCAGGCCGGATCCGGCCGCAATGCGTTTTTTTCGCGACCCGTTGATCGTCTTGGGAAAGCGGCGCTCTCCCGGCGTCATCGAATTGATGATAGCGACCTGCCGCCGGAGTTGAAGCTCGTTGCCACTATCTTTGAGCGCGGCTGGATTGACGCCGCCAGGCATAGGCAGTTTCTCGAGCATCGCGGCCATGCCGCCCATATTCATCATTTGCTCAAGTTGGTCCCTGAGGTCCGAAAGATCGAAACCACGGCCTTTCTGGATCTTTTTCGCGAGTTTCTCGGCTAAGTCCTTGCTGACTTTGCCTTCGATATCTTCGACCAGCGACAGGACATCGCCCATGCCGAGAATTCGGGACGCTATGCGCTCCGGATGAAAAGCCTCAAGCGCATCGACCTTCTCACCCACCCCCATGAAACGAATCGGCTTGCCGGTGACTTCGCGTACTGACAATGCGACGCCGCCCTTGGCATCGCCATCGGCCTTGGTCAGTACGACACCGGTCAGCGGCAAACTGCGGCCAAACTCGGTCGCAGCGTTGACCGCATCCTGACCCGCCATGCTATCGACGATGAACAAAGTTTCTACCGGCTTAGCGCTTGCGTGTACTGCAACGACTTCCTGCATCATGTCTTCGTCAACGTGCAAGCGACCCGCCGTATCGATGATTAAGACATCCGCGTGCGAACGACGCGCTTCGTCCAGCGCCCGCTCCACGATAGCGACGGGCTTGTCCTGGACCGTACTCTGGCAGTGCATCGCCCCGACTTCTTTGGCCAGCGTCTCGAGCTGCAAAATAGCCGCTGGCCGATGTACATCGACGCTCACCAGCATCACGCGCTTCTTGTCGGTATCAATAAGGCGCTTTGCAATCTTGGCCGCCGTCGTTGTCTTGCCCGCACCTTGCAGCCCGGCCAACAACACCACGGCGGGTGCTTGCACCTTGAGATCGAGAGGCGCGTGCTCATCCCCAAGAACACGGACCAGTTCGCTATGAATAATTTTGACCAGCGCCTGTCCGGGCGTCAGGCTTTTACTGACCTTTTCACCCACAGCTTCGCTGCGAATTCTGTCGATAAAGGATTTGACGACGGGTAACGCGACGTCGGCTTCGAGCAACGCCAGCCGAACCTGCCGCAGCGTGTCCTTGATATTGCTTTCGGTGATGCGGCCTTTGCCGCTGAGGCTTCGAGCCGCGTCGGAAAGCCTGCTACTCAGGTTATCGAACATGGCGCGCATCCTAACACCCCTGCATGGCCTGCCTCCCCGCTGGGCACTTACACCAGCGCGCGAGTTCCTTAGACGGTCAGGATCGTCCCACGCGACAGCATGCGAATGTTCTTGTCCGGTGCCGCCTCGATGACCTGTTCGAGAATGAGCTCTTCCTCGCCGGGCTTCATGCCTGTCAGCCAGATATCCGGCGTCTGGTGCAGGCGTTCGAGATCCCGGGTTAAGGTGCGTGGACAGTAGTGGCCCGATGCAGTCGCAAGACTCTCCATTTCATTCGGGAACGACACCTCGATGACGAGTACCTTGAGATCGTCACAGGCGTTCAGAACCGGCCACAAGGTTTCGTTCGTCTTCGTATCGCCACTGACGGCGAATGCCCCGCCAGAATTTCGCACCGTAAAGCCGAGCGTCGGAACGGTGTGCATGACGTCGATCGCATAGAACTCTCTGTGCTTGATCGTGACGGTATCTCCCGGGCTGCAGACCTGGTAGCGCAGCATCGGGTTTTGGGCAGTTGGCAGCTTGGCGAAGTCGGGCCAGATAACGCCGTTAAACAAATGGTCCTGCAAGGCCCGCAAGGTTTCCTCGCGCGCATAGACGGTCAGCGGTACGGTGAAATTCTCGTCAAAAACACTGTCGGCCAACATTGGCAGTCCCGCTACGTGATCCAGGTGCGCGTGGGTCAGGAATACATGGCGAATTGAATCGATATCCTCGAGCGAGAGGTCGCCGATGCCGGTGCCGGCATCGATCAGGACATCGTCATCCACCAGCATCGCTGATGTACGCGACCCGGCACCGATGCCACCACTGCAACCTAGAATTCGTATGCGCATACCGTTGGGGTTCTATTGAACCTCACCCTGTGGGATGATCCATTCACTGAAACGTTAGGTTATGCACCGGTCGTTTTCTGTGTCTCAAATCACAATTCTCTTGCTGTATGGGTTGGCAGCCATCGCTTTCGCGATGTCTCGACTGGCCCGTCATGCCTCGCGCCAGCAGCCGCTAATCGTCGCCGCGTTCGTTTTTGCCAGCGTGGGAATATTAATCCACGGCCAAAGCCTGTACGCCGTAGTACATCAGGCTGGCGGGCTGAGCCTGTCGATGGCCAGTACAGTCTCGCTACTCGGGTTGCAATTGGCGTTGATCGGTTCATTTGGAGCGATTGAGTCAGCACTGCGCGGCATGACTGCGGGCCTGCTGTTGCTGGCCGCCGTCGCGACGATTCCCGCCGGTTTGCAACCGGCGGTCGCTGCAGGCACGGAACTCAGCTGGCAAATTCAGGCACACATCCTGATTTCGATGTTTGCCTACGGACTATTGACTGCCGGCGCGATTGTTGCCGTCTTTGCGTTGATACAGGATCGACGACTCCGGGCTGGAAAATTGTCACCGGTGAACCAGCTTTTCGCACCGCTGGAAACCACAGAGCGGATGCTATTCGGGGTCGCGGCCGCCGGATTCGCAGGGCTGGTGCTGTCCGTCGTGTCTGGATTCGCGTTTGTCGAGAATCTGTTTGCCCAACACCTGGTTCACAAAACAGCATTGTCATTATTGGCGCTGTTGTTGTTTGGCGTTCTTCTCGCCGGACGTTTTTTTGCGGGCTGGCGCGGCAAACGCGCTGTATACCTGTATCTATGGGGTTTCGCGACCCTCTGTCTGGCCTACTTCGGCAGTCGCTTCGTTCTCGAGGCGGTGTTGCATCGAAGCTGGGGATAGACAGCATATTGCCAAGCTGAGACGTGATTTCTTGACAGACCCAATACGTACTGCTGAACTGCATGCCTAGCGGTTTTATAGGAGGCACTCTTTACCTTGGGCGATGACGTTTCCCTGCCGGCCCTGATCGGGCTGCTTGTCACTCTGTTGCTACTTTCCGCATTTTTCTCTGGCTCGGAAACGGCTCTTATGAGCCTGAACCGATACCAGCTGCGCCACAAAGTCCGACAGGGACACCGTGGTGCGAAACTCGCCGAACAATTACTGCAGCGCCCGGACCGCGTGCTCGGATTGATCCTGCTCGGCAACAATCTCGCGAATTTTTCGGCGGCCGCACTGGTCGCGGGCATCTCCTTCAAAATCGGCGGACAACCCGCGGTTGCAATCGGCACATTGATTTTGACCCTGGTGGTATTGATATTCGCCGAGGCGGCGCCGAAAACGTTGGCCGCGCTGCATCCAGAGCGGCTCGCATTTCCGGCAGCACTGATCTACTACCCGCTGCTAAAAATTACCTACCCAATAGTCTGGCTAACGAGTGTCGCGTCCAATGGGGTCTTGTACTTGTTTGGCGTTCGCCGAAGTGATGTGCAATTGCAGTCACTGACGCGCGAGGAACTGCGGACCATTGTCCACGAGGCGGGCGGCCACCTCTCCAGCCGCTATCGGCAAATGCTCATTGGCATTCTCGACCTGGAGAAAGTGACGGTAGACGACGTGATGGTGCCGCACAATGAAATCGTCGGAATCGATCTCGACGATGGCGCCGAGGAAATCGAACGCATCATCAGCGAGAGCTCGCATACGCGATTGCCGGTTTACAGAGACAGCATCGACAAAGTGATTGGTGTGTTGCACATGCGCGAGCTCGCTAATCTCGCGAAATGTTCGTTTGACCCGGACGTACTCGTCGGTCTCATCGAAGAACCCTATTTCGTTCCGGAAGGCACGCCATTGAGTACTCAGCTCGTGCAATTTCAGAGGCGGCGACAACGTATCGCACTCGTCGTGGACGAATATGGAGACATTCAGGGCATAGTCACTCTTGAGGACATACTCGAGGAAATCGTCGGTGAATTTGCAACCGACCCGGCCGATGATGCCGACGACGTCACGAGGGAAAGTGCCAACACCTGGATAGTCGATGGCGCAGCAAACATTCGTGAGCTCAACCGTTCGCAAAACTGGCAGCTCCCGACGGACGGGCCAAAAACGCTGAATGGGATCATTCTCGAATCGCTGGAGACCATTCCCGAACCGGGGACGCAAGCGACGATTAGCGGCTACCCGATCGAGATCGTGGAGACCGACGACAATCGAATTCGGACTGTCCGGATTGGACTGCGGGTCACCGAGCCGGAAGCAGAATCCTAGAAAGCCTGTTCGATTGCGTCGCTGACACGCCGGACGCCGATGACGCGAATTCCGTCAGGCGGTTTCTTAGGCACGTTGGCGACCGGCACCAGGGCGTGAGCGAACCCCTGTTTGGCCGCGGCCGATATTCGCTCTTCGCCGAAACGAACCGCCCTGATCTCCCCGGCGAGCCCTATCTCCCCAAAACTCACGAGCCGGTCGCGACACGGTTTGCTGCG
>SMVB01368827.1_pt1 | contig 20330 bp, 17 predicted proteins | sample 2456461 | NCBI WGS metagenome assembly SMVB01 (sample SAMN11095934, study PRJNA526329) | marine sediment metagenome | biome: Marine sediment; feature: Surficial sediment; material: Deep marine sediment; isolation source: Hadal surficial sediment | place: Pacific Ocean | collected 2014-05 | depth...
ACTCCGGACCAATATCTTACGTTGTTCCCGACAAAACTTACTGGATCGGCTTCAGGCTGAAGGAGTGTCTGGACAGCAAACTTCCGTGAGCCCTGTGGGAGTCATTCTTGATAAATGTGGCAATCCAGGCCAACTTTCCGTGGTGCAGGAAGGGTGGTGTTACATTGAAGATGAAGCGGGTCAACTTATCCCCCCCCTGCTTGACCCTCAACCCGGGGAACGGATTCTGGATGTGTGCGCAGCGCCAGGCGGGAAAACAACCCACCTCGCCCAATTGATGCAGAACAAAGGCACGATCATCGCGATTGACCGTCAACGTGATCGGCTCCTTCGCCTAGATGCCAATTGCCAACGATTAGGCATTGAGATTGTTCAGGCTCATGAATGTGATGTGACGACAGATGTACCAGAAGATACATCAAACACTGCTGATCCGTTGCTTTCTTACCCACATTTTTTGACTGAACCGTTTGATCGTATTTTGGTTGATACTCCATGCTCCGGGCTTGGCGTGTTGCGTCGACATCCCGAGGGAAAGATGCTGAAACATTTCTCGACAATTGAACAATCCCGTGTGAGACAGAGGAAAATCCTTGATCGTGTCTGCCACCTCTTGAGGCCAGGGGGAATCTTAGTCTATAGTGCCTGCTCGATTGAACCGGAAGAGACGACAGAGGTTGTTTCCTCGTTTTGTCAGGAACATCCAGATTTTCAGCCAGAACGCATCACATCTTGGATTCCTGCTGCGGGTCTTTCCCTCGTGACTGACCATGGCCATTTGTGTACTGCGTTTCAGTCGTTTACCATGGATGGATTTTTTGCATGCCGTTTGAAAAGATCTCGCACCACATGACAACACCCTTCATCGCCCCTTCAATTCTTTCTGCTGATTTTGCCAGGTTGGCTGACGCCGTTCAGCAAATTGAAGCGGCTGGAGCCGATTGGGTTCACATTGATGTCATGGATGGCCATTTTGTGCCGAATCTCACGGTTGGCCCACCCATGGTCGAAGCGCTTCGCAAGGTGACAGCCCTGCCCTTAGATGTACACCTGATGATGACGAACCCCGATGACTTTATCCCGGAGTTTGCCAAAGCCGGCGCCGATATTTTAACGGTGCATGTGGAAACATGCCCGCATCTCCATCGAACGGTCCAAACCATTAAAGAACATAAGATGAAAGCCGGGGTGAGCCTCAACCCCGCCACCTCTCTCACCACATTGGAACATATTCTTGGCGATGTGGATCTGGTGTTGGTGATGTCTGTCAATCCCGGGTTTGGGGGCCAAAAATTCATCCACTCCGCTTTAGAAAAAATTCGCCGGATTCGGACCATGATCACGGCATCCACTGGTTCGCCCTATCTCGAAGTCGATGGCGGGATCACGGCACACAATGCGGCTTCCGTTCTCCAAGCCGGCGCCGATGTTCTGGTCGCCGGTTCAGCCATTTTTGGCAGCTCCAATATGTCTGACGCTATCCGACAACTGCGCACAGCCGGTCAGACGGTGATTGTGTAGTTTAGAACTCCATGGATTCTTCAAACCAAACAGACAGCCTGCATCCTCTTGAAATTCAGGTCCTCCGGGCCCTTGGAGCAGCAACAACTGATTCCCTCAAAGACCCCGAACTGATTCACTCCACGACACTCGCCCCATCTCAGGTGAGTATGGCGGTCGGCTGGCTGCTTACGAAGCAATTGCTGAACCTGGTCTCTGAAATAACGACAACCTATGTGGCCCTCACCGAGGTGGGCACCAAATTTCAACAAGACGTTTCGCCGCCAGAATGGATTATTCAGACCGTTCAGGCAGGGGCTCAGGCAGGTCAATCCAGAACGGTGAAGGACCTCCAAGCCATCGGGCGGTTCCAACCCACAGAACTCAGTCGTGCAATCGGACTCTTAAAAAAAGAAGGGGGGCTTGCATTAGGAGCCGGCGGCTCCCTGACAAGTACCGGGCAGACAAGCGCTACCGTCGAGACTCTTCGATTATTACTGAATCAGATCCATGAAGGGTCACAGCCATTGGATTCGTTTTCCGGCGACCATCAGACCCTGCTTCGCCACTATGCCGTGAAACGCGGGAACACCCGAGAACCCTTTCGTATCGACGACCATACAGAACGCACATATTCGCTCACATCTGAAGGGCGGAATCTGTTGCCTCACTTACGGGACGCCGCCGCACAAGAAATTTCCCAATTGACGCCTGAACTCTTAAAAGACGGTTCATGGCGAAAATATTCGTTTCGAAAATATTCGATTCATCTCCGTCCCCCACGGTTAGCCATCGGTCGACGCCATGCCTATCGCGAGTTTCTGGATACCGTGAAAACAAAATTAACGAGTATGGGATTTCAAGAAATGCGCGGCGAGTTGGTGGAGACAGAGTTTTGGGATATGGATGCGCTCTTCATGCCGCAATTCCATCCTGCACGAGCCATTCATGATGTATACTTTGTCAAACATCCAAGTCACGCGAAACATATGCCCGAGCCATTTCTCAGCAAAGTGGCAGAAGTCCACAAAAATGGTGGCACTACTGGATCGAAGGGCTGGCAATATTCCTATGATCCTGAACGAGCGAAACGCCTGGTCCTGCGTAGTCAAGGAACGGCTGTCTCGGCTCGAACCTTAGCGTCCAATCCTCCGATTCCTAGTAAATTCTTTTCTATTGCACGATGTTTTCGATACGACCAGGTCGATGCGACCCATGCCACCGACTTCTTCCAGGTGGAAGGGATTGTCCTAGGGTCAGATATTAATTTTCGTACCTTGTTAGGCTTGCTGAAACTCTTTGCCACAGAAATGGCTCAGGCAAAAGAGATTCGGTTTCTTCCCGCGTATTTCCCCTTTACCGAACCTTCCGTAGAAATGCATGTGCGCCATCCCAAGCTTGGGTGGATGGAACTTGGTGGCGCAGGACTCTTTCGATCAGAAGTGACGATACCCCTTGGTGTGACGGTCCCGGTGATTGCCTGGGGACTCGGGTTGGATCGAATGGCAATGGTGGCATTGGGCATTCAAGATATTCGTGATTTATTTACCTCTGATTTGGAAGCCGTGCGCAATATGCGCCGTCAAATGTAAGACCTCATCATGCCCACAATATCCATTTTCCAAAAAGATTTTTCTCAACTCGTCGGCCAACCGGCCTCCATATCGGATATTGAACAATGGATGCCGTTAGTCAAAGGTGAGGTGAAGGACATATCCAATGAGACTGGTGAAGTGCGGGTTGAACTACAGGATACCAACAGGCCTGATCTCTGGTGCGTGGAAGGGATCGCCAGGCAAATTCGTTCTGTCCTCACAGGCAGCCTTTCACCATACCCCTTCTTTTCTTCCCGTGGGCGTGCGAATCGTCACATCCAGGTAGGGCAGGGGATGGAGACCGTTCGGCCCTTTGTGGCTGCCTGTGCCTCTCTTGAATATCCCATGACCCCGGAAGGCCTGGAGCAATGTATTCAAACTCAAGAAAAGTTGGCAGATACATTTGGGAGGAAACGTGAGACCGTATCTATCGGATTATATCGCTTGCCGTCCATAGCCTTTCCGGTGACCTACGGCCTCGTGAAGCCCGATGAAGTGCGTTTTACCCCATTGGGGTTCGAAGAAAAAATGACCCCGTATGAAATTCTGACACTTCATCCCAAAGGGCTGGAATATGGAGGCATCGTTTCAAATTATGAACGCCTTCCACTGCTTTGGGATCACAATGGGCAAGTGCTCTCTTTTCCGCCCGTCATTAATAGTCGTGAACTTGGCGAAATCCAAATTGGCGATACGGAATTACTTGTGGAAGTGACGGGAACAGACCTGGCGATGGTCATTCTTGCCCTGAATATTTTTGCCAGTAATCTTGCCGATCACGGAGCCACAATCGAACCTATCGACATTGTGTACCCTTATGAAACGGCCTTTGGCAAAACGGTGAAAACCCCGTTCGATATGGGAAGCACACAACGCATGCCCTTGCATGCCATTGAACAAGCCCTGGGCATGTCGCTCGGCGCCGAAGCTATTCACACGGCGCTGGCCTCCTACGGGTATCAGGTCAAAGCCACACGCCAATCTGTTTCGGTCAAGTTGCCTCCATTTCGAAACGATCTCATGCATGTGATGGATGTGGCAGAAGACGTGGCCATTACACGCGGCTATGACTCCTTTGCTCCTATCATGCCCCAAACGTTTACAGTCGGGGCATTGTCACAACAGGAACAGACCAGTGATCGGCTTCGTGATTTATTGGTGGGTTTTGGATTTCAAGAAATGTTTTCCAATATCTTGTCCTCACGACAGGAATTTGTAGAACACATGCGGTTGACGAATACTGAACACAAATCGCTCGTAGAAGTCGACAATGTCATGTCACTGACCTATGCCTGCTTACGGCCCTCAATCTTACCCTGTCTTCTTCGTGTAGAAGCGTTATCGCCGCGCGTATTTTATCCACATCTGTTATTCGAAGTAGGCGAAGTCGCACGAGTCGATGAGGAAGCAGATGTCGGCTCTCGAACCATACTATCCCTAGCGGCTATTAGTGCACATCCCGGTGCAAACTTTTCCGAAATGCATAGCTACCTGGACCTCTTAATGTACTATATGGTGTGGACCTATGACTTGGAACCCGTGTCCCATCCATCATTTTTGGATGGCCGTGTTGGACGGATCCGTTGCCAAGGTCAGGTGGCCGGCTATATCGGGGAGTTTCACCCGGAAGTTTTGGAAGCCTGGAAAATTGATATGCCCACTTCCGGGTTTGAGTTTGAAATTACAGCACCGGTGGATTAAGCGGCAGCCGGTTGACCTTGGGTGAGCGTAACGAGGTGGGTAAATCCTTGAGGATCATGAATGGCCATTTCCGAAAGCATTTTTCTGTTGATTACAACATTGGCCTTTTTCAGACCATTCATAAATTGACTATACGTCATTCCCTGAGCACGAACAGCCGCATTAATCCTGATCACCCATAGTTGGCGAAAATTCCGTTTCCGTTGTTTCCGCCCCGTATAGGCATAAGCTTGTCCTTTATCGACGGATTCCGTTGCTGTTCTAAATAATCGACTTTTTCCACCAAATTGGCCTTTAGCCAGCTTCAACCGTTTCTTTCGACGTTGCCGTGTTTGCGGCCCACCTTTTACCCTTGGCATGCTCTCTCTCCTTTAAATATCCAAGAAAATTTGTGTACCCGTACCTGAATTGCCCTGAAGATGTTCGCTTGTGTACTCGCTCAAGCAGCATTCCCTATTTATAAGGAAGCAACCGGGAAAGCGAATATGCGTCGACTTTGCACACCACGACAGATTTGCCTAATCGCGCTTTGACGCGTGGAGCTTTACTCGTTAAAATATGACGCAATTTGGCTTTGCGGCGCATCCATTTTCCTGACCCGGTACGTTTAAACCGCTTGCTGGCTCCAGAATGATTTTTTAGTTTTAACCCAGCCATGATCCTATTCCTTCTTGCTTAAATCCGTGATCTTCTGCTTCTAGTTTTCCCTCATCCTTACTTGGGCGACACAACCATATATAAATTCCGACCTTCCATGCGCGGTGGACTTTCAATATTTCCCACGCCTTTTAATTCCTCGATAACCTTCTCAATCGCCTTGAAGCCAAGTTCTCGATTGGCCATTTCGCGCCCCCGGAACATAATCGTAATTTTGGTCTTATTCCCATCTTCAAGAAAATCACGGATGTGCCGTATTTTCGTTTCCATGTCATGTTTGTCCGTACGCGGACGGAATTTAACTTCCTTAACCTGTGTCGACTTTTGGTTAAGTCGCATCCGATGCTCTTTTTTGCTCTGTTCATACTTAAATTTCCCATGATCCATAATCCGGCAAACCGGTGGCTCGGCCGTCGGCGCAACTTCGACAAGATCATACCCCCCATCTCTGGCTTGCCGGAGGGCTTCAGACGTTTTCAAGATCCCAAGTTGTTCGCCTTCTGCCCCGATAACACGGACTTCAGGCACTTTGATGAGATGATTAATTCGCTGTTTCGGAGTGGCTATCCTACTCATTCGAAAAGAAAAGACCTTTTTTTGACCTCTTCGGGTGTCTCGTCCCGAATAAGCTTCAAGATATCAGTCATAGACATCGTTCCCATGTTTTTGCCATTTCGCTTCCTCACAGATACAGTCTCATTTTCGGCTTCTCGATCACCGACTATTAACATAAGCGGCACTTTGGCCTTCTCCGACTCACGGATTTTAAGGCCAATCTTCTCATTTCGCAAGTCCAAATCAACACGGCACCCCTGTGCTCGCAGATTTCCACCAACTTTTGTCGCATATTCTTCATGTTTTTGGGATATCGGCAAGATCGCCACTTGGACCGGAGCCAGCCAAATGGGGAACGCCCCACCGTAATGTTCCAAGAGAATTCCGAAAAACCGTTCAATCGAACCCAACAAGGCCCGATGAATCATAATCGGCTGATGGGTTTTTCCATCTTCACCAATATAGGTCAATCCGAATCGTTCCGGATTATTAAAATCCACTTGCACGGTGGAACATTGCCAGGAACGTCCCAACGCATCTTGAATTTTGACATCGATCTTAGGCCCATAAAAGACCCCTTCACCAGGATCTTCTTGATAGTCATAGCCCCCTTCTTTCAGCGCCGACGCCAAAGCCTGAGTGGCTTGGTCCCATTGCTCAAGCGAACCGACAGACTTTTCAGGTCGTGTGGAAAGGTACATCTTGAATTCGTTGAAACCGAATGTCCCTAACATAAAGGTCGTGAATGTCAAAACTTTCCGGACTTCGTCAGCAAGTTGGGTGGGACTACAGAAAATATGCGCATCGTCCTGAGTAAAACCCCTGACGCGCATCAGGCCATGGAGGACGCCAGACCGTTCATAACGATAGACGGTACCCAATTCCGCATAACGAACAGGCAGATCGCGATAACTGCGCAAATGAGACTTATACACCATGATATGAAAAGGGCAATTCATGGGCTTGAGTTGATACTCGCTGGACTCGACCGTCATGGGGGCATACATATTTTCACGGTAAAAATCCACATGCCCACTCGTCTTCCATAGATCCAATCGTGCGATATGAGGGGAATAGACCAGTTCGTACTGATTCGCCAAATGTTGTTCACGCCAAAAATTTTCTATTAAGAGACGAATTTGCGCACCCTTAGGATGCCACAAAATTAATCCTGGCCCGGTTTCATCTTGAATACTAAAAAGATCTAGCTCCTTGCCCAGCTTTCGATGGTCGCGCTTTTTAATTTCTTCAAGATTATCCAAATGCTTCTGTAACGCCTCTTCCGACGGGAACGACGTGCCATAAATACGCTGCAACATGGGATTGCGTTCATCGCCACGCCAGTAGGCTCCTGCACTGGAAAGCAGCTTAAACGCTTTAATCTGTCCCGTAGAAGACACATGAGGTCCCCGGCACAAATCGACAAACTCACCTTGTTGATACAGGGTGATCTGCTCGTCCGGAATGTCCTCCAGAATTTTCACTTTGTACAGCTCTCCGCGTGTCCGGAAAAATTCGACGGCCTCTGTCTTCGACATGTCCAGTCGTGTCACAGTCAGATTGGAGTCGATGATGGCTTTGGCCCGTTGTTCAATCTTTTCGAGATCTTCTGGAGTAAAGGGGCGTTCAAACGCAAAATCGTAGAAAAACCCTCCTTCAATAGCTGGCCCGATGGTCATTTGAACAGTGGGAAAACATTCCTTCACCGCTTGGGCCATGATATGCGTGCTGCTATGACGATAAATCTCTTTCCCTTCAGATGACTCAAAGACAAGCGGCTCAATGGTCGCGTCTTCATTCAAGGCAGACACTAAATCTTGTGGTACGCCATTGACCTTCACGGCAATCACATCCGCTGAGCCAAAGGCCCCAAGCTGAGATAACGCATCCTTTGCGGACGTCCCCTTGGGAAATGCCTGAGGTTCACTTCCTGGAACGGTGACTTGAATCATGCCCATGACTTCGTCAAAACCCTGATTTCAGGCCAAAAATGTTGGTTTTTTCTTCTCGACACAAGAAAAGGCATCTCTCCCTCCATAAGGAAGCTCAATGCCTTAAAAATTTCCTGAGGAATGGTAGGCGCGGGCGGTATTGAACCGCCGACCTCTACCGTGTCAAGGTAGCGCTCTCCCCCTGAGCTACGCGCCTATAGTGTCACTCGACTTATGCTAGTCTGACAAGGAAGTCATGTCAAGAAATAGCTGATCAATAAAGGGAAAGATGAACATCATCCGGCTGGATCCTGAGTCGTCCGCTTACGTTTTCCCGGCGCGGTTTGTTTGGCCTGACTCACGGAAATTTCCAATTCGGTAATTTTTTTCCGCAAGGTATTACGATTCAACCCCAACAAGCTGGCCGCTTTAAGCTGGTTGCCATGCGTTTCCCGCAAGGCAAGTTCAATCAAGGGCCGTTCAACCGCCCGCATCAAGGTCGGATACAATTTCTTCCCTGATCCCACATTCATGGCACGGACAAAATCCCCGATTTTCTTTTCCACATAATTGGCCAAATTGACGTCTTTCGGGTCAACTGTCGAGTCATCGGCTTCTTGACCACCCATAATCTGTGGAATCTGGTTCAACGTCCGCCACGCAGTCAAGGGCCCGGCATAGACGAAGGTTTTTGAGAAATTTAATTGCCCATTCAGCTCGGAGAGATTCGGCAGCACATCAGGCCCAGGCTCATCCATAATTATGCCCGTGAATTCCTCAGAACCTATGGCGGCCTTCAATGAAGAACAATCATCAAGGATCACCACCGTATGTTGAAGGTCGCCACATGTGACCCTCGACTTTAATTCCGGATCTTTGGTCAGAAGGGCAAAGCGGAGTTGTGGTACGTGAAGGGGCATGATTCCTTAATGAAGGTGGCAATAGGATGGCGATTATGTCGGAAAGCTTGAATTCTTTCAATTGAGAAAAATGCTTAGGGTCCGCAACACATGAACTTTCCCTTTTCGTCTCTCATCTTCAGGCCATCTTGAACCAATCTTTACTCGCACAATCCTCAACGTGGGCTTTGCTACGCCTGCGGTTGAGCTCCCTCAGATCGACTCAATCCGACAAAAATACAGGCTCGAATTCTGAAAAGGTATTGTTTCGCCAACCATTTAGGTTGAGTTTCGCACTAATCAAGACCCAGAAGCGGACAAAGAACTCGCAAGATACACCAAATCACAATGCCTCCCACCACATCCAAAATAAGCCCGGCTTGAATCATCCGGAGGATGGGGACTCGCCCCGTACCGTACACAATGGCATTAGGGGGCGTGGATACCGGAAGGACAAAGGCCAGGCTCGCAGCCATACATGCAGCCAGAACAGGAGGGATCGGCGAAAAGTTTGCTGAATGAGCAATGGCAATAAGCACTGGCACGAGCATACTCGTGGCGGCCGTATTCGAAGCCAATTCCGTCAACACAAGAGCCGTCAGGATAGAGACGCCCATTAACGTCCAGACCGATTGAAGGCCAAAGAGGCTCACCATGCCCTGTCCAATGGCATGGGCTAATTCTGTCTTCACCATCAATTCGCCAAAAGCAATGCCGCCCCCGAATAACAAAATCGTGCCCCAATGAATATTGGCCGCTTGCTTCCACGTAAGCGTAAACGTGCCTTTCCGCAAATTCAACGGCAAAAGAAACAGGAGCCCGGACGCAAAAATGGGAACTAACTCTTTCGGAAGATGAACTCGTACCCATTGCACAATCGTATCGCCTGGTCCTAACACGATAGACAATAAAGCCGGCAATACCCATAACAAGACCGCCAAGATAAACACACCAAAGGTGTAGCATTCACCCCGAGTCCAGGGCACAGGAGGTGCCGTCGTCATAAACGGGGAATGGGTCGTTGAGGCCGGGAAACCCGGCTCATGCAACCAATACAACACAGAAAACATCGCCACAAGCATGATCACAGCCACAGGCAAACCCATTAACATCCATTGTTCAAATGAAATGATGATATTGGCTTGCTCGGCAAGCAGTCCGATACCGAGTAAATTTGGTGGCGTGCCAATCAACGTCGCCACGCCGCCAATACCTGCCCCGTAAGCCAGACAGAGCAAAAACCCTGTCTCAAACGTGCCCATGTCTTTTTGGCTCTGTCTCAGGGCATTCAGCACGCCCAGCGCAATAGGCAGCATGACCGCTGTGGCTGCCGTATTGCTAATCCACATCGACAGGCCCGCCACCGCCAAACTTAACGCCATCATAATTCGAATAGGGTTATTCCCTACCCATTTTCGGGAAAGAAGCCAATTGCCGAATCGGCGATCCAATCCATGCACGGTCAAGGCTTCAGCAATGAAAAAACTCCCGATAAACAGAAAAATAATGGGATGCGAGAAGGCGGAAAACACCGACTTCATCGTGCCTAACCCAGCCAGCACACACAGACCACAACCTAATAAAGCCGTAACGGGCAGAGGAATGGGTTCGGTAATCCACATCACCACCACCCACGTCAAAATAGACGCCAAGGTTCGTGCGGAATCGGACAACGTGTCGGGAAGAAACACAAACATCAGAGCCGCTAGGAGCGGTGCAACAACCAAACCCACAAGATGCGGAGGAGGTTGTGCTGAAGATCGATGGGAAGAGGAGTTCATATAAAAAATGAGGTGGAAATCGTATCGATCAATATAAGAAAGATGCCTGTCCCTAGAACCTATCCAATGTAGCAGGGATCATATAAGAGTTGAAATATTTCGCAAATACTACACAACGAGGAAAAAACAGAATAAGAAAATTCTGAACTATGTTCTAGCCCTCAACATGCAAAAAGTTCCTGACACTTTTTTCGCGTCAAGTGAGAAGTCAGTGGAAGGACACAAGCCTGTTGCTGAAAAAACAGAACCGAGGTACAGTCACACACAAAATATTGTTCCACAGGAAAAACCTATGAAAAGAATCATTGCAGGAATCCTGATTGCTTTGTGTGTTGGTTGCGCAGGCCCCGTCTTTGTCACTCGACCAATTGAGGATGAGCCGAGTCTTCTGGTAGGCCTGGCAAGCTACAATGACCAATCGAAAGCCACGGCAATCCGTCACGATCATCCGGTGGAATGGTCCAAAGCTGACCTGCATGCCATCCTGAAACGCCTGTTCATCCAGGAGGGAGGCGGGCTCATGGATTCGGCCAGACCACTGCAAGCGGTCTTCTCCCCTGAAGACATGACCAGTCTAATATCCAGCTTGCACAAAACCTTCAAGATTGCCCAACCCTCCGACTGGATCGTATTTGCCATATGGGGTTCTTCCGGGAAATCCCAGACTCTCGAAGTAACGTCCGGGGGCATGTTTCTGGAAGACCAGAGACTACACATCATTGTTGCCAATCACCGCGAACGAGTCTCATCCGCAAAAGACGGTATTCAAGCTATCCGCAGCAACCCTTTTCATTCCTTAAGCGATGTAAAGGGCGGACTGATTTTTTTTCAAGCAGCTATGTCATTGATTCACGAAACAGCTGGATCATCGGTGGGTTCGAATCCCCGGTGAGTGAACTGATTCTTGACTACCAAGCCCTACTAGGCATGAAATCCTTGGAAAAACCAACCGAGGCGGAGGAGCCGCATACCGCTTCAGAAATCTCAAGGACAGACTCATCCCCGGCACGGCTCACAGACTCCGACGCCGCATTCATGAAAAAAGAGATCTCAAATCTAAAAGAGGAACTATCTCGGCTCCAACATCAAATCACTCAACAGGATGCAGAACGTCCCCGGACAAAGATCCCCTCAAAAAACCTCCCGTCTTCCACATCGAGCCCTGAACCAACCAAAACTTTTCCTTAAGGTTCTCCTACGTGAGACGAATGGCTATTTCAGCAATGAGGGTCACTACTTATCTGCATGCCTTTACCCAGCAATCTCAATTGTCTGATCCATTGAATTCTAGAATGACCTCATTCTCCAAGCCAACCTCTTAAGCTGGTTACACAAGAATAGAAAAGGGCAATGGATAATTGTGCTGCAATGAGTGAGGGAAAAGAGGAACTAAAACAAAGTGGCTTCGTTTAAATCAAAAAAGAAGGTTCTTGCAACCTTTTAACTAGTACAATTCGTTTAGCGACCTAATGTTTCGCCTTTGGCGATCAGGAAGCAAAGGTACGTTGGTGTGTCTTGGGAGGAGATGATTACTATATAAGACGATAGATATAAGCATCTGATATTAATTGACCATTGATAACATTGTTTGAAAATCTTATTCCACTAATACCAGGGCCTGTACCAATAGCTATCTTTAGCAAATCAATAAGGGGTGCATTTGGCTTTACTAGAGTTACGTCATCAAGTGCAAGGCCATCCTTTTTTTTCAGTTTTAATAAAGCTTTTTGTATCTTTGCATAGGAAGACTTAGGGCCCTCCTCTTTAATGTTAGGAAACGACAACATGAGTTTCCAAAACCCTTCTTCTGGAAAATAGAACCACAGGGCACCATTGACCTTAATGCCTGAGGCATCTAATTCCTCAATCAGATCTTTCCCTCCATCTATTAATTGGTCTGTAAGCGTAGTAGCTACCATTTTGTTTTTATCCAAGAAAGAATTCCGTTCTTTCGTGATGTGCAGGCAGAATACAAATCCTTAGCATATTTTGGTGCTATTGTGCACAAATACCTTGATGCCTCATTCCAATCCTTAACAACGCTCCAATTTAACTCAAGGGTTTTACTATTTTTGAAATCCTTGTCAAGATCATTTTTCAACCCAGCCAGTTTTATTAACTCTTCAAGATTATGCACATATGCCTTATTTGCTATTTCTTTATTTGGAAAATCATACCTATTTGTTTGTTTGGCTATACAGGCCTTTAATGCACACTCAACGGAATAACCAAGTAAATAGTAAGCGCCAGAATAGTGCTTAGCTTTAAGAAGCGTCGCCGCTTCCTGACGCCTTATTCTCGATAATTCCTGTAACTCTTGCCTATTCAATTGCTTCTTTTACGAATAATGGTTTCTAATCGATAGAATTTTAGCTGAGACGAGGAAAAGTTGCCAGGAGCACTTCTAGGTATTTCTTTTTGGCCGACCACGCGGGCGGAGAGTGCTTTCGAGATTTAATCTGCATGTTGTGCGTTGGACCCAGGCTTCCTTGCCAAATGGTCTGCCGCGCTGGACACATTGACGAATGGCCGCCAATTCCTCCTCTGTCTGTGCCTCGTTGGTCCACTTCACCCATTGCCGGGTCCTGGGAACCGGCCAGTCGGTTAACCATTGGCTGTGTTTTGGCCCTTGCATACGCCGCCACAAACTTGACCACTGCCAGGCCTCAGCTCGATTGATAAGCCCGGCCCGCAAGGCATTGCGTTCTACATAGCGGCACACCGTCAAGAAATGTTCATCGCTTTGAACAGGGAATGATTTAAACCGGCCTTGGTAGAGGTGTCCACTCCCCACGGAGTGATGTTGGGTGTGCCATCGTTGAGTATGGGTCAGGGTCAGCCAGGCCATAAATCGAGATAAATCCCCATCATGCCGGGGCCACAGTACCAAATGCCAGTGATTCGGCATTACACAATAGGATAAGATACGGACTGGAACATGCTCCCGCGCTTCAAGCAGAACGCTTTCCCAGAGCTGATAATCCTGCGGCACATCAAACATACTCAGTCGGCCATTGGCGCGATTGAGGACATGGTAGATCATGCCACCGGCAGCTGCGCGTAACGGACGTCCCATGGTAGAATCCTATCGGGATTGGCATTGAGGGTCAAGAGAAAGGTACCTGACACCATTTTTAAAATTTATACACGAACGGAATTAGCCGGACGAATCGCGGCACATCAGAAAGCCGGCGAGAAAATTGTCTTTACGAATGGCTGTTTTGATTTGCTTCATATCGGTCATACGCGGTATTTAGAAGAAGCCAAGGGACTTGGAGATCGTCTGGTGGTCGGCCTCAACAGCGACGATTCAGTCCGGCAATTGGCCAAAGGCACGAACCGCCCGATTATCCCGGCTGACCAACGAGCAGAAGTGTTGGCGGCCTTACGGTGCGTGGACTATGTGACGGTGTTTGATGAACCCGATCCCCTGGCACTTATTCAAGCCCTCCGGCCCGACATTCTGGTGAAGGGTGGCGATTGGGCCACAGACCGGATTGTGGGAAAAGCGTTTGTGGAAGCCCAAGGCGGATCGGTACGAAAGGTTTCTCTGATCCCGGATATTTCTACCACCGTGATCATTCAAAAAATTCTCGCCCCTCACCGCCTACAGTAACCTCCCTGAAGACCTATCAAAAAATGTTTCGTTGGACAATATTCTCATGAAGCTCCCATCCGTTGTTCAGGCCTTGCAGAATCAGTTGCGCACGGTCGTGCCGGCTATTCCCGATAATGAGCCACCACCATGTCTGCTCAGCACACAACCGGCCTGTCTGGCGCTGGCCATGGCCCTCTTACCTCATGGCGAAGCCAAAACTCCAGCAATCGGAACCCACACTCGCCTCATTATTACGCCGACCCAGGAAGAAGCCGAACAACTCTATGAGGACCTGAAATTTTTTGCGGACTTCCTTGGCCTAGACCACTCCAATCTTGTCTTGTTTCCCCCTTGGGCCACCATTCCCTACAACCCGGCGCTGCCGGCACATACGGTGATCTGTCAGCGCGTGAGGGCCTTGCATATGTTGTGTCAGAGTGAGAATACTGTCCTGATTAGTTCTCTACCAGCCGTGCTCCATAAATTGCTCCCGCCTTCGGTCTTCTCGGAAGCCTGTTTCGCGATCAAGGTAGGGGAGACCGTTGAACGAGACTGGCTCCTTCGAGCACTTATCAGGTTAGGCTATTCACGAGGCACATTGGCCGAAATTCCCGGCGAGTTCAGTGTGCGGGGAGGCATTGTCGATATATTTTCCACAGCCCATGATAATCCAGTACGTATTGAATTTCTTGGCGATACCGTGGAATCCATGCGCACGTTTGATCCCTCAACTCAAGAATCATTCACGCATCTCAAGGAAACCTGGGTTCTCCCCACGCGGGAATTTATTCCGCCCGTCACGCAGCAAGAAGAGGCTGACCCTTCTCCCATCACCCCGAGTATGGAATGGGACCTCCCACGCTATTACCCCCAACTTGTCACCCTCTGTGACTATGTACACAATCCGCTGACGGTCTGGCTCTCTCGTCCGGTTGAGTTGAACATGGTCGCGGCAGACTTCTGGGACACACTCCTGAAAACATGGGACCAATTGGAGACAAACCACGGACATGCCGAACCGGATCAGTTGTATGAAACATGGGATACGGTCAAACTGTTCATCAACATGTGCCCCACAATATTGTGGGACAGCCTGGCACCTGATTCCACAAACGTGCCTCATGTGCCAGTAGCCTTACATGCCCAATCGCCAGCCAGTGTGGGCTTGGGCACCCGTGGACTGCCGTTTAAAGAAACCCTCACCAAGCTTGACCAATTACGGGCCGAGACAGGAATTTTTCTGGTCGCTCGCAGTGCCGGACAGGTCGAACGGTTGATCGCCCTCTTGCACGATCATGGATTTCCCGCCAATACCTGGCAGCAACCCTTTCCTACCCAAGCCGATGACGGCCGTTTACCCTTTTATTGTCTAGAAGGGGAATTGTCGGCAGGATTTATCTCGAACGATGGCCGGCTCGCCTTCGTGACTGAAGAAGAGCTTTTTGGAAAAGGCATTCGACATCGCCCGCAGACCAAATCCCCGACCGCCAAATTTTTCTCGACGTTAGATGATCTGAAAGAAGGCGATCTGGTGGTCCATCTTCAACATGGCATTGGACGCTACCTGGGTCTACGGCGGCTTGAAGTCCAAGAATGTACCAGCGATTACGTGCTCCTCCAATTCGGCGGAACCGACACACTGTATGTACCCTTGGACCGGCTGAATCAGATTCACCGATATCGCGGAGCTGAACAACGCTCCCCGCGCTTAGACCGGCTCGGGGGAACAGCATGGGGGAAAGTCAAAGCCAAAGTCAAAAAAGGCATTGAAGACATGACAGAGGAATTGGTGGAGCTGTATGCCAACCGGGAGGTGGCCCGCCGAACCGCCTACCACGAAGACACCCTACTCGTCCATGAATTCGAAGCAGGGTTTGAATATGAAGAAACTCCCGATCAACTACGCGCCATCGAAGAAATCAGTCGTGACATGGAATCGCCCAAACCCATGGACCGGCTGGTCTGCGGCGACGTCGGTTATGGCAAGACAGAAGTGGCCATGCGGGCGGCGTTCAAAGCCGTTCAGGCAAATCGTCAAGTAGCCGTCTTGGTCCCGACAACCCTCCTCGCTCAACAACATTATGAAACTTTTTCACTTCGCTTTGCGCCGTTTCCGGTCAAGATCGGCATTTTATCCCGTTTCCGGACGGCTGTGGAAATTAAAGCCACATTGAAAGATCTGTCTGCCGGGCTGATCGATATTGTGATCGGTACGCACCGCGTCGTCCAAAAAGATGTAATCTTCAAACAATTGGGGCTCGTCATCATCGACGAAGAACAATGGTTTGGAGTACGCCACAAGGAACGACTGAAACAACTCCGCACGCAAGTGGATGTGTTAACCCTCTCGGCCACGCCCATTCCACGTACCTTGCAAATGGCCTTTTCAGGGGTGCGGGATTTATCGATGATTGAAACGGCCCCGCCGGGACGTTTGGCTGTGGAAACCCAAGTCCTTCGGCACGATACAACAGTGGTACGGGAAGCCATCCGTCATGAGCTGGCTCGTGGAGGACAAGTTTTTTATGTCCACAATCGTATCGAAACCATGGAACAGGTCGGCGCCTGGCTGCAAGACCTCATGCCCGAAGCCCGGGTGCTCATGGCACATGGTCAAATGAACGAAAAATTGTTGGAGCGGGTTATGCTTCAATTTTTCCATCATGAAGCCGATGTGTTATTGGCCTCGGCCATCATTCAATCAGGATTGGATATTCCTAATGCCAACACAATATTAATCGACCGGGCCGATTTATTCGGCCTGTCCCAACTCTATCAATTGCGAGGACGAGTCGGGCGCGGGGGACAGCAGGCCTTTGCCTATCTCTTTGTCCCCAACGAAGAAACGCTGAGTACCGACGCGCAAAGGCGCATGATCGCTATTCAGGAATTTGCCGAACTCGGGTCGGGCTTCCGCATTGCCGCCGCCGATCTTGAAATTCGTGGTGCCGGAAATTTACTTGGCAAACAACAGTCCGGCAATATTGCGTCTGTCGGGTTAGACCTCTACTTACAAATGGTGGAAGAAGCCGTCAAAAAACTCAAAGGGCAGGAAGTCCAGGAAGAATGGGAGCCGACCCTACAGTTCGATGTCTCCGCCTTCATTCCAGATGAGTATGTGGAAGATGCCTCGCAGCGTTTAAGCCTCTATAAGCGATTAACAGCCAGCGAGCGGTTGGGAGACTTGGCTCTCCTCTATGGAGAAACCTTGGACCGGTTCGGTGCATTACCGGAAGCCATGGAACGACTGTTTGAAGTCATGCAAATACGAGTCTTGGCCAAGACCCTCAAATTGGAATACGTTGAAGTCCGGCATGGCATAATGAATATCCGGTTTCATGAGCAAGCCAAATTACCCGATCAAGGCCTGCGTCAATTGATGGATGTCTGGAACGACCGTTTGGAATGTCTTTCCCCCCGGGCGTTCCGCGTGACCATGGCAGAACAGGAGTGGGGCGGGATGTACCCTCAGGTCAATACCTTGCTACAGAACTTGGTCCAATCAATGGACAAACACGAGAAATCATGACACGTTCAACAACTCATTCATGTCTCACGCCTCACATGTTCGGAGAGCGAACCTGGTGTACCGTACTATACTTAACCATCGTTTTTTGTGCCTGGTGCCTGTTGACTCCCACTTGGAGCCTCGGGTTTACGGACCGAATCGTGGCGGTGGTCAACAAAGAAATTATTACCTTATCTCAACTTCAACAAGAAATTCAGGACGAACACAGCCGCCTCAAGGCCAAATACCGGGGTAAGGAATTAGAACGGCGATATATCCAAAAGCAACGAGAAGTGCTCAATACCTTAATCGATGAGCAGCTCCAACTTCAGGAAGCTCAAGCCAAAGGGATCTCCGTCACCCAAGAAGAAATCGATGCCACGCTCCGGCGAACACCCCTGCCCCCGAGGCAAACCGAAGAAGAATTCGGACGACAACTACTTCTCAAGAAACTGTTCGACTTCGAAGTACGCCGCAATGTCGTCGTTGAAGAAGAAGAGATGCGCCGGTATTATGAGGCGAACCTCAATAGGTTTCGCACACCCCCACAATATCGGCTCCAACAGATTTTGCTGGTGGCCAACACCGAAAGCGCACGAGTGCGCGCAAGAGTAAAAGCCAAAGCCATCTACGCAGATTGGCAATCGGAAACCGTTCTCGAAGACCTTGCGGCCCGGCACGCACAGTTTGTAAGAGAATTAGGATGGGTGGAAGAAAAAGATTTGTTACCCCCCCTTGAACAAGCGCTCAAGGAGCTGATCCCCGGCACCTTATCGAAACCCATAGAAACACAAGCCGGAATACACCTGCTCATCGTCGATGACGTCAAAGAATCTCAACCCTACCCCTTTGAACAGGTTGAACAGGAAATCCACGCACAACTGTTAAAGAAACGGGGCAAAGAGGCCTACCGTGAATGGATGAACAGACTCAAACAACAAGCCTTCATCGACGTGAGGCTTTAAGGACAAGCGTTTGCGAAAAAGTGATCTTACATTGCAGTTATTTGTGAACTTCTATTAGAGATAGATATAGCAGACGCGCACCCCGTGAGACCAAATGGGCATTCGCTACCTTGGGTCAGGCCAATAAAGGTTCAAACTCCAGCCATTTCTCGAGCATGGGCAATTTCCCTCTCATGTGCCAGACGGACTTGGGAAACCAATAACGTGATAATTGCGACAGGTTCACCATCCAATGTCGTAAATTCCACTTCATAGCCTTTCGCCTCGCCATGGATTAAAACAACCGTACCAATATCCCCGCATTTGAGGCCTTGCTTAGGTAGGTCGCAAACCAGAATCACATCATCAAGTTCTTGAATCATGGTGGTCTCCTTTTAGGGGGTACGCAGTAATAAATCTTAGCCTATCCGTCCCCTTATCGACAAACCAGACGCTGCGAATTTTTACTCTCCTGGCATGTGGAGCCATAAGGAGTCCATCCACCACATAGCGTATTCCAAAGGCAGTTTCCTCGAATTGACTTACAGTATTTTCCACAGCATGGCGCCGTAACGCCGCAGCCAATTCCTCCCATCTTTCCGCGACAAAGCCGATTGATGTAAAGAAAGCAGCTTTGCTTTTACCTGCCCGATGCGTAGAAGAGAGAAGATATTTGACAACCTTGGCTTCAGGAATCTGCGCCTTATGAACATTTGCAAGTCTCATGTTTCCTCAAAATCTCCGGAATCCTTCCCCAGCCCATACCAGATATTGGCGTTGATGCATAGCCGAAGTCTAATCGGGATAATGTCCAACTTCTCGTTCATGAAAAATGAGTAGTTTGTTAGCACAGGATCGATCTCTTTAACAATGATTTCTGATTCATGAAGATCGAACACACAGAAACAGCGTTATTTTTCGTCGTGCTAAATTTGAACAGATGGAACGTGAAATTGCCGCACAACGGTTAAAGAGCCGGGGTCAAGGGCGTATTGTGAATAGATGAACATATAGCTTGCATCGACGTGAGGCTTTAGGGTCAAGCGTTTGCGAAAAAGTGATCTTACGTTGAAGTTAATTGCGAAAAAACAGGAGAGGAAACATCTAGCGGGCGGGCACCCAGTGAGACCAAATGGGCGTTCGCTTGGTTAGTCAATGTAAACAGGGGTTTCCCACACGATACGATGTTCCGGCAAAGTTCGAAGGTTTTGCTGGAAGGAGCCGCATAGGTAACTAAAACTTGGTCGGCAAGAGCCGTCACGAATTGATTCCGAAAAAGAGACGTATGAACCGTTGCCCGACGCTGGCTATCAGCAAACGGTGAGAGCAGCAGCAGACGATTGTGATCCAAGGGAGTGTTGTATTCTTTTGGCAGACGCATACCCTGAAGACTTCTGGCCGGGCAGATGACGATCGGCTGTTCTCCACGAAGAAGAATGCGTAAACATTCACGCTCCATGGGTGAATGAAAGCCTCCAATGACCGGAACTCCAGCTTCACGCAATCCCTTCGCCAGGTCATAGGTCAGAAGGATAATGCTGCCTGGACATTTGACTGAACAGAGCAAAGCCACTGACTGGCTTTTCAGGATTTCGAGATTCCCGATGGCGGCAATTCGCTTGGGAGTCTTCTCACCTAAATCCCGGACAAGGTTTGGCGGA
>SMVB01214771.1_pt1 | contig 20323 bp, 19 predicted proteins | sample 2456461 | NCBI WGS metagenome assembly SMVB01 (sample SAMN11095934, study PRJNA526329) | marine sediment metagenome | biome: Marine sediment; feature: Surficial sediment; material: Deep marine sediment; isolation source: Hadal surficial sediment | place: Pacific Ocean | collected 2014-05 | depth...
CGTGTACGCTGTACTGGAGTCAATGGCGATGTTGCCATTACAATGGCATCCTTTTGAATGCGTCCCGTGCGCAAAATGGACAGTTACGTCACCTATGTTCCAGCGACTGGTTAAAAATACGCCTTGGCCTCAAAAAGAGGCAACCCGAACTGCGCTGGGTCCGTTTTATGGTAGCGCCGAATCTCGTTGTGTCGCCGAACTGGCCGACCCCGAACGGTTGCTGTTGGTGATCACCGCCGATACCAGCAGCGCCCTGGCTCTGGAAAGAGAGTTGCCGTTTTACCTGCAACAAGCAACTGAAGTACGCTCTTTCCCCGACTGGGAGACACTGCCTTACGACAATTTTTCCCCTCACCAGGATATTATTTCAGAGCGCCTGAGCACTCTCCATTCATTGCCTACCATGACCTCGGGCATTCTCATTGTACCGGTGCCGACACTTATGCATCGCCTGCCACCCGGCGAATACATCGCGGGCTCCAGCTTACAACTGAAACCCGGGGACACGATCAATATCGACAGCTTTCGCAAAAACCTGGAACGCAATGGCTATCGAAACGTCGAAACGGTATTCGAGCGAGGCGAGTTCACGCTGCGCGGTTCACTGTTTGACATATACCCTATGGGGTCGGAACTCCCCTACCGCATCGACCTGCTGGATAACGAGGTAGACAGCCTGCGCACCTTCGATCCGGAGTCACAACGTACGGTGCAAAAGGTCAGTGAGATAGACCTGCTGCCGGCCCGTGAATTTCCACTGGACCCGGCAGCCATCAGCCGGTTTTGCCAAAATTGGTATGCCAGCTTTGAAGTAGATCACGATCTCTGCCCTACCTATGTTGAAGTAAAAGCGGGACGAGCACTCGGTGGCACCGAATATTTTCTACCCCTCTTCTTTGATCGCTGCGCCTCGCTGTTCGATTTCTTACCCGATAATGCGGCAATCATTACTATTGGCGACCACCACAGCGCCGCTGTGCGCTTCTGGGGGGAAGCGGGCGCGCGATTTGAAGAGTACGGTATCGATCCCCGCAGGCCGCTGTTGCCGCCAAAGCGCTGTTTTATCCCGGTGGAGGAGCTCTACGGGTATTTGGGCAAGCGATCGGTACTTGAATTGCGCCGCAATCCCGATGCCCCGGTACACCAGGCCACCACATCACAGAATCCCCCTGAGCTAGCGGGGCACGATCGCGGTCAATCGCCCGCCCAGTGCTTTGCCCATTTTCTGGCAGAGCACAACGGTCCCGTCTTGCTCTGTGCTGAAACCGCCGGGCGCAGAGAAATATTACTGGAATCACTGGATAACCTTGGACTGCACCCGGACACCGTGGCCAATTGGTGCGACTTCGAATCCTCGGGACTGAACTTCGCCATAACCACCGCCCCGCTGGACAGAGGGCTTTATTTTGGCGACGAGCAGCCCACCCTGGTCTGTGAATCCCAGTTGTTCGGCAATCGCGTGGCCCAGCGCCGCAGGCGGAGCAGTCGCGATAAAAGTGCCGCCGAGAATGCCTTTAAGAGTATCAACGAAATGCGTGAAGGTGTGCCTGTGGTTCACCTTGAGCACGGTGTGGGGCGCTATGTAGGCCTGGAGTCGCTGACCGTAGATGAACAGGAAACAGAATTTTTGGCATTGGAGTATGCCCAGGGTGCCCGCCTCTACGTGCCGGTGGCTTCGCTACACCTGATCAGCCGCTATGCCGGTAGCGACGCCGACTCCGCCCCGCTACATCGCCTGGGCTCCGACCAGTGGGAAAAAGCGCGGCGCAAGGCCAGCGAAAAAGCCAACGACATCGCCGCCCAGTTACTGGAGGTGTATGCGCGGCGGGAAGCGCGCCAGGGCTTTGCGTTTCAGTTGGACACGCTCAGCTACGATCAATTTGCCGCGGCCTTCCCCTTCGAGGAAACACCCGACCAGGCAGAATCGATACGCGCAGTGTTGACCGACATGTGCAACCCCGGGGTTATGGACCGCCTCATTTGTGGCGATGTGGGTTTTGGCAAAACGGAGGTGGCCATGCGGGCGACATTCGTCGCCACCCAGAACAACAAACAGGTAGCCGTGCTAGTGCCCACGACCTTGCTCGCCCAGCAGCATTATAATTCCTTTGCCGATCGCTTCGCAGACTGGCCGGTGCGGGTGGAAGTGGTGTCTCGATTTAAATCCGGTGCGCAACTCAAAGACATTACCCGCAGGGTCGCCAACGGCGAAATCGATATTCTGGTGGGTACGCATAAGCTACTGCAAAGCGAGTTCAAGTTTTTTGATCTGGGATTGCTCGTTATCGACGAGGAGCACCGTTTCGGAGTAAAACAAAAAGAGGCGATCAAAGCCATGCGTGCGGAGGTGGATATTCTCACCCTGACTGCGACGCCCATTCCCAGAACACTTAATATGGCCCTGGGCGGCATGCGCGACCTGTCCATTATCGCCACGCCCCCCGCCAAACGTCTGTCCATCAGGACTTTTGTCCGCGAGTACAACATCGCCATGATCAAAGAGGCGATTCTCAGGGAAACGCTGCGCGGTGGTCAGGTGTACTACCTGCACAATGAAGTGAGAACCATTGAGGAAACCGCCAGGAAATTGCGCGAATTGTTGCCCGATTTAAGTATCGGGGTGGCGCACGGCCAGATGCGTGAACCGCAACTGGAGCAGGTGATGTCCGATTTCTATCACCAACGCCATCATATTTTAATGTGTACCACCATCATAGAATCCGGCATCGATATCCCCAATGCCAACACCATCATCATGGAGCGCGCCGATAAATTCGGGCTCGCCCAATTGCACCAGTTGCGCGGCAGGGTCGGCCGCTCTCACCACCAGGCCTACGCCTATTTGATGCGACCGCCCGTGGCGGCCATCAGCCGGGACGCAGAAAAAAGGCTGGACGCCATCGAGGCCGCCAGCGACCTGGGGGCAGGCTATTTACTGGCCACCCACGATCTGGAAATACGCGGTGCCGGTGAACTGCTGGGTGACGAACAGAGCGGCCAAATTCATAGTGTGGGATTTTCTTTGTATATGGAGTTGCTGCAAAGTGCCGTGGAAGCCTTGCGCCGCGGAGAGATACCCGATGTCGACGCACCGCTGGACCAGGGCACGGAAGTCAACCTGCACATCCCCGCACTGATCCCGGACGATTACCTGCCGGACGTCAATACCCGTCTTATTTTGTACAAGCGCATTGCCGCTGCCGCCGCCGAGGAGGACCTGCGCGATATTCAAGTTGAAATGATCGATCGTTTTGGCTTGCTTCGACCGCAAATCTATAACTTGTTCGTGCTGGCTCGCCTGCGTATCCGGGCCGAGGCTTTGGGCATAGGTGGCATTGAAGCGGGGAGTACCGGCGGCAGCATCGAATTTAAAGCGTCCACCCGGGTCAACCCCATGAGCCTGGTCAAACTGGTTCAATCCGATCCCCAATCCTATAGACTGACCGGAGCCACTCGCATGCGCTTCGTGCGCGACTTAGCCGATGTGGAGGAACGCCAGGCTTTTGTGGAGCAGTTACTGCAAAGCTTTGAAACCGACGCAATCGAGAGTGCAGCATGAAAATACCCACACCCATTCAACTGTGCCGACTGGCCCCGCTGCTAGCCGCTATGGTGGGCAGCAGTGTAGTCCTGGCACAGGATGAGCGCTGGTATCGCATCGAACTGCTGGTATTCGCGCATACAGCCGAGTCCGTCGACAGCAACGAGCGCTGGAACCCGACGCCTGCGCTGGATTATCCGGAGTACGCGCGGTTTTTGATAGACCCACAGCGCATCACGGGCAATCTCGAAATGTTTGAAGCCACCAGCGCCGTCGATGATTTTGGCCACCAGACCCTAACCATTATTCCCCCGCCGCCTGAGCCCGAAGCCGGCGATGAGGAAGACAACGAAGCTGAGGCAGAAGACGAATACGCGGGGGAGCTGCAGATTGAGGCAGAGGTCCTGCCCTTTGAACCAAACGAAGCCGTGGCAACAGTCGATGGCGAGCCAGCAGCCCAGGAGATTCTTCCCCTCACGCCCAGCCCCTTTACCCTGCTCGCCCATTCAGAACTGGAGTTCAGGGGCAAGGCCGCCTACATGCAGCGCACAGGTCGTTATCAGACCCTGTTCCACGAGACCTGGGTGCAGCCCATGGCCGATCAGGCAAACACCGCTGCCATCGTGCTCGACCACTCAGGTGATGATAACAACTGGCCGCTACTGCAGGGCAGTGTCAAAATCTTCCTGTCACGCTATCTACACCTTGAAACTAACTTGTGGCTGAATACCAGCGGCAGTTATTTACCCGCCTATTGGCAGATGCCAGAAGCGCCGCGGAGCCCAACATCACTCACCATTATTTATCCGCCGGAGCCGGAGCCGGACCCCAATGCGCCCCTGTTAGTGATTGAAGACGATTTTCCCATTGTCGAAGTGGAGCCTGCCCTGGATCTACAGGGTGAAGAGCTTTTGCCAGAAGAACCGGTTTCCCCCTGGCGCCACGCGGTTTTGCTGCAGCAAAAACGCCGCATGCGCAGCAACGAAGTGCACTATATTGATCATCCTTTGCTAGGTCTGGTGATAAAGATAAGCCCGCTGGACGAGGAAGAACTGCTGCAGCGCGCCGCAGCTGAAACGACGGCCAGTCAGTCGGAACCAGCGGCCTTAAACAGATAGCCCAGCAGTTGCACCACCACGGCCGCTTCGCGGGCCAAAGTGTCACGCATCATGGCCACGGTGATTGGCTGCTCACTTTTGCCGGCCGCGGGGTTCACCACCATACAAATAGCGGCGTAGGCCATGTCCAGCTCTCTGGCGAGTGCCGCTTCAGGCATACCGGTCATGCCGACCACATCACAACCATCGCGTTCCAAGCGATCAATTTCTGCAGCGCTTTCCAGTCGCGGCCCCTGGGTTACCCCATGAACGGCAGACCCGAGGTGGGCAATATTGTGTCGCTCGGCCGCCGCCAGTAGAGCACGACGCAGGTGGCCATCGTAGGGGTGGGTGAAATCGATATGGAGAAGCTCACCCGAGCTACCGTCATCTATGCTGTGCTCCCGGCCCCAGGTATAGTCAATCAGCTGATCGGGAATCACCAGCGTGCCTGTCACCATGGCGGGCGTAATTCCCCCCACTGCGTTAATAGCCAGCACATCAGTGACACCCAGCGATTTCAGCGCCCACATATTGGCACGATAGTTAATTTTGTGTGGCGGTATCGCCTGGGGCGCACCATGGCGCTGGAGAAAAAATACCCTGTGGCCGTGTAGTTTGCCCTCCTCTACTGTCCGCGAAGGCGCCCCGTAAGGTGTTTCCAGCGTGTGCGCCCTCAGCCGGCTCAGGCCCTCCAATTCCTCCAGACCGGTTCCGCCAATGACGGCAAAGCGCTTCATGCGTCCGGCTCAGGCGTGCATTGCTCCAATTGCACCGTGGTAGTGGGGAAGGCGACGTCGGCATCGTTGGCGCGCACGATCGCCAGAATTCGCAGCAGGATGTCCTGTTTAATGGCATGAAACTTTACCCACTGGGTGGTCTTGGTAAAGGTGTATATGAAAAAATCCAGCGACGATGGCCCGAAGGACACGAAGTTGACGATCAGCGTACGCGACAGATCGATCTCCTCGTGTGCTTCCAGCATTTGCCTCACTTGCTCTACAATAGTCGCCAGCTTATCGGCGTCCTGATAGCGAATGCCTATCGTCTCGTAAATTCGCCGGTTGCGCATGCGGGAGGGGTTTTCAACGGACACCTGGAGGAACACGGCATTGGGTACATACAACGGGCGTTGATCGAAGGTGCGAATACGGGTTAGCCGCCAGCCAATGTCCTCCACCGTGCCTTCAATTTCCTGATCCGGAGAGCGAATCCAGTCGCCCTTCGTAAAGGGCCGATCGAGGTAGATGCTCAGCCCCCCGAAAAAGTTTGCCAGTAGATCCTTGGCAGCGAAACCTACTGCGATGCCGCCAATACCGCCGAAAGCGAGCAAACCGGATACGGACACTCCCAGAGTTTGTAAAACCATCAGTACCGCAACAACCCAGACGGTAATCCGCAACAGCTTGGCCGTGGCGTGGACGGAGGCTTTGTCGGTGGAGCCAGTGCGCCCCCTGCTTTCGTCGAGCAACTCCTTTTCTGCCCCATAGATAAGCCGCTGAAGAAACCAGGTGAGCAGCAAAACCAGCGCCGTGTCATAGGCGGGAGAGAGCTGCGCCTGTATCGCCGCCAGCCGTGGAGCCAGGCCCAGGCCGACAAATATCACGACAATCCACAATACCACCCGAACGGGCGCTTCCAGGGCGGCAATCACCATGTCGTCCCAGCGCTGCTCGCTCTTGAGGGCGGCCAACCGGATACGAGCCACCGCAAAAGCCAGCCCATAATGCGCACAAATACCTAGCAGAAGCAGTGCTGACAACATAATTAATGGGCTATCGACATCGACAAAATTCGCCACCACCGCATTTACTGTTTCGAGAAAATCCATTACCGCTACCTACCCCGGAGTGAGTTCACAAATTATGACCGCCTTAGACGAATTTTTCATTTCGCCTGCTTAAGATTAGTTGTAGTTAGATATATAAAGGCCAGTGCACGCTTAAGTCAACTCTTGAAAAGCAATGCAACTGATTGATCTTTGTGGAAATGTTTTTGGCGTAGTCAATCGGTAATTTGGGGCATTCTTTTTAGATCAATTTCGCATAATGGACAGGGCACACCAGCGTGATATGTTGGATGCACACCCACGTTCACGGTACGTTGCAATGAAAATGTTACACCCAGTCGTAGGCCGGTGGTATAAGGATCTGCAGTCCGGCGCTCTATTTGAGGTTGTCGCCTGGGATGAAACGGAGTTAACCATTGAGACCCAGTATCTCGATGGTGAGATAACCGAATACGATCTCGATGCATGGCGCGAAATGTTCTTGGAACATGCGGAGGCACCGGAAGACTGGCGCGCCGCCTTCGAGCTGTCCGACGAGGACAGCATTGACCCCGACCTACCCTTTCACCCGGTAGATTGGCGAAATCCCCTCAGCTTTATCGAACCTGAATTCGTACACGGCGTCGACGAGTTTTAATCGACAAAACAATTCGGGACAGATTTATTTTCGCAGTGGATCCCCCCCCAGCTGTTTGGCCGCCATCCCGACCCCCGGTTGCACACACCGCACAATACTGTATATAATCCCATATACTGGATATATAAACAGGTAGACGGCCAATGGTAAAGCTCACAAATCGGCAGCAACAAGTACTGGATGTTGTTCGCCAACACATCGAAGAAACAGGTTACCCCCCCACCCGCGCTGACATTGCCCGTGAGCTGGGTTTTAAGTCTGCGAATGCGGCGGAGGAGCATCTCAAAGCACTGGCGCGCAAGGGCGCTATAGAAATGATTCCCGGTGCCTCGCGCGGTATTCGCCTACCGCCCCATGCCGGAATCCCCATCATTGGCCGAGTTGCCGCCGGCAGCCCGGTACTGGCCGAAGAGCATATTGAGGATTACTGCACCCTCCCCCACAGTTTCTTTTCACCCAGGGCCGATTTTTTTCTGCGCGTTCAGGGGGACAGTATGATCGATGTGGGTATATTCGATAACGACTTACTCGCTGTACACAGCACTCCTATCGCCAATAACGGCGACATAATTGTTGCTCGCATCGAAGACGAAGTTACCGTGAAACGCCTGCACAAAACCAAAGTGAAGCACTTGATCGAACTGGTTCCAGAAAACCCCGATTACCAGACGATTAAGGTTGACCTACGCGAACAGGCGTTTGCGATTGAAGGCTTGAGTGTGGGTGTATTGCGCCAGGGAATGTAATAAAAACAGAGTTAGTGCAGAACGTGTGTGGTGCCTTCCTGCCCTACCTCAACCTCCATATCTGCCTGCTCGGCGATTGCGGCGGCCGCCTGTATGCCCGCCTGAATCATCGCTTTTGCGACATCCAGGGCATTGTCCATCATATAGAACCGAGATTCTTCCGAGAAACATATTCTTACCAGCGGCTCAGAGTCATCCTCTGCTCGCTGAAGAACAATTTCTCCATCGTCTAACTCTACTATTTCCAGGAAGGACGGGGGCACTCAGTAAACCTCTCGTATGGGGGCTGGCGCAGGCAGTTTAACAGTTGGTGTGGCCAGCTGCCAGCTGCAAAAGCGATCAGTATTCGTCAAGGGAATCGGTCATCCGGTCAAACAGGTCGCCCAGTCGATCTGCCCACTGCGTTGCCTGATCCGGATCGAACACATGATCGTTCGCCAGGGCCAGATTTTCCATGGCGGCGGCCCTTTGGCTGTCGTCTGGCTGTCCCGCCTCCGAATTGAGGATATGAGCCAGCCACGGTTCGCTCTCCAATTGCTTAAATTCGAGAATTTCCGGCGGGGTCTCCTTGCCTTCCGGGATAGGAGGCAAATCGCCGCAACAGCGCGGCGGTACGGCGGGCATCTCAGCCGGCTGGGCTATCTCCAGTAAAAACCAGCCGTAGGCGCCGGCCAAATGTTCACACACCGCAGAGCCAAAAGCCTGCGCCAACACCGTAGCCGCTATTTGCTCTTCGGCGCGCGCGACGCGCCAGTAGTTAATCAGTATCTTGGCGTGATAGAGCTTCTGGTTGGCCCGAGCACGCACAGAAGTCATATCTTCTTTCGCCGACGGGCTACTTTTTTCTTCGGCTTTTCCTCCTCCCACTTACCATTGCGGTAAAAGGCCTTCCACCCGGTGGCCTTGCCATCTTTCTCTGTCATCACGTACTGTTCTTTGGTTTTACGGCTATAGCGAATCTGCGAGCGATTGCCTGCGCCGTCACCAGTGGGAGCGCTAAACAGGAACGTATACTTGGAGTCGATTTCCGCTTGGTGCGGGAGAATCTCATCCACCAGTGGCGCCCTGGTTTCTCGATTACGGGGAAACTGGCTCGCAGCCAAAAATAAACCCGCGGCACCGTCGCGCAATATGTAGTGATCCTCAACTTTGACACAGGCCAACTCGGGCATGGGTACCGGATCCATTTTCGGCGGCGCCGCCTCACCATTGCGCAGCAGTTTGCGGGTGTTCTTGCACGACTCCGAGGTGCAGCCAAAATACTTGCCAAAACGCCCATTCTTAAGCTGCATTTCCGCCCCGCATTTATCGCATTCCAGCACCGGACCTTCGTAACCCTTGATGACGAACTTGCCGTGTTCGACCTCAAATCCCGAACAGTTGGGGTTGTCGCCACACACATGCAGCTTCCGGTCTTCGTCAATCAGGTAACTGTCCATCGCTGTATCGCACACTGAGCAGTGGTGTTTACTCCGTAAAAGCCGCGATTCCGCCTCGTCGTCTGCGTCCTCGTGAATGGCCTCATCACCGGCGGTCAAATTTATGGTGGTTTTGCAACGCTCTTTGGGCGGGAGGGCGTAACCGGAACAACCCAGGAATACCCCGGTACTGGCGGTTCGAATTTGCATAGGTCGACCGCAGGTCTTGCAGGGAATATCGGTCAAAGTGGGCTCGTTGAGCTGCATGCCACCGGGCTTGTCCTCTTCGGCTTTTTCCAGTAGCTCGCGAAAATCGCCGTAAAAGTTGTCTAGCAAATCCCGCCAGTCCAATTTCCCCTCGGCCACTTCGTCAAGGCGTTCCTCCATCGATGCGGTGAAACCATAATCTAGCAATTCGCTGAAACAACTCTGTAGGCGCTGGGTGACGATATCGCCCATTTTCTCGGCATAAAATCGTTTGTTCTCCAGTCTCGCGTAGCCCCGATCCTGAATCGTAGAAATAATGGCGGCATAGGTAGAGGGGCGGCCAATGCCGCGCTTTTCCAACTCGCGCACCAGGCTGGCCTCACCGTAGCGCAGTGATGGCTTGGTGAAATGTTGCACTGGCTCGAGTTTTTTCAGGGTCATCGAGTCGCCTTCAACAATATCGGGCAGCACGGTGTCTTCACCTTTGCGCCCCGCCGGCGTCTGTACTGCAGTGTAGCCGTCAAAGCGGATAATTCGCCCTTTAGCGCTCAATTCGTACTCCCCCGCCGCGACCGTAATGACAGTGGAGGTGTATTCAGCGCCGGTCATCTGACAGGCCACAAACTGGCGCCAGATGAGCTCATACAGGCGTTCTGCGTCCCGCTCCATACCGTTCAGGGCCGTCTGGGACACGTTCACATCTGAGGGGCGAATCGCTTCGTGTGCTTCCTGCGCACCGGCTTTGGAAGAATAATTTACCGCAGCCTCGGGCAGGTAGCGCGGTGAGAAGTGTTTGCTGATGTACTGGCGGCAGGATGCTATCGCATTGGCGCTGAGGCTGGTGGAGTCGGTACGCATATAGGTGATGTAACCGGCCTCATAGAGGCGCTGGGCCATCATCATGGTCTTTTTCACACTGAAGCCCAGGCGGGTACTTGCCGCCTGCTGCAAGGTAGAGGTGATGAAAGGCGCCGAGGGCTTGGAACGGGTCGCTTTGTCTTTGCGCCGACTGACCGTGTAGGGTAATTCGGTGAGTTCGGCGGTGGCTAAAGAGGCGTCAGCTTCATTATTGGGGCGAAAGTTTTCGCCCTGGTGTTTGCGAACCTGGAAACGAATGCCCTCGCCTGCGGGGGCGAGCAGGTCCGCATGAATCTCCCAGAACTCCTCGGGTTCGAATGCTCTTATTTCGCGTTCTCGCTCTACAATTAGACGCACGGCAACCGATTGGACGCGTCCCGCGGACAGCCCCCTGGCGACCTTGGCCCAGAGCAGGGGCGATATCATATAGCCCACAACCCTGTCCAGAAAGCGCCTGGCCTGTTGGGCATTCACTCGATTTTGGTCCAATTCTGTGGGGCGTTCAAAGGCCTCGGTTATCGCTTTTTTGGTAATTTCATTGAAAACCACCCGCTGGTAGCGATCTGGATCGCCGCCAATTGCCTCGCGCAAATGCCAAGCAATGGCCTCTCCCTCGCGATCCAAGTCAGTCGCGAGATAGATAGCGTCACTCTTTGCGGCAATCTTTATCAGGTCATTGACGACTTTTTCTTTGCCCGGCAATATTTGGTAGCGGGCCTGCCAGCCATTTTCCGGATCAATCCCCATACGGCGGATCAACTGCTCCCGGGATTTCTTCTTCTTATAAGCGGCTTTTTTGGCCGGCGCCATTTTTCGCGTCTTGGCGGCCTGGGCTGCGCGTTTCTTGGGGTCAACAGCCTCTTTGCTACCGCCCGCCGTGGGCAGATCACGGATATGCCCCACACTGGATTTGACGATGAAGTCGGGCCCCAGGTATTTGTTAATGGTTTTAGCTTTGGCTGGTGACTCAACAATAACTAATGATTTACCCATGAATTCCTTTGGTGGCCTCTACCGATGAGCTCATTTAGGCGCGAAGTGCGCGCCAAAAGGTGGCATATATAAGACCCAACGCGGCTGCGGTCAAGCAATAATCATAAAATCTCACGAATGCTCAGCCGCTATCAGGCGAGTGAGCACCTGATAAATACGCGTGATCTCAGCCTCCTCGCCCCCTTCTTGCCAGAAAATACCGCAACTTCCTTCGTCTATGGTTGCCGCGAAAATATCAGCGGGTAAATCCTCTAGCGCAACCGGCACCCCGCTGCCTCTGGGGATGCTCCGCCAACTCTGTTCGCCGTACACCCAGGCGCCAACCATGCGCTGGCGCCGCCCCGTGGCGGGAATTCTGAGGCCATAATATATGGTGTGCCCACGGCGATAGGCCGCAGTCTCGGATGCACTGAGCGCCCCCGAGGGGACCGTCCGAAATTCCACGAACATGCCCTGCACCGCGGCAAACTCGCGCAGCCGAGCAACACGACGCTGTCCCTTGCTGGGGGCGAAGTGGGCCAGTGGCGCCAGCGCCAGGGCAATAATAAATATAATGAGTAAGTAAATCATTTTCAGGGTTAAACTCTGATCCAAGTCAAGGCAAGCCACAATGCCCGGCGACAGTCGTGGTCCCGACATTTCCTGTCGTTTATACTATGCTATAAATAGCAGGTTGATTTTGTAACCCCATGGGGCTAAATCATGTCCAAGTATACAAAAATTCTGGTAGCCGTTGATCTTAGTGACGACTCCAGTGCCGTGATTCAACGGGCGCTCGCCCTCGCCGAGAACAGTGGCGCTGAGATTCACGTAATCCACGTTATCGAACCCCTGAGCTTTGCCTATGGCGGCGATATTCCCATGGATTTTTCCGGTATTCAAGACGAAATTCATCAGCAGGCGGCCACCCAGTTGAAGCGCTTTGGGGCAACACATAGTATCGACGAGGACAGACAATATATTGTGTTGGGTCGACCCGAAGTCGAAATTCACGGTACCGCCAACGATACCGGGGCCGACTTAATCGTGGTGGGGAGTCACGGTCGTTATGGCCTGGCTTTGTTAATGGGTTCCACCGCCAACGGCGTATTACACGGGGCCACCTGCGATGTACTCGCCGTGCGCGTGGGCAACTAAGTAGCCAGAAAGCGCGTCAGTTCCTCCACTGAGAAAGGCCAGTCCAATTCTCGCCCGTCGCTATGGCGTAGCACTGGTATACGCAGGCCGTAGCGCTCAAACAGCTCATCTGACTCACTGATGTCAGTATTGCGGTACTGGAGTGCCGCAATATTTTGGTGGTAGTACCCCAGTAATTGCTCGGCTATCTCACACAGATGGCAGGCGGAAGTGCCATACAACACCAGGCCCTCTGTCGCGCCCACCACCGCCGTACTACTTGCCGTCATCCCTTCTCCTCCCCTTCACAGCGAATGTGCGCTGGGCCGCGCGAGCTTGAACTCCTACCTCGACAGGCGTTACCATCGTCACCGGGTACAATAATGTAAACCGTCAGTAAATCCACTTTATCTCGGGAGCACAACAACCGTGGCCTTATTTTCCCAGCCGACCGCGCGCGCACTGGCGATTTTAGACCTATTGATGGCAAACCCCCACAAGGCGTTCGGCCTTACGGAAATGACCCGTCGATTGAATCTTAACAAAGCAACCTGCCACGCAATACTGACCACCATGGCAAATTACGGCTTCCTGGTACAACACCCAAAGACCAAGGCCTACCGCTTGGGGCCTTCCATTATTGCGGCCGGCAACGCGGCTTTTGCCCAGTTTCCCGTGCTTGAATACGCCCGTCCGGAACTGGAAAAACTGCAGAACGACCTGGGCGTTGGTTTTGCCGTTACCGGACGCTCAAAATTGCACATGGTATTACTCGCTTTATACAGCCATGCCCAACCGCTTATCGATTCGTTCCAACTGGGCCTAAGGCTCCCCAATACCGCCCCCGTGGCGGCCTGCTTTACCGCGTTTTCTCCCGCCAATCAATTGGAGGCCTGGCTGACTAGAGCGCACGACTCGCGCGGCGAGTACCACGAAAGGCTTGATCAGAAATTGCGCGTCTCACTCATCGCCATTCGCGCCCGGGGTTACGAAGTGACCCTGAAAACCAATGCCGAAGTGGAACTGACAAAACAGTTGTCGCACATCAATACCTCCTGGAGCCTGACGGAACTTGAGGGCATCACCAACAAGTACCAACACGACCTGTGTGACGAGCACTATCATCTGGATCGCATTGATCCCAAGGTACGCTACAGCGTGAGCACGATTTCGGTGCCCGTATTTGTCTACAAAGAAGTACCTGTGATGTGCTTTGTCGCAGGTTCTCTGGATCAGCCCATCCTGGGCTCGAAAATCGAGGAAATCGCCGACCGCATCCAGCAATCAGCCGATAAGATAACGGCCTTGGCCAGCGGCAGCGAAACCGGCGATTAGGGCATCTCCTTGGACAACCAGCCCGGCTCACAAACCTATGAGCAAAAAAAAGCCTTCTTCAATCGCGTATTAACGGTCTATGGCCGCAAAGCCGTGCTGGAGGTGCTGCAAGATGCCTCGCTGGAATGCCACGCCCTGCACCTGGCCGACAGCAATATTGAACAGGGTATTGTCGCGAGTATTCGGGCATTGGCGAAGTCCCGCGATATCGCCGTGCAGTTGCACAGTCGCATCGAGCTCTCGCGTATTTCAAAAAATGGAAAGCAGGATCAGGGGGTCGCGGTCGATATCATCTGCCCCTCTTTCAACACCCTGGCACACTATCTGGCGACCCTGACAGCGCAGTCGCCGGTGCGCCTGTTGGCGCTCGACGGCATAGGCAACCCCCAGAACCTGGGCATGATTATTCGCTCGGCCGCCGCCGGGCACATCGATGGGATTATCTGGTCCCCCAAAGGCAATGCGGCCCTGGGGCCACTGGTAATAAAAGCCAGTGCCGGCACACTCTACCGTGCCCCCCTGCTATCGTGCGAAGATCTGCCGACCGCACTGAAACAGTGCAAAGCGGCAGATATGGCCATTTGTACCCTCGAAGCCAGTGCGCCTACCTCACTGTTTGAATATAGAGGGCATTCATCCATTGTGTACGTGTTGGGGAATGAGACCGAGGGCGTCTCGAAGGCCGTGAGCGCGCTGGCCGATACCGCGCTTTCTATCCCCATGCGCAACGGGGTGGAATCACTCAACGTCGCCGTGACAGCGAGCTTGATCGCGTTTACCGGCGACCTCGGACGTCACTTGGACAGGTAGGACATGCCCTGCTCCAAGCCCTTGAGGCTCAGTGGATACATATGGCCGTCCATCAGGCGGTGAGTCATGGCAACTGACTGGGTGTACTCCCACTCGTCTTCGGGTACCGGATTAATCCAGATAATTTTCTCGTAGGTTTCCTTCATCCTGTGCATCCAGACTTCGCCCGACTCTTCATTCCAATGCTCTACCGAGCCACCCGGCTGGGCGATTTCATAGGGTGACATGGAGGCATCGCCGATAAAAATCACCTTATAATCGTGGCTGTACTTGTGCATGATATCCAACAGCGGTGTTCGCTCATTGTGGCGCCGCACATTGTTTTTCCAGGCACTTTCGTAGATAAAGTTATGGAAGTAGAAAGATTCCATGTGCTTGAATTCGGTGCGTGTGGCCGAGAACAATTCCTCGCAGACTTTCACATGGGGATCCATGGAACCACCCACGTCGAAAAATAGCAGCACTTTTACTGCATTGTGCCGCTCGGGCACCATCTTGATGTCGAGGTACCCGGCGTTGCGGGCCGTGGAGCTGATTGTATCGTCCAAATCGAGCTCGTCGGCGGCACCGGTACGGGCGAATTTGCGCAGCCTGCGCAGGGCCATTTTGATGTGCCGGGTACCCAGTTCCACACTGTCATCCAGGTTTTTGAAGTCGCGCTTGTCCCAGACCTTTACCGCTTTTTTATTGCCGCCATTGGGGCCTACTCGCACCCCTTCGGGATGATAACCCTGTTGGCCAAAGGGCGACGTGCCACCCGTACCTATCCATTTGTTACCGCCCTCGTGCCGCTTCTTCTGCTCTTCCAGGCGTTTCTTGAATTCTTCAATTAGTTTCTCCAGGCCGCCCAGAGACTCAATCTTTTCCTTTTCCTCGTCGCTGAGGTTTTTCATAAACTCCGAGCGCAACCAGTCATCGGGAATTAGCGCTTCGATAATATCGTCCAGGGCTTCCAGCCCCTTAAAATGCGCGCCAAAAGCCAGATCAAAGCGATCGAAATATTTTTCGTCCTTGACCATGCAGGTGCGACTAAAATAATAGAACTCGTCTATATCGACGAAGGCGACATGCTGCTTCATGCCCTCGAGCAGATCCAGCAATTCACGGGGGGTTACCGGAATACCCGCCTCTTTAAGACAGTGAAAAAAATTGATTAACATCGCTACGGCCCCGCCTGCTTACCGCGATTCCCTGCGGTGCATAAATGCCAGGCGTTCCAATAAATGGACATCCTGTTCGTTCTTAATGAGCGCGCCATACAGTGGTGGAATGGCCTTTGTGTGGTCGCGATTTTTGAGAATCTCGTCCGGGATATCATCCGCCATCAATAACTTCAACCAGTCGATTAACTCCGACGTGGAAGGTTTCTTCTTCAGACCGGGAATGGACCGCACATCGAAAAACACCTCCAGGGCCTCCTGCACGAGGTCCTGGGTAATATTCGGGTAATGGACATCGATGATGTCCTGCATGGTGTTGCGGTCGGGGAAATTAATAAAGTGGAAGAAGCAGCGGCGCAAAAAGGCGTCCGGTAGTTCTTTTTCGTTATTGCTGGTGATGATGATGATGGGGCGGTGCTTTGCTTGCACCGTTTCACCCGTCTCGTAAACAAAAAACTCCATTCTATCGAGTTCTTGCAACAGGTCGTTGGGAAATTCAATATCGGCTTTATCGACTTCATCAATGAGCAGCACCACTTGCTCGTCGGCGTCAAATGCCTCCCACAGCTTGCCCTTCCTAATATAGTTGGCAATATCGTGCACCTTGCCGTCCCCAAGTTGGGAATCTCTCAGGCGCGATACCGCATCGTATTCGTAGAGTCCCTGCTGCGCTTTGGTGGTCGACTTAATATGCCACTGTATCAGGCGCTTGCCCAGACCCAGCGCAACTTCCTCGGCCAGCATGGTCTTACCCGTACCCGGCTCACCTTTGATCAACAGCGGTCGCTCCAGGGTTACCGCGGCGTTGACCGCCACTTGTAAATCATCGGTGGCGACGTATCGTTCAGTACCTTTAAATTTCATACTATTTCCACTGTAGTTATCTAGGATTATGTCAAAGTTGCCATTGGCGTTGTTTTTGAATTTGGGCAGAGCAGAAGGGTACAGACTGGCTCCCCCTATATCAAGGCGGCTCCTCGTCGACCTCTGCCTTGATTCCCGTCACCAAATCAGTGGCCGGGTCTGCGTTGCCGCGATACCGGCTGCGCCATAACGCCAGCCGCCGCTGGTGTCGACGCCGCACCACCCATATGAGCACTACAATCGCGATGACCGTAGCGATACCGACGTTAATCGCGGTATCGGCCAGGTTTTCATCGGGCACTTCTACCCCCCGGGTGTTGATGGCCGATGCGGTGTCGGTGTCGGTGGCGATGACCTCAACATACATTGGCAACTCCCGCTGCAATGTGTCGCCTTGTATGCGCGCCAACAGCTCATAGCGGCCGGGCAAATCAAAAGCGGGAATAGCCACACGGTATTCGCCGTCCGCCGGTACCAAATAGTTGTTCGATACATCTATGACTTGCCTTTTGCCGTCGGGTCCGGTGATTTCGACTGTAATTGCAAAAAGTTGCAGAACTGCTTGATCCACCAGTGTGCTACCGCGTTCTCTCAGGCGCAGGCCCAATTCGGTCTGGCGACCGGCAGGCAAGCTATTGGGTAGTGGATCGACCTCGAGGCGAAGGTCAGAAATGACCGTTACACGGTTGTTGGTACTGCCCGGGGCTTGTAGTTGCCACAGCCCTTCCACGGGGTCGGTGACTGTGACCAGAGCGAACTTTCGATTGCGAAACCACTCGACGCCCTCCACTTGCTCGCTAGCTTGATAACGTTGCCTCGCCGGGTCGATTAAGGTCAGCCGGGCTTGCTCGTCGTCGAAGAACACCAGCACGGTGAACTCCTGTACCCCGCCATCGATTTGAAAACTGTTATCGGCGATGGGCACACGGGCCGTGGGGGCCACCATTTCAAGGGATTGCAGGAATATTTGCGCCAGTTCCGCCGCAGATTCAGCCTTTTCGGCTATGCCACCGGTCTGTTCTGCCAGCGAGCGCAGAAACTCCCAATCGGCCTCGTCCGACAGGGCGATGGTATGAACGGGAATACCGGTCGCGCCCAATTCCGGCGCCAACTCGGCCAGTAATAGCCGGGCGGCATTGGCGTTCGCCATGGGCGATTCGGAAACGTCGACTTTGCCATCAGTCAGTAGCACGATACTGGTTCGGTAAGTGCCATCCATGCGCCCCAGGTCGTAGGTAACGGCCTTGAGCGCGGCGGGAATATTGGTGCGCAGGCCCGAATTGTCGATATCGGCCACCGCGCGCTGCGCCGCCGCGCGCCAGGCATCGTCGATAACACGATGCTCTACCAGCAGCGTTACGTCCTGGCCAAAAATCCAGACCCCGGCACGTGAACCCTCAGGCAGGAGGCGCACGATCAGGTCCAAGGCCGGCGCCCGTAAATTGGCGGGGTCAGATTGTTTCATGCTGCCCGAAATATCGATAAGCAGGCGCACGTCGGGCTTCAGTCCCCCACTCGCCCCCATATCGGCGTATGCATGGCCGACACCAGCCAGGGTGCACAGCAGGGCCAACATAACTCGCCAGCTACTCATAAACGGACCCTTTATCACCTAGGGCATCTCTGAAAAACATCCAATAAACGGCATAATACGGCTTTCTAACTGTGGAACCTAATTCATGAGCCAAATGACTTTTGCAGAAGTGGAGTACGAAGGGAAAAAGCGGAAAACACGACGCGAAAAGTTTTTGGAGCGGATGGATGGGCTGATTCCCTGGAAGAAACTGGAACTGCAATTGGCAAAGAAATATTGCAAGGGCAAAGTCGGTCGCAAACCCTACCCGCTGAGCGTGATGTTGAGAGTGCACGTTATGCAACTACTCTACAACCTGAGTGATCCAGCCATGGAAGACGCGCTGTATGAGATCGAGTCGATGCGCCGCTTTGCGGGGCTTCGCTTATCGGACAACTTGCCAGACGAGACAACGATTCTAAATTTTCGTCACTTCCTGGAAAGACATAAATTCGGTCAACGCCTCTTCGATACTATCCAGTCACACCTTGCTTCGCAGGGTCTGAAGCTACAGGAGGGCAGTATTGTTGATGCTACTATTATTGCGGCACCGACATCCACAAAGAACCAGACCGGAAAACGTGACCCCGAGATGCATCAGACAAAAAAGGGTAACGAATGGCACTTCGGTATGAAGATGCATATTGGCGTAGATGAGTCGCTGGGCCTGATACATAGCATAACGACGACACCCGCGAATGTGCATGACATAACTCAGGCAGATCAATTACTGCATGGGAATGAGAAGCGGGTATGGGGCGATGCCGGGTATCGTGGTATTGAAAAACGCGAGGAACATACAGGCCGAGATGTTGATTGGCTGATTGCCCGCCGACCGGGTGTCCGGTCGAAATTGGCCAAGTCCGATCCGTTGGCCGCCGCGGAAAAATCAAAGGCGAGTGTGAGGGCGAAGGTGGAGCACTGCTTTTATCGGATCAAGTGTCAATTTGGTTACAGCAAAGTGCGATACCGGGGCTTGGAAAAGAATACCAATCGACTCTACCTATTAGCAGGTTTTACCAATCTGCTCCGGGCAGAGCCATTTATGGCGACCTAACAGGATAGATCCGCCTGGAGTTCGCTGAAGAGCGAATTTCAGGCGGGAAAACGATCGAATCTGGGCTTGTCACGCCCGAAAATCAGGAAAACGGGAACAATATGGAAGTTTCGATCAATATCACGTCTTTTTCAGAGCTGCCCTAGAACATATAACTCAGTTCGAAGCGCATATACGGTCTCTGCAAGTTAACTTTTCAAGACTGCCATAATCCGAAGATGAGTATATAAATTGGGTACGATCAGGAGTTTTGTCCTCTCGCCCATCCGAGTTTTATTCAAAGGTGCAAGAACGCATTACACACATGGCCGAACGAGAGCCCAATCCGTAATTTAATGCGGGATTTTGTGGGGCATAGTGAACTTCAATGGGGAGAGGTGGAGAGTTTTACTATAGCAAACGGCGGCAGTCTGACACCCAATCACCGCTCCTCTGTCGCTATGGCTTGGGCGCAGCTGCGGCGAGCGCTAATGTCTCCTTGTGGCACAATATAGTCCTTCCGTCCTGATCTCAGCCATACTCAAGGTAGCTGACAGGTATCTGTCAGTGAGAGTGGGACATGCACCCGCTGACTACGAATATCATGGCATTAACATGCGATGTTCACCGTTTCAGGGGGTGTGAAAAGCAGGAATCCCCGGGTTTTCAGGGATTAGCGAATGGTGAGCGATAGGTGTTGGCCTTCATCCGGCGGATCATCTGATCCAGTTGCTTACGCTCCTCCTTGCTGAAGCCGTGGAGTGTCTTTTCTAGTTGGCGCTCAGCGATAGGGGCCAGGTCTTCAAAAATTTCATTGCCCTTGTCAGTCAGCTCGATTCGGGTATACCGCTGATCATCTTCACACCTGGTTCGCTGCACAATCCCCTGGTCTTCCAGCTTCTGGCAAATACGACTCAGGCGGGAGTTTTCCAATAGAACGTCTTTCGAGATTTCGCTGATCGTCATACTTTTACGCTCATGCAATATCATGATGACCCGCCAACTGGGCGCTCTAATGCCGTGGGTGCGCATAATGTCCTCGATTTTATTCTGGCTCTCCAGGACGATATGCCACAAATAATAAAACAGGTAATTCGTGGCTTTGAGCTGAGATTTCTTATCACCCATCACTTGTTCCTACAC
>SMVB01067053.1_pt1 | contig 20317 bp, 16 predicted proteins | sample 2456461 | NCBI WGS metagenome assembly SMVB01 (sample SAMN11095934, study PRJNA526329) | marine sediment metagenome | biome: Marine sediment; feature: Surficial sediment; material: Deep marine sediment; isolation source: Hadal surficial sediment | place: Pacific Ocean | collected 2014-05 | depth...
CAGCGCGACGCAGACTGGATGCGTCCCGTGTACGAATTTCTCGGACTGACGGTCGGTGTGTCCAAGAGTGGACAGACGCAGGAAGAGAAGCGTGCGGCTTACGATAGCGATATCACGTACGCGACCAACAATGAGCTGGGTTTCGATTATTTGCGCGATAACCTGGCTTTCTCATTAGCGGATAAGGCGCAGCGTGGTCTAAATTTCGCGATTGTCGATGAAGTGGACTCCATTCTCATTGATGAGGCACGCACGCCGCTGATCATTTCCGGGCCGGCTGAATCCAGTACGGACTTGTACGGACAAATTAACAAGCTGATTCCAAAACTCGAGCAGCACGCCGAGACGGATGCGGCGATAAACTACGACATTGCTGCGCGGCAGGTCACGCTGGTTGACGAAAAAGGTGCCGCAGTAACACTCGCGGGAGACGATGGCGAAAAAAGCGAGGTCATGAGCCTCGACGACGCTGTCGATATCGCCGAATCTCATTCGGCCGATGTTATTGCCGTCGATGAGACCGGCAAGATCGTCGCTTGCAAGCTGGTCAAGCGAGGCGATTTTATCACTGATGAAAAAGCCAAGCAGGCACACATGACCGAGGACGGTCACCAGAAAGTCGAATCGCTGATGGTACAGGCGGGCCTGATTGAAGAAAACGAGAGCCTTTATGATGCGGGTAACATTCGCCTGTTACATCACCTCAACGCGGCACTCAGGGCGCATGCGATTTACCATCGCGACGTCGAATACATAGTCAAAGACGGCGAAGTTGTGATTGTGGACGAATTCACAGGGCGCACGATGCCCGGAAGGCGTTGGTCCGATGGTCTGCACCAGGCAATTGAGGCCAAGGAGGGCGTGGCGATCCGGCAGGAGAATCAGACCGTCGCGTCGATTACATTTCAGAACTTCTTTCGCCTGTACGACAACCTGTCGGGCATGACGGGTACGGCTGATACCGAGGCCTTCGAATTCCAGCAAATTTACGGTCTCGAAGTCGTCGTCATACCGACGCATCGTGACATGGTACGTGATGACGCACCGGATCTCGTCTACCTGACGCAAAATGACAAATTTGAGGCGATCATTGAGGACGTCTGCGATTGCCGTGAGCGTGGCCAGCCCGTGCTGGTTGGCACGACCTCGATCGAGACCTCGGAGTTGCTGTCGTCACTGCTCAAGGAACGCAAGATTGAGCATGAGGTCCTGAACGCGAAACAACATGAGCGCGAGGCCACAGTGGTTCAGCAGGCGGGCCGACCTGGCGCGATCACGATCGCCACTAATATGGCGGGGCGCGGCACGGATATTGTTCTTGGCGGCAATCTGGAGGCCGAGCTTGCGCAGGCGGCCGAGGGGGTTGACGCAGAGGGCATCCGCGCTGACTGGCAGCAACGCCACGCCGTCGTTCTCGAGTCCGGAGGCTTGCATATCGTGGGTACCGAACGGCACGAGTCCCGTCGCATCGACAACCAGCTTCGTGGTCGTTCAGGGCGGCAAGGCGACGCCGGTTCGTCCAGGTTTTACCTTTCCATGGAAGATACGCTGATGCGCATCTTCGGCGATCCCGACCGCACCAAGTCCTTGCTGGCACGTGCCGGCATGCGCGAGGGCGAGGCGATTGAAAGCAAATTACTGTCGCGGCAAATCGAGCGAGCGCAGCGCAAGGTCGAGGCGCACAACTTCGATATTCGAAAAAACCTGCTTGAGTATGACGACGTCGCGAATGATCAACGCAAGGTCGTTTACCATCAGCGCTCCGAACTGATGGCTGCGGACGAAATTGAAGAATCGGTCGCTGCGATTCGCGACGAGGTTGTCGATTCGATCGTTCGTCAATACATCCCGCCCGGCAGCCTCGAGGAGCAATGGGATCCCGAAGGCTTAAGTCAGGCGCTCGAGTCCGATTTCGGCCTGCAGGTGGACGTTGCGAAATGGATTCGCGAAGACAAGACGCTAAATGATGACGCGATTCTCGAGAGGTGTGTCGAAGATGCCGATCAGGCCTACAAGGAAAGGGAAGGCACGATTGGCAGCGAGCTGATGCGCAATGTCGAGAAACAGGTCATGTTGCGCCAACTGGACCATCACTGGAAAGAGCACCTGACCGGAATGGATCACCTGCGACAAGGCATCGGCTTGCGATCCTACGCACAAAAAAACCCGAAGCAGGAGTACAAACGCGAGGCGTTTGAGATGTTTGGTGTGATGCTTGACCAGATCAAACACGACACGACGAGCATCTTGTCCCGTATTCGTATTCAGGGCGAGCAGGACCTCGACGACAGGGCTGAGCGGCAGCGTGCCGCCGCCGCCATGAAGTTCCAGCATGCACAGGCGACGGCGCTGGGCGATGGCCAGCCCCAAGAGCCGGGGCAACCGCCGCAGAAAGACGCGGCAGCAACTCCACAAAGGGAACCTGTAACACCGTTCAAGCGCGATGGTCGCAAGATCGGCCGTAATGAGCCCTGCCCGTGCGGCTCAGGTAAGAAATTCAAGCAGTGCCACGGCAAGCTTGCCTAGCCCAGGTATCCGCAATGCAACGTTTTCATGTCGCTGCGGGCATATTGCGCAACGCAGGCGGACAGGTGTTGATCACCGAACGCAATGAAACAGGTCCCTTTTGCGGTCTTTGGGAATTTCCCGGTGGCAAAATCCGTGCAGGAGAATCCGCGCGGGTCGCGCTCAAACGTGAACTCCTCGAAGAAATAGGAATCGAGGCGACGGCGCTCGAGCCATTCATGAACCTGACCCACGAGTACCCGGACCGGATTGTCGAGCTTGAATTCTTTAACGTCACACAATGGCGGGGCGAGCCGGCCGGCCTCGAGGGTCAGCAGATTCGCTGGGTCGACATCTCCGACCTCAACTCCGACGAACTACTGCCAGCTGATATCGCGGTTATTAAGGAACTTCAGAACTTGTAGGCCCTGTTGAAGGGATGTTCTTCGACCGAAGTAAAGCGCAGCGCAGCGAGCCATGAGGGAGAGGAATGTCCCTTCAACAGGGCAAATCGCTCAGCAGATACTCAGCTGGAAGGGCACATCGTGGCTGGTTTGAAGGGCCCGGCTGTCAACGGTCGACCACTCCAGGAATCGTACTGTGAAACGATGCTGGCTGCCGCTGATCTCGGGATACAGCGCGTTGTCTTCGATCAGATTGACCCTGAGGAGGCGGCAGTGGGCGTCTTTCTGCATGTTGTGCTGATACATGCCATTGACAGCTAGCTTGTCCAAAGGTTGGGCACTCTCGCGAATCAGCCAGAGTACCTCGGTAACCGCATCGCACAGCGGTCGAATCGCGCCGATCCACAACGCCATGTCTTCGCCACGCCTTGCATGAGATTGGCGCAACCAGTGGCTGTATTCAGGAAGGTCAAACTCGCAGGTGCCGCCGGGAATCGCACTGCGATTCTTAATACCATTCAGGAAGTCGGAATTTTTGAGCGGCTGCAGAAAAGATGTGCCAATTCCGCCCAGCTCTGCACGGCTGTCAATGAGATTACGTATCAGAGACTCGAGCCGTTTCTTGTCAACGCCGGGTTGGCTTTGGAAGCGCTGCAGAATAGTCAGCTGCTGATCGAGTTCCTTGTGCACTTCACTGCGCACATCTCCGCGCGACAAAATGGCCATGACTTCAAGCAGACTCGAAATCGTTGCACGGGTCGCCCAGTCGCTTTCCAGCTCGCCGTTGTACAGCATTTGCTGGTAGAGGAATTCCAGGCGCATGAACGTGCGCATCCGTTCGGACACAGGTTGCTCGTAAAACCCACGATCGCCGGGGGCCGTTTGTCTGGCTATGTCGCTTGCAGGTTTCGCCATAGGGCTATTTTGCGCCACACCTAGTCCTCAGGCAAATGCGCCAGCCTAAGGTACCTGTCGTGCAATGCAGACACCTGCGACGATGTCGCATCGATACTCGTATCGTTGTGAATGACATCGTCGGCGATGGCGAGGCGTTCGTCGCGACTTGCCTGCGTCGCGAGGATACGACGCGCTTGATCTTCGGTTTCGGCGTCTCGCGCCAGCAACCGTTCAATTTGCGTCTCCTCGTCGCAGTCGACGACCAGTACGCGATCGACGTAGTCTCTCAGCGGGGATCTAGTGAGCAAAGGCACAACGATCAGTTGATAATCGCCGCCAGACGCCTGGGCCTGTTTGATCGTTTCCTGCTGAATACGTGGGTGCAGAATGGCTTCAAGGCGTCGCCGCGCTTCATTATCGGTGAATATCTGCTGTCGCATTGCAGCCCGGTTGAGTGCGCCGTCCTTAAATACGGCGTCACCGAATGCATCGCGGATTTCGGCTAGCGCGGGTTGGCCCGGAAGCACCACTTCACGAGCAATGATGTCAGTGTCTATGACGGGTACGCCCAGACCAGAGAAGAGCTCGGCGACCGTCGATTTGCCGCTCGCGATTCCGCCGGTCAGACCGATTCGCAGCGGTGTGTGGCTTTGCTTGCGTTTGGCAGCGATCACTTACAGGAAATTATCGAGGTACGCGTTTTTGATGGTCTCGCCGTACAGCATCGTAATCCAGCCGGCCGCCGCGAGGTAGGGCCCATATGGGATCGGCAGTTGCCGGTCCCGTCCACGCAGGACGATCAAGCCAATGCCGAAGGCGGCCCCAACGATCGCTGACATCAGAATGATCGTGGGTACGGCTTGCCAGCCCAGCCAGGCGCCCAGGGCAGCCAGCAGCTTGAAATCACCGTAGCCCATGCCTTCCTTGCCGGTGGCCATCTTGAACAGCTTGTAGACACTCCAGAGGCTCAGGTAGCCGACGATCGCACCAATGATGCTGTCCTGAGGCGAAATAAACAGGGCTTCGGCGCCCGCCAGCGGATGAAAAATACTCATTCCCAGGCCGATCCATACCAGTGGGATCACGATGGAGTCGGGGATAAGTTGGTGGTCGTAGTCGATCATGCTGATTGCCACGAGGGCACAGGTAATGCCGATCGCAAAAAGCGCCTCCCAGCCGAAACCGAACCGCCAGGCGCAAACCGCAGCGAGTGCCGCCGTCAGTAGCTCGACCAGTGGATAACGGGCCGAGATTTTCTGTTTGCAATTGGCGCATCGGGCGCCGAGCAGCAAATAACTCAGTACTGGAATGTTCTGCCAGGAACTAATTTTGATGCCGCACGATGGGCAACGCGAGCTTGGAAAGATAATGTTGAATACACCGTCGGGGAACTCGGGTGGCTCAAGGCTCTTGATCTCTTCACATTGCTCGTGCCACTCACGTTGCATCATTATCGGCAAACGGTAGATGATTACATTGAGAAAACTGCCAAACAACAATGCAAACGCGAATGCGACGGCGGTAAATAGCTCGGGTGACTGCGATAAGATTTCAGTCATCCTGCTCCTCCGGTGATTTCGTGACTGACCCAATTGAAAACGGCGTCCGGAGTTTCCTCCGAACGCCGTTGCAATGCAAACGTGCGTTTGACTTCGTCTAAATAACAGAACCCATTTTGAAAATCGGCAAGTACATAGCGATAACCAGGCCACCGACGAGCACGCCGAGAATCGCCATGATCATCGGCTCAAGCAGGCTCGATAAATTATCGACCGCGTTGTCGACATCTTCTTCGTAGAAGTCGGCGACCTTGGCAGACATAGCGTCGAGAGAGCCGGACTCCTCACCAACGGCGATCATCTGAATGACCATGTTTGGAAAAAGGTCCACGTTCTCCATGGCCTGCTGCAGTCGTTGACCCGTCGATACTTCGTCTCGTATCTTCAGAACGCCGATTTCATAAACGATATTTCCGGTTGCGCCAGCGACCGATTCGAGTGCTTCAACCAGTGGTACGCCGGCGGCGAACATCGTTGCTAACGTGCGCGCATAGCGTGCGATCGCTGCTTTCTGCAGAATCGGGCCAATGATGGGCATCTTCAGAGACATTCGGTCCAGAAAATGACGCATTGGCCGCGACCGCTTCTGGAAATAGATAAACGAACCAATCGCGGTGCCTATGATGATTGCAATGTAAACGCCTTTGGCGCGCACGAATACTGAAAGGTCGATAACCATGCGTGTAAAGCTCGGAAGATCGGCGCCGAATCCCTGGAACAAATCTTCGAATGCCGGAATAACGAAAATCAGCAGAATTGTCGTTACCACCAATGCAACGACGAGTACGGCGGCGGGGTAGGTCAGCGCTTTCTTGATTTTCTTTTTCAGTGCTTCAGTCTTCTCTTTGTACGTTGCGATTTTGTCGAGCAGGGTCTCGAGTGCACCAGCTTGCTCTCCAGCCTCAACGAGGTTGACTACAAGGTCGTCAAAATACAACGGATGCTTGGCGAGTGACTCGGCTAGCGAGGTTCCGCCTTCGACTTCGGTTTTGACGGCCATGATGAGCTTCTGCATAGCTGCATTTTCGTGGCCGGCGCCGACAATTTCGAATGATTGAACCAGCGGGATGCCTGCTGAAAGCATGGTCGCCAGCTGACGCATGAAAATTGCGATATCGCCTGGCGTGATCGTGCCACCGCCGCCAAAAAGGCCCTTGCTCTGTTTCTTGATACGGGTTGGCACAACGCCCTGGCGGCGCAGATCGGCACGTACGGCAGCCTCATTGGTCGCCATCGCCTTGCCTTTGACTTTCTGACCCTTTCTGTCTTTTCCTTCCCAGACAAAGGGCATTTTGCTCATTGCCGCTGATTCAGCCATCTCTCTCGTCCATTTAATGAGGTCGCATACTACTCAATTGTAACCCGGTTGATTTCCTCAAGGCTCGTAACCCCGTCCTTGACTTTGTTCAAACCGGCGCGACGTAAGTCGATAACCCCTTCAATAGACGCCTGATCGGCGATCTGCATGGCATTGCCACCTTCCATTATTATTCTGCCCATCGTTTCGGACACTTCCATCACCTGGAAGATGCCGACCCGACCTTTGTAACCATCGTTGCAGGACTTGCATCCCTTGGGTGCGAATATGGTAATGCCGCTGTCGAAATCCTCTGCCTCGAAGCCTTCTTTCTCCAGCGCTTCGCGTGGAACGTCCCTGGTTTCCTTGCAATTGTCGCAGAGTTTTCTAGCGAGTCGCTGCGCGATGATCAAGCTGACGGAGGTCGCGATGGCATAGGGCTTTACGCCCATGTCCACAAGCCGCGTCAGTGTTCTTGGCGCATCATTGGTGTGCAGCGTCGACAGGACAAGGTGACCGGTTTGCGCCGCTTTGATCGCAATCTCAGCGGTTTCGAGGTCACGTATCTCACCCACCATGATGATGTCCGGATCTTGCCGCAGGAACGCTTTAAGCGCCGATGCAAACGTAAGTCCAACTTTCGGATTTATGTTGACCTGGTTAACGCCCGGCAGGTTTATTTCACACGGATCTTCAGCCGTCGAAATGTTGCGGTCTTCGGTATTGAGGATGTTCAAGCCCGTGTACAGTGAGACCGTCTTACCAGAACCGGTCGGTCCGGTGACCAGAATCATGCCGTACGGCTTCATCAGGTGTTTCTCGTACAGATCTTTCTGATTCGGTTCGTAGCCGAGTACGTCAATGCCCAGTTGTGCGGCGGCCGAATCAAGAATACGCAGTACGACTTTTTCGCCATACAGCGTCGGGCAAGAATTGACACGAAAATCAATCGATCGATTTTTCGACAGCCGCATTTTGATGCGGCCGTCCTGCGGTACACGCCGCTCGGCGATATCCATTCGGGACATCACTTTTAGCCGGGCGCAAACCTTGGTCGCCAGTGCAACAGGAGGTTGTGCGACCTCGGATAAGACGCCGTCAAGTCGTGTTCGCACCCGAAAATATTTTTCGTACGGCTCGAAATGAACATCCGACGCGCCGCGCTTGATCGCATCGAGAAGAATCTTGTTGACGAAACGCACCACGGGCGCGTCTTCGATATCGGCACGGGCGATTTCGTCCTGTTCGTCTTCGTCAGACGTGATGTCGAGGTTTTCAAGGTCAAAGTCATCGTCTTCGAGGTCCCCCATCGTCGTGTCGACGGCCTCAATGGCCTTGACGATGCGTTCTTCGAGTTTGTCGTGCTCTACAACGACTGGATCAATTCGTAACGTCGTCTGGAACTTGACGTCGTCGATAGCCTGCAGGTTCGTCGGATCGGCTATCCCCAGGAACAGGCGTTGGCCGCGCCTTACGAGCGGTAGAACCCGGTGTTTGTTGACGAGCTTCTGATCGACGGTACGTATCACGTCGAGATCGATGTCGACAGCGTCAAGATCCAGCAGCGGTACACCGAATTCATGCGACGCGGCTACCGCGATCGCCCGGGCATTGGCCAGGTTCTCGTTAACAAGATAGGCGACCAGCGGCAATTTCTGCTTCTTGGCGTCGCCGACGGCTTCGATGAGCCGCTCCTCGGTAATCAGGCCGTCCTGGACGAGACGCCGGGGCAATCCTGCGAGGTTTGTTTTTCTTGCGGGTGTTGCCATTGGAAAAAAAACCGCTCGAACTTGCTGCTAGGCGTCACAGTCTCACTGATCTAAGTCCCCGGATCAACTGGATATTGTGCGCTTGTTCACAGTTAGAGAATTTGATTAAGTCAAACTCCGAAAATAGCCCTGAAAGGGCATCTGGCCGGCCAGGCGGCATTAATTTCGACAGCTTGATGGCAGATACCGGGTGTCGATTGTGGGGTCCAAATGCGCCGATGTGACGCCGCCGCCCGTCAACAAGACGGCGCCTGGCGGAGCAGGGGCAGCGCCACAGCGCCACAGTATACTGCCGCTGGCGTGCATATACGGGGTGAACGAGACTGTCCTGTTAAGTATGTCCTGGTGCGCGTTATTGCCAAACGTGACATCGACACGGCCGTTGTCGACATCGACCTGGCTAACATAACTGCCTTGCGTGTCGGTCGCCGACGGCGTCATGCCCGCTGCGGCTCGGTCGACTGCTGGCCTGCCGGTCATGTTGAAGGCATCGATTATCGGCGTCTTTGCGCCTGCTGCCATATTCAGCGCTTCGGCGACCTGGGCGCGGACGGTGTAGGTCTGGTAGGCGGATATGGCAATGGACGCGAGTATTCCGATGATCGCAACGACGATCATCAACTCGATCAACGTGAAACCGGTGCTGAATTTCTTCACTGACGTCACCTTGTTACGACCCTTGCACGTACCTACTGGGAGATGATACGGCATTTGAGGTTTGTAGCGGTCGTCTTGACCCGTAAAAAAAAGCCCCGGGCGAACCGGGGCTTTCTGACTTATTGCTAAAGCTGAAAGCACTAGGCGAAAGTCTTAGCTGCGGCAAGCGGCCGGAAGATGCTTGTTCTCGATTTCCGTGCCAGAAGCGCTTGCACAGTCCCACTGAACAGAACCCACACTCGACGTGTTGGGCGTCAACTCGAGGTGCATGCCAGCAATAACCGTATGTGCACTATTGCCGTATCGGACGCCGATAACACCGTCAGTAACAAGAACTTCGTCAACGTACTTGCCTTGGATCTCATCACCGTCAGCCAGGCCCGCTATGGCGTTAGTGCTCGGCATGGTACCGCGATCCTGGAAGTACTCGGTAACAGCTGCTTTTGCGCCACCGGACAGGTTCAGGCCCTCAGAAACCTGGGCACGAATCGTGTAGTCCTGGTAAGCCGGAATAGCGATTGCCGCCAGAATGCCGATAATCGCGACTACGATCATCAGCTCGATCAATGTAAAACCTTGTTGCTTCTTCATTTGTCTATCTCCATGAAAATGAATGTCATTCAAATACGGCGAGATCGCCAGTACAGTATTAAAAGCAATCCCCGTGCCAAGTCGAACTGAATCACCCTATCTAATTGATTTAAGTCATGTTTTAACGAATGTAGCGGTTCGCCGATGTTGCCGGAAAGGCAAATATGCTGTAGGCATAACGACAGTCTTTGTCACTTACTGACAATTTTTGTCATCGGGGTCAGAGCCCTTTTTCCAAAAGGGCTCTGACCCCTCTAATCGATACCGAGTTTTTTGATGCGATAACGAAGCTGTCGAAATGACAGGCCCAGGATTTTCGCGGCGGCCGTCTTATTGTAACGGGTTTTCTCAAGCGCCGCGAGAATGGCCTGACGCTGCACCTCTTCGACCTGGCTGCCGAGGAAAGTGCTGGTCAATGACGGGGCCTCGCCGATCGTGCTTGCCGATGATCGCATATGCAGATCGGCTTCGCTGATGGTGCCAGTCGTACACAGCGTCACGGCGCGTTCAAGCATGTTTTCAAGTTCACGAACATTACCGGGAAAGTCATAGGCCGCGAGCGCAGCACTTGCTCCGCTGTCGAGAGTCGCTGTCGATTTCAGCTTGTTCAATATAAATTCCGCGAGAACCACAATGTCATCGCCACGCTCGCGAAGTGCTGGCACGTGCAATTCTATGACGTTGATGCGGTAATAGAGATCTTCACGAAACTGCCCGTCCGCCACCATTTGCCCAAGGTTCCTGTGAGTCGCCGAGAGGATACGTGCGTTGGCCACCTCTTCTCGTGATGAGCCAACCGGACGAACAGTCTTTTCCTGGATCACGCGCAACAGTTTCACTTGCATTGCCAGCGGCAGGTCGGCGATCTCGTCGAGAAAAAGAGTACCGTCACCAGCGCTTTGCACAAGGCCGATTTTGTCGCTGATTGCGCCAGTGAAACTGCCCTTGCGATGGCCGAAAAATTCACTCTCCATGAGTTCGGCCGGAATTGCACCACAGTTGACCGGTACGAATGGTCCGTCAGAACGGGGTCCGCTGTCGTGAATGAGGCGTGCAACCAACTCCTTGCCGGTACCCGACTCTCCGGATATGTGTATGGGCGCCTGTGAGCGTGCCACTTTATCGACCATTTCCCGTAAGTCCTGCATGGGCAGCGAGTCGCCAAGCAGGCGTGATGGCTGGTCCGGCGCATCGCCTTCTATCTTGAGTGCGTTTTCGACAACGTTGCGCAGGTGATTCAGGTCGAGCGGTTTGGATATGAAGTCAAACGCACCCAGTTTCAGGGCCTGCACGGCTGTCTCGATATTGCCGTGCGCTGTAATAACGGCGACCGGCACGCCGGCCGCGTGCGACTGGATCCATTCGACGAGTTCGAGCCCGTCGCCGTCCGGCAAGCGCATGTCGGTGAGACAGATATCGAATGTCCTGGACTTTAGCAAGTGCTTCGCGCTAGCGACGTCGCCGGCGGACTCCGTCTGAATATCCATACGCCCCAACGTTACCGCCAGAAGTTCACAGATGTCGGGTTCGTCATCAATAATCAGTGCTTGAGGTCGGCTCACTATCAGTTACCTTTGTCCCATCGGTCTGGATCACTAAAAACGATACGGAAGATACTGCCACCGCCGGGCCGGTCAAAGTACAACAGCGTCGACCGATTCAGCTCGCACAATTCTCGCGAGATATACAGGCCGAGGCCAGTGCCACCGGGCCGCTCAGTATAAAAGGGTTCGAACATCTTTTCGGCCGTGGTGACATCGATGCCAAGGCCATGATCGAGAACTTCGAGGTAAGGCCGGCCCTGGCCTTGCAGGCGGGCGCCTCGAATCTCGACGAGGATGCCGCCGGCTTCACTGGCATATTTAATGGCGTTGTCGCAAAGATTCCAGAGTACTTGACGCAGGTGGCTGCGATCCATTCGGACTTCCAGGTCATCCGAGATGTCTTCGACTGTAAACTCCCCCTCCTGTAACTCCAGCGTTCGTGAAAACTCGTCCACAAAATCAGTCACCCATTCTCTGAGCGCAACGCGTTCTGGCCTGCTCGACTCCCGTCGCGATAGCTGCAGCATGTTGTCAATGATGTGGCTGACCCGACCCGAATGGGTTTGTATGATCTTCGTTAGCCGCAAGTCATCGTCAGTGATGTTTTCTGCCTCGGCGAGCAATTGGGCGGCGTGGCTCATTGCGCCGACAGGATTGCGGATTTCATGCGCGATACTGGCGCTCAATCGTCCCAACGACGCCAGTTTTGATTGCTGGACTCTCTCATTCATGAGGCTGGGATCCTCGAGAAAAATCAGTACGGCTCCACCGCGTTCACCGTCCTTTCCGAGCGGTGCCAGGTGCGCCGCAACGGGCAGGTTGCTATCGGTTGATGTGACTGTGAATTCGGGATGCGAGTCAAGATCCTGGTTCAGCCGCCAATTCTGAATGTAGTCGTCCAGCGGTTCAAATACGTTTCGGAGTGGCAAACCACTCACTTTTTTGGTCGTGCCGAGCAATTGCGTCGCCGAGGTATTGCTCAGCCGAATTTCGTTGTTCGCATCGATGACGATGATGCTTTCGCGCAAGTGCTGCACGATGTATTCGTTGAGCTGCGACAGGTTTCTTAGGTCAACGCCACGCTGCAGCGCTAAAGCTTCACTCGCCTGAATACGACGGCCGAGCGGTCGCGTTGCCAGGGCCAGCGCAAATATGATCGCGCTGACGATGCCAGCTGCCGGGTAATTGGCACCCGTCATCGTGCCGCTGAGCTGTGAATACAGTTGTTCACCGAGGATTGCGAACGTGGCCAGTGCGGCCAGAATGGCCGGGAATTGCTTGGGCGAGACCAGGCTGCTCGCGCCAATGAAGACAATCAGCAGGCCGGCCAGGCCGCTTTCAATGCCGCCGCTCGCGTGCATGAGGATGACGATGGCAGCAATATCGACCACCGATTGTGCGACCGATTGCACGCCCGGCGGGAGCCAGCGCTGGTAAAGAGTCAGTGCCGAGAAAACAGCGAATACCAGGTAGCCAGCTGCCGTCACCGAGAACAAGGTCGGGAACTGGTCACCGAATACATGCGGATCGTCCCCGGCAAGGAACAGAGCGAGCATGCCGAAGGCAAGCAGCACTCGAAAGGCGTTGAGTGTGATTAGCACCCGCCATGTCAGATCGGGTTCGTCGGCAGCGCGCTGCAGAAGCGAGTCCCGGCTGCCGCGAAATGTCCGCTTGCCGTGAGGTTCAGTCGTTGCCTGACTCATGGGTGAATTGTTGCCCGATGAAATGCCTGTGTGCAATCGCTTTTGCGTCAACGATGGCTTTGCTACAAAATATGCCGGATTTTGCGCCTTTGGCCATCTGGCGGCCGTGCGCAGCCGCACAGACCTGACAATAAAGAAAAGCGAGCGATGAATCTTCACGAATACCAAGCGAAAGAACTATTTGCCAAATATGGCATTGCGGTGCCGCGTGGCATAGCCGTCAAGAGTCCGGACGCAGCGGCGGCCGCGGCCAGAGAACTGGGCGGGGATCTGTGGGTGGTCAAGGCGCAGGTGCACGCCGGCGGGCGGGGCAAGGCGGGCGGCGTCAAGCTGGCGCGCACGGACGACGAAGTTCGCGACTATGCCAATGCCATGCTCGGCACGCAACTGGTCACGCATCAATCCGGGCCGGAGGGCCTGCCCGTCAACGTGGTTTACGTCGAGGAAGGCTCGGAAATCGACCGCGAGCTGTATTTGTCGATGCTGGTTGATCGCGAGGCCAGTCGAGTTGCGTTTATTGCGTCAGCCGCCGGCGGCATGGACATCGAGCAGGTCGCCAAGGAAACGCCGGAGCAAATCTTTACGGTCGCAATTGCACCGGATGCGGGCCTGCAGGACTACCAGGTGCGGCAACTCGCGTTTGGGCTGGGTCTGGATAAGAGCCAGATGCGCCAATTTGACGACATCGTCAAGCGCATGTATCGCCTTTTCGGTGAGTGTGATGCGAGCCAGGTTGAGGTCAATCCATTGATCGTCACTAAAGACGGCGACGTCATCGCGCTTGATGCCAAGATCAATATCGATAGCAACGCGTTGTACCGGCAGCCGAAGCTTGTCGAACTGCGGGACATTACGCAAGAGGACGAGAAAGAACGCGAGGCGGCGGCACACGATCTCAACTACGTCTCGCTCGAGGGCGATATTGCGTGCATGGTCAATGGCGCTGGCCTGGCCATGGCGACGATGGACCTGATCAAACTGCACGGCGGTGAGCCGGCCAACTTTCTGGATGTCGGAGGGGGGGCGACGAAAGAACGGGTGGCCGAGGCATTCAAGTTGGTCTTGTCGAACAAGAATGTGAAGGCGATTCTCGTCAACATCTTTGGTGGAATCGTGCGCTGCAACGATATTGCTGAAGGCATTATCAGCGCCGTCAAGGAAGTCGGTGTCCGCGTGCCGGTTGTCGTTCGGCTTGAGGGAACGAATGTGGACCAGGGACGTGAAATACTGGCCAGCAGCGAGCTCGATATCATTGCGGCCGATGATCTCACTGACGCAGCGAAGAAAATTGTCGCTGCCGTCGCCGGAAAGTCGAAAGCATGAGTATTCTGGTCAGCAAAGACAGCAAAATCATTTGCCAGGGCATCACGGGAAGCCAGGGTACGTTTCATACCGAACAATGCATTGCCTACGGCACGCAGGTCGTCGGCGGTGTTACGCCGGGACGCGGCGGGCAAGATCATGTCGGAGTTCCGGTTTTCAACACGATGCGCGAAGCGGTGGAAGTGACCGGTGCTGACGTGAGCATGATCCTGGTGCCACCACCCTTCGCTGCAGACGCTATTCTCGAAGCAGCTGATTCCGGCGTGAAATTGGTCGTTTGCATCACCGAGGGTATTCCGGTGTTGGACATGGTGCGAGTTAAGTCGGCGTTGCGCGATCATGACTGCAGGCTGATCGGGCCGAACTGTCCCGGCATCATTACGCCCGAACAATGCAAAATAGGCATCATGCCGGGGTTTATTCACAAGCCCGGACGCGTCGGCATCGTGTCCCGATCGGGTACCTTGACCTACGAGGCTGTCTATCAAACGACGGTTAACGACCTCGGCCAAACGACCTGTATCGGCATCGGCGGCGATCCGATCCGCGGCATGAATTTCATCGATTGCCTCGAATTGTTCGAAGCCGATCCGGACACGGACGGCATTATCATGGTCGGCGAAATTGGTGGTACTGACGAGGAAGCGGCGGCCGAATTCATTCAGTCGAACGTTACAAAGCCAGTCGTCGCGTATATAGCAGGCGTGACGGCTCCACCCGGAAAACGCATGGGGCACGCCGGTGCTATCGTTGCAGGCGGCAAAGGCACGGCGGCCGACAAATTCAAGGCGCTCGAGGCTGCCGGCGTAGCCACCGTTAGATCGCCGGCCGAACTCGGTACCCGAATGCGGGAGATAATTGGCGGCTAACCCGAAGCGCAAGGCGGCTACAGCATCATGACCAGTACAGTGACCATTGCCCTGGCCCAAATCGATCTGAACGTTGGTGATGTGGTCGGGAATACGGCGAAAATTCTCGAATATGCCGCGCGCGCGCGTGACGACATGCAGGCCGACCTCGTCATTTTTCCTGAACTTAGCGTTTGCGGTTATCCACCCGAGGACCTGCTGTTTCATGCGGGTCTGCGCAAGCAAACGGAAGCGGCAGTCGCCGAAATACGAGATTCCACTCGCGACACTGCAATTCTTATTGGTTTTCCCGAATATGTCGACGAGCAGATTTATAACAGCTGCGCCGTATTTCGAAATGGCGATCTGCTGTGCGCCTATCGTAAACAGCTATTGCCAAATTACAGCGTATTTGATGAGGAGCGCTATTTTTCCAAAGGACGCGATGCGGCTGTGTTCAGGATTAACGGCGTCGCAATCGGCATGACTATTTGCGAGGACATCTGGCAGTCCGGCCCGATCAATGCAGCGCGCGCCGCCGGTGCAGAATGCATCATTTCAATCAACGGCTCGCCGTACGAATCGAACAGCCAGCACCGCCGGGAGGAAACCGTGCGTACGCGCATTGCCGAAGCCGGCGTGCCTTTGATTTACCTGAACATGGTGGGCGGCCAGGACGAACTCGTGTTCGATGGCGGATCATTTGTCATGCAGGCGAACGGTGAGATCGTGTTTCGTGCTGCACCGTTTGAAGAAGGACTGCATCGCATCGGGCTGTCTGGTGGTGCCGGCGGCATCGATATCGATCCGGCCGAAGTCGTCGCGACATTACCGACCGAGGAAAGCGTGTATCGCGCGTTGGTCTCGGGTACGCACGACTACGTCGAAAAGCATGGCTTTCCCGGCGTTGTCATCGGCTTGTCGGGTGGCATTGATTCGGCACTGGTGCTTGCGATCGCTTGCGATGCTTTGGGTGCGGATCGTGTGCGCGCCGTCATGATGCCGTTTCGATACACCTCCACGATGAGCCAGGAGGACGCGTCGAAAGAAGCCGCTGATCTCGGCGTGCAATACGATGTCGTTCCAATTGCGCCGATATACGAATCCACGCTCGCGCAACTCGCCCCTCTTTTTGAAGGGCGCGAAGAGGACGTGACTGAGGAAAATATTCAGGCGCGCTGCCGCGGGCTGCTCCTGATGGCCATCTCCAATAAAACCGGCCACATGTTGCTGACAACCGGCAACAAGAGCGAGATGGCAGTCGGCTACGCAACTTTGTATGGGGATATGGCGGGCGGTTTTGCGCCAATCAAAGATTGCAGCAAGACACTCGTCTACCGGCTGGCACATTATCGAAATTCGATTAGTGACGTCATTCCCGAGCGAGTGATCACGCGACCGCCATCTGCCGAATTGCGCGCTGGCCAGAAGGACAGTGATTCGCTACCGGATTACGATGTTCTCGATCCAATCCTCGAGGCATTTATTGAAGAAGATTTGTCTGTTGAGGCAATCGCTGAACGAGGCTTCGATCGCGAGACAGTCATTCGCATTCTGGAAATGGTCAAGCGCAACGAATACAAGCGTCGACAGGCGCCGCCGGGCGTACGTATCAGCAGTCGCGCTTTCGGGCGCGACTGGCGCTATCCGATCACCTCAGGCTACAGATTCCCAGACTCGTAGAGATACACGACCACAGGCTCATGGGAGCACGGCGGCGATCGCGGGGCGTCTCATTCGCTCAAACATGCTACGCAAACTCGCTCGGTGAGACATCCCCGCGCTCACCGCCATGCTCCGCCGGCCAGCAATGCTTCGAAGGCTGTACGCTAACTTTCGTTCGGGAAGTTCGCGGCCAGAACGCGTCGAGTATCGGCGGCCAGATCGTGCATGCCGAGTTGTTCGTAAGCATCGGCCATGATCTGCAGGGACCGCGCATTGCCCTCGGCGCCGTTATATTCTTCCAGCGCGCTCTTGGCGCGATTCAGAGCAGCAACGAATGCGCCGCGACGCAGGTAATAGTCAGCAACGTGGTTTTCGTAGGCTGACATCCGGTTCTTGAGAAACAGCAGTCGCTGCCGGGCGTCCGGCGCATAGAGGCTGCTTGGGTAGCGCTCGACCAGTCTGCGCAGGGTCGAATAGGCCAGGTCGACGTCTACGGGCGGACGCTCCGTGATGTCTTTCTTGAAACGACGCTCGATGAACCCGGCTTCCCCCTCAAAATAGGACAGCCCTTTGATGTACAAAGCGTAGTCGACACGCGCATGAATCGGGTTCTCGCGCATGAAATTGTCCGCCGTCTGAATGGCCTGTTCTTTTTGCCCGGACTTGTAGTAGGCGTACATGAGTTCGAGTTGAATCTGGCGACTCAGATCGCTGAACGGGTAGCGCGCCTGGAGAGCTTCGAAAATCTGCACGCCGCGGCGATAATTACCACTCGCAATCGACGCCTGTGCCTTCTCGTACGCTTCGGTCAGGCTCTGGATTTCCGTCTGTACTTCATCGTTGCCGGCACAGGCCGCGAGCACGGCAAAGGCCGTGGCGAGTACGATCAGGCGTGCGCGCCGCTCAATGTACCGAATCAAAATGCTGTTCAGATTCAACGATTTCATGCCTCTGGGCCGTTACGGTCGGCGAGTATACCGTAGACTTGGCAGCACAATGAACGCAGATCTCAAAGTCAAGACGGTTCCCGAAGAGTTCGCCGGTCAACGATTGGACCGGGCGCTGGCGCAAATGTTTCCGGAGTATTCCCGAAGCCGGCTCAAGGCCTGGTTGCTGGCGGGCACGATAAAGGTGGATGGCGGTTCACCTCGGCCGCGAGACCCGGTAATGGGTGGCGAATCGATCGAATTAAAGGCTGAGCCCGAAGTCATCGTGGCAGCAGCGCCAGAGCCGATCGACCTGGATGTTGTCTATGAGGACGACGCGCTTATGGTGATCAATAAGCCAGTGGGGCTGGTCGTGCACCCGGGCGCCGGCAACCCAGGCGGAACATTGATGAATGGTCTGTTGAACCACTCGGCCGAACTCGGTCGGTTACCGCGGGCCGGCATTATTCATCGGCTTGACAAGGAAACGAGTGGACTCTTGCTGATCGGCAAGACGCTCGAGGCCCACACGGCCCTGGTTCGGTTGCTCGCGGATCGCGAAATTTCGCGCCACTACGTCGCCGTGTGTAACGGAGTGTTGACCGGTGGAGGCACAATCAATGAGCCGATAGGGCGCCATCCGGTTGACCGCAAACGTATGAGTATTCGGCCCGAAGGCAAGCCGGCCGTAACGCATTACACGGTGCTGCATCGTTTCGCCGCACACACCTATATAAGTGTCGCGCTGGAAACCGGTCGGACGCATCAGATCAGGGTGCATTTCGCTCACCGCAGGCATGCGCTGGTTGGGGATCCTGCATACGGTGGCAGACTTGCGTTGCCAGCCGGTGCTGGCGACGCGCTGATCGCGATGCTGCGCAGCTTCCGTCGGCAAGCATTGCACGCAGCCGAACTTGAGTTCATGCATCCGGACAACGGCGAGGTACTCAAACTCGAGGTATCGCCACCCGCGGATTTCGAGGATCTGCTTGCGGCGTTGCGGGAGGATGCCAGGTGAGCGACGCTGTTCTGCTGGCCAGTTGGCCGGCGCCGGCCAATATTGTCGCCGGCACGACTTTGCGAAACGGTGGTGAAACGAACCTGCCTGCGCAACCACAAGCCATCAAGCAGGTGCATGGGGCTCGGGCGGTCTTGCTGGGGTCGACGGACTTTGATGGTGGTACTCCGGACGCGGACGCTGTTATTGGCGCTCAAGCCGGTGATATCTGCGTGGTGCAAACGGCAGACTGCCTGCCTGTGTTGCTGTGCTCGACTGATGGAAAGGAAATTGCCGCCGTGCATGCCGGCTGGCGAGGTTTGGCCGGCGGTGTCATTGAGGCAACCGTGGCACGCATGACGAGCACCGCTGGCGACCTGATCGCCTGGTTCGGGCCGGTAATATCTCAAAGTGCATTCGAAGTGGGTGACGAGGTCCGGCAGCAATTTCACCCGTGGTCAGACAATGACAATGGCTTGTTTGTCGCGAACGATCGCGGCCGGTGGCAAGCAGATTTGTTCGGCCTCGCGGCTGCCCGCCTGGAGAAAATGGGCCTTGGCGAAATCTACGGCGACAGGCTGTGCACCTACGACGACTCGGGTCGGTTTTTTTCCTATCGTCGCGATGGCAAGACCGGTCGCTTGCTGAGCTTCATCCACCGCTTATAGGGGTCAGAGCCCTTTTGGAAAAAGGGCTCTGACCCCGATTGGGGCCTTGAAATCAGCCATTTAGCCGCTATTTCAAGGTGAGTTTTGGAGCCGGCAAGATCGGCAATGAGAGAGTCTCATGCGTTTGGATAAACTGACCAGCAAATTTCAGATGGCGCTCGGCGAGGCGCAGTCGTTTGCCGTCGGCCAGGATCATCAATTTATCGAGCCTACGCACCTTATGATGGCGCTGCTCGATCAGCAAGGCGGCACGGTTCGTGGCTTACTGACCAAAGCCGGTGTCAATGTCAACTTGCTGCGTTCGCAATTGGGAGATGCCGTTGACCGACTGGCGAAAGTCGAGGGCGCCGGCGGCGACGTGCACATCAGCAATGATCTGAGCAAACTCTTCAACCTCACGGACAAGCTCGCTCAGCAGCGCAACGATCAATACATTTCGAGCGAGCTTTATGCGCTGGCGGCGATGGACGACAAGTCGCCGCTGCTCGCAATCATGCAACAGACTGGCGCGGTACGCGGCGCGCTCGAAAAAGCGATTGAAGAGTTGCGTGGTGGCCAGCAGGTTAACGATCCGAACGCCGAGGACGCGCGACAAGCGCTCGAGAAATATACGATTGATCTGACTGAACGTGCCGAACAAGGCAAACTCGATCCGATTATCGGCCGCGACGACGAGATTCGTCGCACGATTCAAATATTGCAACGGCGAACGAAGAACAACCCGGTGCTCATAGGCGAACCCGGCGTCGGCAAGACTGCGATCATCGAAGGACTCGCACAGCGAATCGTCAATAACGAGGTTCCGGAAGGGCTGCGTGGTAAACGGATCCTGTCGCTCGACATGGGCTCGCTGATCGCGGGTGCCAAATTTCGTGGTGAATTTGAAGAGCGGCTAAAAGCTGTTCTGAGCGACCTCGCCAAACAGGAAGGCCAGATCATCCTGTTCATCGACGAATTGCATACC
>SMVB01442151.1_pt1 | contig 20313 bp, 21 predicted proteins | sample 2456461 | NCBI WGS metagenome assembly SMVB01 (sample SAMN11095934, study PRJNA526329) | marine sediment metagenome | biome: Marine sediment; feature: Surficial sediment; material: Deep marine sediment; isolation source: Hadal surficial sediment | place: Pacific Ocean | collected 2014-05 | depth...
CGCCGAGGTTAAAGGATTCTGGGCTTAGTCTCTGCTTTCGGGAAAAAGCCAGAAGCTGCTGGATCAGTTTTGCACCGGTTTCTGCGGATTTCCGGATCGCCTTGAGCGAGTCCTGCACTTCACTCTTGTTTGCGCTATCAATAGACGCTAACTCTGCATGACCCAGGATGACGCTGAGAAGATTGTTGAAGTCATGGGCGATACCACCAGTTAACTGACCGACCGATTCGAGTTTCTGGGATTGCCGGAGTTGATCCTCTATCTCTTCTCTCTCTGTGATATCAATCCCGGAAATGAACATTTTTGAGTCATCCTTCAAGTGCAGAAACTCTGCATCAAGAAGGACCACTCGTCGCTCTCCTGATCGGGAGAAAAGTTCAGATCTGAATTGTCTTAGTCTCCCCCTCTTCTCGAGCTCGTTTATGACCCTGCTTCGATTTTCTGCACTTCCCCAGATGTTAAGGTCAATAGCGGTTTTTCCGATTGCTTCATCACGGGACCAACCTAATGATTCGATCCAGGCTGTATTCACGTCGAGAAATTGCCCGGTTTCACGAACTGATATTGCACTAATCGCGCTGGTGGCATTGAAGGCTGCCTGGAAGGACTCCTCGGAGAGTCGGAGGGCTGATAAGATTTCTTGCTGCTCCGTAATGTCTCGCGTGATCAGGACCAGGCCTTTTGATTCTCCTTCCAGCAATTGGCCTGCAACTTCTACATATTTCCATGTCTGGTCTTTGTGGAGAAACCTGACAATGATGGGTGGGTCATTTTCATGTCCCAGCGTGACTCTCTCAAGGGCTTTTACTGCATCAGGAATGTCCATCTTGTGAACAAGATCGAATACATTTTTACCGATTAATTCGTCAGGTGTATAACCAAATTGCGTTTCGAATGAAGGACTATGAAAATTCATCACCCCGTTTTCATCGATCAAGGTAATGACATCACGGACATTGTCGACCAATGTCTTGTAAAGAGACGAGGATGGGCCCTGATTAGTCGGCATTTACACCTTCCCGTTGTTTTGTGTGCACTCCATTACCCGCCTGTTTCAATTCTGCCCACTTTACGCCCCAAATAGCAATTCTTGAACGGATCATAGCGGCTTATGACTGGATATTGACACCTTTCAGAGGCTGGTTTTCAGCGCATCAATATGATTTACTTCCGGCCACTTTTTCGCCCTGAATTATTGGCAAATTTTAGCTGGAATTTTTACTAGAGGAGTAGAGCAATGGGTTTATTGGAAGGTAAGGTTGCAGTTGTTACTGGAGCCGGTGGCGGGCTGGGTGAAACCCATGCGCTATTACTCGCCCAGGAAGGAGCATCGGTTGTCGTCAACGATCTTGGTGGCGCCCGTGATGGGTCAGGTGCAGGTAGCAGCATGGCAGATGTCGTTGTTGAGAAGATTAAGGCTGCCGGTGGGAAAGCGGTGGCAAATTACGGCAACGTCACCAGCGAGGACGATGCCAGGTCAATGGTAAAAGATGCTATTGATCATTTTGGAAAACTAGACTTCTTTATCGCCAATGCCGGTATTTTACGCGATAAATCTTTCAAGAACATGACCAACGAAATGTGGGATATCGTTCTTGATGTGCATCTTCGCGGCACATACCTCACCGTAAAAGCGGCTTACGATCAGATGCTGTCCCAGGAATCTGGCGGCAGCATTGTCGTCACTGCTTCTACTTCCGGTCTGTTTGGCAACTTCGGCCAGACAAACTATGGCGCAGCCAAGGCGGGTATTGCAGGATTCGCTCGCTGTCTGTTCCAGGAAGGAATGAAATACGGCGTCAGGGTAAATGTTCTTGCGCCAGCAGCATGGTCCCGGTTGACTTCAGATATATTCCCGGAGGGGCAGAATATGGAAGAACTGCTGTCTCCTGAGAAGGTGTCTCCACTCGTGGTCTGGCTGGGCTCTGATGAAGCCAAGGACGTTACCGGCAGACAGTTCCTGGTCGCGGGAAATAGTGTCCAACTGCTTTCATGGCAATCTCAGGTTGTTGCTATCAAAGATAACACCGAAGGACCCTGGGCCGTCGCTGAAATCGGCGAAAAGGTCAGGGAAAATTTTGACAAATGGCCCAAAGGTATACAGCCTACTCCACGGGAGTTCGAGTAACACCAAAAGGTCGAAGAGGATGGCGCTTGCCAGCCTTTTTTGTCACTAGCTGCTACCTGGTTTTAATCATTAAGGAGATGATCCAATGAAAACAGAATACGGAGACATTCATGTCACCATTCTTGATGGATATGTAGCCCAGTGCGAGATACGCAAGGGACCCAATAACTTTTTTGATTTCGAGATGATCAGAAACCTGGCAGACTGTTTCGAAGAAATCGATCAAAACCCTGATGCAAGGGCGATTGTACTTTGTTCTGAGGGCAAGCATTTTTGTGCTGGAGCTAACTTTGGTTCGAGCGCCCGGTCAGAGGAACAGAGTGAACGAACCGCGGAAACTCCTAACCCCCTGTATATGGAAGCGGTTCGTTTATTCCGTTGTAAAACTCCGGTAGTTGCCGCAATTCAGGGTGCTGCAGTGGGGGGTGGATTTGGACTGGCCGTAATGGCGGACTTCAGGGTGCTTTGCCCCAATACAAGGATGACCGCTAATTTTGTTAAACTCGGATTCACTCCTGGATTTGGCCTCACCCACACTCTCCAGAGAGTTATCGGTCTGCAGAAGACTAATCTGCTGTTCTATACCGGCCGTCGAATCAACGGGGAAACCGCTTTCGAATGGGGACTCGGTGACATCTACACTGACAATGACAATGTCCGTCAGGCAGCCATTGAGCTAGCAACCGAGATCGCAGAGAACGCACCACTTGCTGTCGTATCCGTTCGTGAACAGATGCGTCCAGGACTTGCCGATGCAGTAAAAGCAGCGACAGATATCGAAAACTTTGAGCAGTTCAATTTGCAGAAAACCAGTGACCACAAAGAGGGGGTGAAAGCCGTCTCAGAAAGAAGACCAGGGAACTTTACGGGTTCCTAAATCGTTTACGTTTCCTCAGGTTTAATTGCCATTATCCGGAATACCTGGCGGGGAGGTCAAAGTAACTCCCCGATGGCGTAAACCCTGTCCATAACATAAGGCGCTTGTTCGGCCGGAGTTCGCCCACACCTGACTATCACAACATCTTTTTCAGGTATACAGAGTATCTTCTGGCCATCATATCCACCACAATAAAACCATGTCGGGTTATCGGGTTTCATCCACCACTGTGCCCCGTAGCAAGCTTCATCATCCTTGTAGGTGGGAGTACGGGCATAATCCACCCAGCCTTCCGGCAATAATTCATTGCCATCCCAAATGCCGCTGCGAAGATATAAGAGCCCGAATCGTGCAAAATCCTGTGGGCTTGCTAAAAGATAGGAAGAACCAATAAAAGTTCCTGAAGTATCAAATTTAGGTGTGGCGGATCGAACGCCTATTGGTCCAAACAATTCCCCTTCCATAAATTCGAGCATACCCGAAGCACCGCCACCAACAACATGCTTAAGTATCCGGCAAATGATATTGGTGGTGCCACTTGAATAAGACCAGAAACTACCAGGCTTGTGAGCCAGTGGCTTAGCAGCAGCGAATGCGCCAGTATCATGCCGCCCTTCAAACTGCAGCATCGGTATGACATCAGAAATCTGGTCGTCAACATAATCCTCCGCGAATTCCAGCCCACTAGACATTCTGAGCAGCTGATCGAGTGTTATTTTTGAGCGTTCATCCTCCTGCCATTCAGGAACATCTGCCGGTGCATAAATATCCAGCCTGCCTTGCTTCACCAATATACCGACCAGCGCATGGGTAATGCTCTTCGCCATTGACCAGGAGTACTGCAGATAGAACCCATTTGCACCCGCGTCATACCTTTCATAGAGCAGCTCACCCTTTCTGACAATTAGCAGGGCGTAGGTCACTCCCTGAGGGCCGGTGAGATCAAATATTTCATCTGCGAGACGGTTTATTTCATCATTTCCTGTTTCACCTCGCGGCCAGTGTTCTGTTGGCCAGGGAACATTTTCTGGCTGAGTTGGCAACGAAACGAGATTACTGGCAAGTGATTCAGTTCGTAGCATTTTATTCCTCTATCAAAAGTGTGATTATTAGAGAGTATGATTGAAATTTCTCCTCTATTCACCATGAGGCAAAGGCTCTTAAGGGTAATTCACCATGAATAAACAAATGCCTGACAAAGGCACTGACTGGAAAATACTAAAAGAAGAGATGCAACTTCGTGGGTCTCACGACGCAAAATGGCGAGAGGGTAAAACAGCCGTCTATGTATTCAATGCAGGTGAGGATGTAGCCCGGGTCCAGAAAGAGGCTTACACCATGTACATGTCTGAGAATGGACTTGGTCCCCTGGCATTTCCCAGCCTAAAACAGATGGAAGACGAGGTCGTCGGTATGGGTCTGAGCCTGCTTCATGGTGGTGATAACTCAACAGGTTCGATCACTTCGGGTGGAACTGATTCCATCACAATGGCCACAAAAGCTGCACGGGATTTCGCTATCGCCAACAAGAATGTCACTGGCACACTTAACATAGTTGCTCCCTGGTCAGCACACCCTGCATTTGACAAGGCTGCAAAAATGATGAGTCTTGAAATCCGACGCATTCCGATAAGGGATGACTATCTTGCTGATGCCGCGGCAATGGAATCAGCAATCGATTCAAATACCATCATGATGGTTGGCTCTGCACCAAGTTTTCCCTACGGGCTTATAGACCCCATAGAAGAACTCGGGTCAGTCGCTTCAAAGAAGGATGTCTGGCTGCACGTGGATGCATGCGTTGGCGGCTACATCGCACCTTTTGTGAGAATGAACGGTGCCGACATTCCTCCATTCGATTTTGAAGTGACCGGTGTCATGTCAATGTCTGCTGATCTACACAAGTATGGATACTGCGCAAAAGGTGCCTCGACGGTTTTTTTTCGGGATGAAGAACTCTATCAATACATGGTTTTCGACTGTGACAACTGGCCGGGTGGGCGGATGATCACACCAACACTGGCGGGAACCAGGCCCGGTGGAGCGATTTCTGCGGCATGGGCAGTGATGAACTACCTTGGAGTTGAGGGTTACTGTGATCGGCATAAACATGTTACTAATGCCAGAGAGACTATTGAGACTGGCGTTAGAGCATTGGGATTTGACATTCTGGGTGAGCCGAAATTAGGCATTACAGCTTTCAGCCACCCCGAACTCAATGTCTTTGCAATTTACAAACAAATGTTTAAAAAAGGCTGGTTCACAAGCCTCACCACAGAACCAAAAGCCCTGCACCTGATGCTTTCCCCTTTTCACATAGAGGTCACCGATGTTTACCTTGGGGACCTGGAATTATCCATGGAGATCGTGAGAAGTGGTGATACTGATGCCGTTACAGAGGCGAGATATAGTTAGTCAAAATTCAACCAGGAGAGTTTGATGAGTTACCAATGGAATTATGGCGATATCCTCAATGCGGTTGATGACGTCATTCCCGATGATCGCCCCGCGTTGATCCAGGGCGACCGGGTAATAACACATGGTGAATTTAGAATACGTACCAACAATCTTGCGCAGAACCTGTTAGATAATGGTGCCAGGCCTGGAGACAAGATAGCGTTTTATCTGCGTAACTGCCCGGAATACAGCGAAGGAATCGCGGCTGCCTTCAAGGCGTCTCTGACTCACGTCAATGTGAACTACCGCTACATTGAACATGAACTCGTTTACCTGTTGGACAACTCCGATGCGACTGTCGTTGTCTATCACTCCGAATTTGAACCCTTTGTCGAACAAATTCATGAACAGCTGCCAAAGGTAAAACAGTGGATAGAAGTTCAGGAAGGACACAGTCACAGTGAATCTGAAGATTCCTACTACGAGGAACTTGTCAATTCCGGAGATGGCTCCAAAATTGATGTAGAACATTCATCAGATGACCTGCTATTTCTATACACTGGTGGGACAACGGGCATGCCTAAAGGTGTCATGTGGCGGCACGCTGACCTCTTTCAGGTAATGGGGGCCGGAGGCAACCCACGACTAGGCGTTCCACCTTGTAAGGACCTCGATGAATTTATTGCGCGAATCTCCACCCAGTCGGGTCCGGTTAATCTGCCACTACCACCCATCATGCATGGCACAGGATTACTCTCGGCTATCGGCGCTATGACCGCAGGTGGAACCTGCGTCACGCTGCCCTCCCGCAGTTTCGAACCAGGCCTGGCGTTGCAGAATATTGACCAGCATGGCGTTACCGCGGTCACCATCGTTGGCGATGCATTTGCACGACCCATCCTCGAAGAGCTGGATGCAAATCCGGACAAGTATGATATTTCATCCCTTGGAATTATCTCATCCTCCGGCGTGATGTGGACTCGTGACATCAAGGCAGGGTTATTGACTCACAACGAAAATTTATTATTGGTAGATGGCTTCTCCTCCTCAGAGGCCATCGGCCTGGGCAGCTCGATTATGACCAAGGATGCTGAAATCGAAGTCGCTAAATTTACAATCGGACCCGACTGCAAGGTATTCACAAAAGATGACGTAGAAGTAAAACCTGGCTCCAACGAGTCAGGCATGGTGGCCGTTAGCGGTTACCTGCCCGTTGGCTACTATAAAGATGAAGAGAAAACAGCCAAAACATTCAGGATGATTGATGGTGTCCGTTACTCTATACCTGGAGACTGGGTGCAGGTTGAGAAAGATGGTTCACTGACCCTTCTCGGTCGGGGCAGCAACTGCATCAATACTGCTGGCGAAAAGGTTTTCCCGGAGGAAGTTGAGGAGGCATTGAAAATCCACAACTCCATTGCCGACGCCCTGGTTGTGGGTATACCGGATCCTAAATGGGGCCAGGCAATTACCGCCGTGGTTCAGCTCCATTCCGGGTTCGAACTCGATGAAATTGAGATTCATGATTTTTGCAGGAAACATCTTGCCAGTTACAAAATTCCGAAACATATATTCCAGAAAGACAATCTGGATCGGGCAGCCAATGGCAAGCCTGACTACAAGCTGGTTCGTGACTTTGCGGAGTCACAGCTATCCTCCCCTGGTTCCCAGGCTGAATGAAATACCGTGAATTTGGCAGCACCGGTCTGAAAATATCTGAGCTCGTCTTCGGTGCCGGTGCTGTGGGCGGATTACTGATCAACCAGGATGACGACTATAAACGCGAGGCTGTCGGATTGGCGCTGGATTCGGGTATCAACTGGTTTGATACCGCGCCCTCCTATGGCCGGGGGCGGTCGGAAGAAGCACTTGGCTGGCTATTGCAGGAAGTAGAAGAAACCCCCTATATCTCTACCAAATTCACAATCGACACAAGGGACCCTGACCTGTACGGCCAAATCGAGAGGAGCCTGAACGGGAGCCTTGAACGATTAAAGCGGGAAAAAGTAACCCTGCTGCAACTTCACAATCACATTGGTGCAGTCACCGACAAGAGGATTCTAGGCTTGAGCGAGATACTGAAGCCTCACGGCATCCTGGATATTCTCGATGAATTCAAAGCCCAGGGCATGATTGATCATTTCGGCATCACCGCGCTTGGCGATACTGCCGCAATTACCAGGATTATCAAGAGCAATCGAATCGCATCAGCCCAGGTGTACTTCAATCTCCTAAACCCGTCAGCAGGATTTACCCCGCCGCCCTCGTGGCCGTATTACAATTTTACGGGTCTCATCGATACCTGCTTCGAACATGGTGTAGCGCCGATGAACATCAGAGTTTTTTCAGCCGGTGTCATCGCGACAAATGTTCGGCATGGTCGTGAAGCGCCACTCACCCAGGGTGATACAGTCGAGAGTGAAGAGAAAAAGGCAAAGGCAATTTTTGATCGTATTAACAACAACTATGGATCACATGCACAAACTGCAATCCGATTCGCTCTGGCACAGCCAAGGCTAGCCTGCATTGTATTTGGCTTAGCCGAGACTGATCATCTCATTGATGCCCTTGCTGCTGAAGATCTGGGGCCCTTACCAGCCGCTGCGCTCAATGAAATTGCTGACGCTTATCTAAATTACGAATAGGTGTATGCATCATTTCACTGGTACATGGATCAAGCCCTGGACATAAACCTACCGTTTGTTGTGTTCACCCTGACACGCTCACCCGTTTCAATATATTCAGGCACCTGTACGATGAGGCCGGTAGACAGGGTCGCCGGTTTTGTCCTGGCACTGGCGCTGGCACCCTTAATCCCCGGTGCTGTTTCTGTAATCTCCATGACCACCGATTGTGGAAGATCCACTGCAACGATATTACCATCGATTAGCAAAGCGGTTAACCCATCGAGCCCATCAGTCAGGTATTCAAGCTGATCTGCCAGAGAGTCCTTGCTGAGCAAATACTGGGAGTAGTCTTCCGTGTCCATAAAAACATACCGGCTATCATCGATGTAAGAAAACTGGACCTGAATCTTCTGGGAATCAGACTCAATCAGATGATCTTCACCTTTAAAGGACTCATTTCGTTTTTGACCAGAAATAAGGTTGCTAAATCTCACCTTGTAGAGCGTCGAGGCTCCTCTGGAGGAAGGGCTTTTTGCCTCAAGCTGTTTGACAACATGCGGAATCCCATCAATCTCTACAACATCACCCCTTTTTAGTTCGCTTGCTTTAGGCATGTTTAATTCACTTGAGGTAAAATTCTATTGTACCTTAACTCGATTCAATGCCTCTGTTGGTTTATCCTTTTTATATGAGTTTCCCAATCCGAATAAATGCATCCACTGGACTTCAGGTAGAAGTTTTTCTGCACGAATTTTACCTGGGTGATCGGAATCGAAAATGCTGGACGTACATTACGAAAGGATTGGCGGCTCACAACCAGAGGGAGATGACCGTCTCTCTTTTACTTGAAGACGAAGACCAAGAGGCAGATTTTCCAAAGACCCCGGTAAAAATATTCCAGTTGCTGGAAACTACTGCCCGTGACGGAAAAGTAGTTGATATCGCTGATTCAACCCGACTGGGTAAAACCGGTTTTTTCGGTTTTGCTGCTGTTTATTATCTTGGCGCAATTCAATATGAAGGACTACCTGATTTAGCTGATCACCTTGCCCTGATGCTGGTCCATCAGAGCGAGTACGAATTCGCTAAAAAATACGGATTTACTCGATTACTCGCCAGAATTGGTAAGTTCTGTTCCTCGTTTCCCTACCCTACATGGAACTCAAGACAACGCCCTGCACTGTTCGCAGACAACCACATTGAAGACACAATCCTGGAGAACATCGACACGCATACCCTAAGCAGCAATACTGCCGAGCTGGTTGGCGCGAAAGTCCTGCTGACAGTCGATTTCAGGGATAGGGATCAATTACTGGAATCCATGGGGAACCTTAACTCTAGGCCATTCGCTCTGCATACCAGTTTGTCGTATGACGTAAACGCGGGGCTTTCCTGGGAACCCGGTCAAGAGATGCCAGGTGCCTATACAGCACCTGACGAGGTGACTCATATCGGCGCGGCGTTTGTTCAGTTCGAATCGGCAAAAACGACTAGCAGTTTCCTTGTCGAAGATGGGTTTAGTTTTAGACTTTCACCTGGCTCAAGTTCAGCACTATGTGAAGTTCTGGCTGAACGAAAAGAAAACGAAGTTATTGATGCTGGCAGCTTTCAGCTGCAAATTAGGTGGTTACAGCAGGATAATATCGCTCGAAGACCGGCAATCGATTACCACCACCTGGCAGCATGGACAACACTTGACAAAACCGGGCTCAACATTTCAGAACAAACAACTGCATCTCCCAGTCAGCTCGACAATAAAACATCTGTCCAGGTGACTGTAGATCAACAGCAGCGGGTCATCTTAAAGGAAATTGTTGATGTAACCAAGAATGCCAGTAAAAGGGTAGCGAGCAACCAGCTCGGTGAGTACATCGAAGCCATCAAACAATACCTTTCTTCTGTCTTACTCGAGGAATCACAACCACTCAGCCTGACTATTCGCACAACCGTAGAACGTAAAAAAGCCAGGCATGAAATCACAGCGGATGTCGAACTTAACCCTGAATTCACAGAATTTATGGTAAATGGGCTAAACCAGATTCAGCCATGCTATTCCTCAAGCCCGCTGACTTTCGAATTTTCATTTACCGTGATTCCCTGACCGACAGACTCTTCAATCTCTCCAGCCGCTCTGAATCATTGGCCACAAGCCACTCATCCCGGGAAAGCAGCCTATAGGCTTTTGCAAAATACTCAGATGCGCGAGGGCTGCCTTTCAGATAGTACAATTCTGCAAGTTCCTCGATCACATAACCATCATCCGGCAACCCTTTTGCAGACCTTTCCCTGAGTAAATCAAGTTGGACTTCGAGAGCTTCATCCAGGCGATCAAGAGCCCGGTAGGTTCTGGCAACAGCCCAGCGAGCAATCAGCAACCTTCTCGCCTGGTCTTTTTCGCGCCTGAAGTCGACTCCCTTCTCAAATAGTGTAAGTGCCTCCCCATAGCGTTCCTGGTCAAAAAAAGTCCAACCCATATTGTTGTAGAGCGTTCCACGCCAATCACGTGCCCTGACAGATTTACTACTTTCTGCGATACCAAGGGCAATCAGGTTCCATTTCATCTGCTCACCTAAGGCTTCCGCAATTGCCATCATATGAGCGGCATCAACGGCGAGATAATCATCCTTGATTATTTCAGCCGTCAGGAATCCCTGTTTGAAATATTTCAAAGCAGCCGGCTTATCACCTGCGGAATTCAGAGTGCGTCCTCTTTCAATATAATAGAAAGCCAGGGAGGCATTATCATCTCCCGTTAACATTTCTTTGGCTTCATTCAGTATCTTATGCGCAGTATCGAAGTTTCCCCTCAGAGAATAAGTTCTGGCGATTTGTGACAGGAGTATCGGTGCGTATTCCTTGTTTGTTGAGGAGGCAGCTTCGTCAGTAAGGGAAACAAACAACATTTCAGTTGATTTGGGATCGTTAAAATCCCATAGATCCAATATCTTCTCTGTCTCTGCATCCGCTGCAAGATAAGCTGGATAAGCCGTCATACAGGTAAAAAATAACATTCGAAATAGTTTCATACCTAACCCCGCATCCTTCGGCCCAGCCAGTCAAGCAGGATTTCATTGGTATCATTCGGTTTTTCCTGCTGTATCCAATGCCCACATTCAAGTGTATGGATTTCCAGATCAGCCACGTGAGCAGACATATCCGTAGGCCGGACCATGTCATATCTTCCATAGATCATCAGCGTCGGATGAATGATTTTCTGTGGCACCCCTTCTGTAATTTCCCAGTTGCGTGTAAAGTTCCTGTACCAGTTACATGGGGCAACAAATCCACCCTTATCGAACGATGCCGCAAAAACCTCGAGATCATCTTCACTCATCAGTGATTCACCACCAGTGCTTTCAACCTCTGCGTAATCAATAATAGAGTGACCGGAGGGTTCATTATTTCCTGTTTCCAGCCAGAGTTTTGTCCGATACATATTACGTAGAAATCGTCGAGTATTTTTCCGGAAAATCGCTGCTGCAACTCCCGGTTGACGGTTAAAGTGAACGATATAAAAATCTGATCCTAAGGCCTTTTCCCAGAAAGCGACGGGGTCCGTTTTCCCCCTTACCATCAGCGGTACGGATAGATTTGCCACACCCAGGACGCGGTCCGGGTTTAGCAAGGCATGATTCCAGACAACAATGGCACCCCAGTCATGCCCGATGTAGATTGCTTTTTCAATTCCTAATGCGTCAAGCAAACCACTGTGATCATCCGTTAGATGTCGAATATCGTAGTCAGCAACATCCTCGGGCTTGCTGGACTCACCATAGCCACGCTGATTTGGCACAATACAATGGTAACCAGCTTCAACCAGGGCCGGGATCTGGTAACGCCAGCTATATGCATGTTCAGGCCAGCCATGACAGAGAACAACGGGTATGCCCCCTTCCCCGGCCTGAAAGACTTCCAGTTCAATACCATTAGTTTCAATTAACTGTGGTCGGGGGAACTGCATCCGGGATTCCTACCTGTTATCTGGTCAATGTTATGATTCTGCCCAGTCAAACGAACCAGGTAAAGCTGAACAGATCAAACAGCTCATTCGGCAAATCAGAATATTACAATTCATTGCCTGTGTTTCTGTCTGTTAGTCTTTCAACCTGGGTGATTGTTGACTCTCAAGGCGAGCATATCCAGAATAGCTCGAACCTTTTAATTTCATCAGGAGAGAATCATGGCTATAGGCGTCTTCGCAAAACTGACTATCCAGGAAGGCAAGAATGAAGAATTTGAATCTATATTTGGCGAACTTCAGGCAGCGGTGAATGAAAATGAGCCAGGGAATAACTTTTATGCCCTCCATAAATCAAGGGATAGTGAAACGACCTATGTGGTGCTGGAACAATATGAAGACCAGGCTGCCCTGGATGCCCATGGAGCTTCTGAACATATGAAGACCATTGGTGGCAAACTGGGTTCCGTCATGGGAGGGCGACCTGAAGTTGAATACTTCGACGCAGTCTAAACAGTCTTACCTCCCTGTTCAGCTTATCGCCTCATAAAGATAAGGTAATGAAATATCCATTCGATAATCGACACTCGAGTGGTTGTCAGCAAACTCTTCGTAGTGATGCGAAATGCCGTGATCGCTTAGCTGATTTTTAAGCTGCCTTGCGCCAAATACCAGGTGGTACTGGTCTTTCGATCCACAATCTATGTAGATTCCCCTCAAACTCCTGAGATTATCTCGAACGTCCTTTCGCTGAATCATCTCAATGGGATCCCACGCAAGCCAGTTCTGCCAGCGCTCTTCGATTAATTGGCAGGTATCCCCGGTAACAGGCAGCCTGATGCCATAAGGTTCATTGGGATCCGGGTCATAAGTCGCAGCCATTGCCAGAATCATCAGCAAATGCATATCTGAACCCGAGACCTTTTTGCCTGACTCCAGCTTTTCCATAAACTCTGGAATTCCACGATCATATCCACTGAGCCTCATCACTGTCTCAGCCATATCACCCCGATAACACAACTCGAAATCCATATCGCCCGAATGACATGCTATGGCGCCCCAGGTATCGGCGTAGAGCATGCCATGGACCATGGCTCCATAGCCGCCACTGGATTTACCGAGGATCGCGCGGTGATGTTTACTTTTTTTCACTCGATACCGTGACTCTATCGCCACTATCATCTCTGTTGTCAGAAAATCAGCCCAGTTCCCCATCACAGAAGAATTAATGTACTGGTTGCCTCCTAACGATGTAAAACAGTCCGGTAGTGCCACAACCACCGGCCCCATCTTTCCTTCTGCCACCAACCGATCTATCCTCTGCGGCACACTCTCACCGAACGCTTTCCAGCCGATATGACCCAGCCCGCTACCGGTAAAACCCACTATGTCTACAAAAAGTGGATACTCATCGGCTGAAGAGTCGTAGTTTTCAGGCAGGTAAACAGCAACCACGCGGGTTGTGGGGTCGCCCAGAACATTGTTCTTAAGTGCGGTGGATTCTATTTCTATGGTTTCAATCCTGCCTCTGGCAAGGTTAAAGTTATGTTTTGGCATAGCGATGTAGCACCATTTAAGAGAGTTGAAAAAGAGGAGAGTTTTAATCAATGAACACAATAACAGCAAACATCATCTTTGAACGAACCTGCTTACTGTCGGGGCGTCTTCTTATCGGGCTGTATTTCATCATTCCGGCCATCAGTAAAATTGCAGATATCGAAGGCACAAGTAATTATATGGCAGCGCATCATGTACCCATGATTCCCGTGCTTCTCGTTATCACAATAGCAATTCAGCTCAGCGCCGGGTCTGCCTTGATTATTGGCTTCAAGGGGAACTGGGCAGCATTTGTCCTGGCGGGGTTAACGCTCGTTATCAGCATATTCATGCACAATTTCTGGACCTATGAAGATGGGCTTGACAAAACACATGAACTACAGAATTTTATCAAGAACATGGCCATCATGGCGGGTTTACTGATTGTGGCTGGCCTGGGAACAGGGCCGCTCAGTATCAGTGACAGGTCAAAACTCAACTAACAAGTGGCATAATTTTTACTGCTCGCTGCAAATCTAATTGGGGGGTTCCCTGCCAAGGATGGTATCGCTGAGTTTCTCTGCCATCATAATGACGGGTGCATTGAGGTTGCCGTTGGTTATTTCAGGCATTATTGATGCATCAACAATTCGTAGCCCTTCCGTACCATGAACAATTGCCTGGCTATCAACCACGGACATTTCATCGATTCCCATTTTGCAGGTGCAGCATGGATGGCAGTGATATTGAACATAAATACCTGCTCTGCGAGAAATACGCCTACCAGAATACTGACTATCTGCATACATTCAACTTAAAGAGATCATCGACAATTACATTTCAAACACGCTATATTAAATTGACAGAATTCGAGGAGTAATGCATATGACCATGAACGGCGTTGATCACGTGGTAATCAGGGTAAAAGATATAGACCAGGGCATCAGTACCTGGCGAGACAAATTCGGCATGGAGCTGGAACGAACAGCGGAGAGTGAGGCACTCGGAATCAAGCAGGCATTCTTTCCAATGGCAAACGGCGGGTTCATCGAAATCGTCGCACCAACTAACGATGAATCAGCAGTGGGTCGCGCCATTGAATCACGTGGAGAAGGACTGCACACGCTGGCAATGGAGGTTGATGACCTCGATGCCACCGTAAAAGATCTTGAAAGCAAAGGTGTCCAGCTAATTGGTGTTGGTGGGCCACAGGTATTCATTCATCCGAAATCAGCCAATGGAATATTGGTCCAGCTCACACCCAGAAAATAAACAGAAAAAACAGGAATATATTATGGCAGATGAAAAATCGAAAGATCCTGCACAGATGTTTCAGGAGTGGGTAACCCAGTGGGAAAGAGCCACCGACAGCTTTTCTAATCGCCTGCTGGGTAACGAGGATTTCAGCAAGTATATGAATCAGATGCAAAGCTTCCAGCTCGAGTTCCAGAGGGGATTTGCTGAATTAATGGCAGGACAGCTAGCTAATATGAATATGCCAAGCAGGGAAGATGTGCTTCAAATTAGCGAAGACATTCAGGCAATTGATCGACGTATCGCCAGAATCGAAACTTCGCTCCACAAGCTAACCCAGACCACTGACTCACCTTCCAGGCAAACAGGAAAGAAAACACCGAGAACAAAAAAAGCACCTTCTGCGCAAACAAGTACTGCAAAAAAGAGCGAGTGAAATCGACATGACAGAAGAAAAAACAATTGATGGCGATGCCCTCATGGATCAGATGCGTAATATGGTCAATAAAACCATCCAGCGCAATATCAAGGGTCTGGACTTCATTCGAGCGCCCAAAGCAGAGGTTGGTACAACTCCAAAAGACCTTATTTATGACCAGGGCACTCTGAAGCTTTATCACTACCGACCGGTGGCCGATGAAATTTATCGCGTTCCGGTAATAATTGTAATGGCTACCACCAACAAGGGCTTTCTGTTCGACCTGGCGCCTGGCCAGAGCATGGTCGAATATTTAATAGAACGCGGTCATGATGTTTATATGATTGACTGGGACCCACCCATTGCCCGGGAAAGGGGGCTTCGTTTAAGAGATTACACTCACGATTTTTTACCGACCTGTGTTGAAAAGGTCATGGCTGAATCGGGAGAACCCGATGTCAACATGATCGGCTATTGCATGGGCGGCGTGCTAGCATTGATCTATGCGTCCACGCATACAGATGGGCCCCTTAACAATCTCGTTTGTCTGACGACACCGGTCAACTGGCATGAGATGGGACTGTTCCGAATCTGGTCTGACGAACGCTATCTGGATATAGATAAATTGGTTGATACCCTGGGCATCATCCCTGCAGACTTTATTGCCAGCTCTTTCGAAATGCTCCGCCCGGCGAGCAAGACAGCAGGCAGACTGAGGGTATGGGAGCAGATGTGGAATGACGATTTCGTAAAATCGTATCGGGCATTTGAGCGATGGGGAAATGAAACTCTGCCACTGGCAGGTGAATATTATCGTGACACAACCCGGGAACTGATGTGGGGCAACAAACTCTTCTCGGGTGAGCTTGTCATTGATGGGCAAGATGCGAAGCTCGAAAATATAACGATACCCATCATGCATGCCATTGCAGAACATGATCATATTGCCCCCTACGGCGCCACCAAACCTCTGTTGGAGCTGGTAAGTTCCAAAGACAAGCATGAACTGGTGTTGAAAGGTGGTCATGTCAGCCTTATCGCTGGCCCGAATGCCGTGCGCAGAATGTGGCCACAGGTTGATACCTGGTTAGGGGAGAGATCCGTTTGACTGCATTAAAGAAAAGATATCCATGCACCATTGACTGTCAGGGTACTGATGTTGAACTTCGTCGAGTAACTTCTGCCGATGAATCTGATTTGCTTGTGTTCGCCAATGCCTTGCCGGTGCACGATCTTCTCTTTTTGTCTCGTGACATACAGGAACCCAAAGTTATCAGCGCCTGGTTGAAGAGTATCGACAATGGAGACATCACCAGTGTCGTCGCTCGAAAAGACAAACAGATAATAGGCACCACAGCCATCGTCACAGACAAGCATTCATGGTCATCTCATGTTGGCGAGATTCGTGTTCTGGTCGGTGAAAATGCTCGTGACATCGGTCTTGGACGGCTGCTTATCCAGGAGAGCTTCCTTATCGGACTTGATCTTGGTTTAGAAAAGCTCATTGCCCAGATGACCATTGACCAGGATGGTGCTATCAAAGTTTTTGAGGAAATGGGGTTTCGACCGGAAGCACTCCTGAAAGATCACGTCAAGGACCGGGAAGCGATAAAACACGACATCATTATTCTCAGCCATGACGTCGAACGGTTCAGTGCGCAAATGCAGGTATACGGAATGGATGAGGCTTTTTGACCTAGGCGATAGACATTAACTATAGGCAGAAACCCTTTTTTTTAACACTCGTACAGCTTTGACAGTTCCGGTTTTAATGAGATGCGCGCTTTTTACAGTGGCTTCCATCGCCATCCAGCCCGCCAGGCGACACCTGTCGGATAGTTTAACTTCACCGAATTTTGCCATCCGCCTGTGCATACGACGCATATGAGGTTGTCCTTCTGAAAACTTTTTAATTCTTCGTGATCCACGGCTCAACAAATAAAGTGCGGCCATCAGAAACAACACGCCAGGAATGATCGGAATGATCAATCCGATAAAACCCAACATCAGGCAGATGATACCAACGACCAGATAGACCAGCTTTAACGATTGGTTCAATCGACCGGATGCTTTGACGTCAGAAGCTGGAGAGGACAGGCCGTTCCTGGCAGAAATATTGTGCTTAGACATAATCAACTTCATCTTTTCATTAATTACTATTTAGCACAATCCATGCCACCATTTAAGTTATTGATTTATAAAGATAATGGTAAGCCCCACTAGTTGGTAGTGGGGAAATTAGCCAATCTTTAGCCAATCAGGAATCCAGTGACGCCAGTTTCTTGCCATCATGGACCAGCTTCTTCAACAGTTCGGCAGGTTTCCAGACTTCATCCCCGGTTTCCTTGTAGAACCGTTCGATATCGGCGAGAACATTGCTAAGGCCTTGCGTATCCGCATACCACATTGGACCGCCAATATATGCCGGAAAACCATAACCGTTAACATAGACAGTATCGATATCCCCTGCCCTCAAAGCATGGCCTTCTTCCAATAACTTTGCGCCTATATTTACCAGTGGATAGATGCAACGTTTCAGAATTTCCTCATCGGTAAAATCTCGTCGGGTATAACCGAGTTCTGCCGAGACTCGTGCAATAACCTCATCGGCCTCGGCATCCGGTAAAGGCGTCCGATCACCTTCTGCGTATTGGTAATAGCCCTTGGCATTCTTCTGACCGTATCTTTCCAGCTCACAAAGTTCATCCGGGATGCGTGCAGTAATTTCATTGGTGCCCCCCATCATTTTTCTTGCACGCCATCCTAGATCGAGTCCAACCATATCCGCCATGGTGAAGGGACCCATCGCCAGTCCAAATTCATAAATTACCTTGTCGACCTGTGCCGGTAATGCTCCCTCAAGGATCATCAGGTTCGCCTGCCGACTGTAACCTCCGATCATCCGATTACCGATAAATCCCGAGCAATTGCCGGCCATGACGGAAACCTTGCCTAATCGTTTACCCAGCCTCATCGCCGTTCCCAGGGTTACGGGTGAAGACCTGTCTCCCTTCACTACCTCAAGCAATCTCATGACATTGGCTGGGCTGAAGAAATGCATCCCGCAAACAAATTCAGGCCGTGAGGTCGAGGCCGCGATCGCATCAACATCCAGTGCGGAAGTATTTGTTGCCAACAGCGCACCGGGTTTCATGACCTTGTCCAGATTTGTGAAGATTTCCTTTTTCAAGTCAAGGTTCTCGTATACGGCTTCGATGACCACATCAGCGTCACCAAGATCATCGAAATTTTCAGTCGGGATGATGAGCGCCATACGATTGTCCATCTCCTCCTGGGTCAAACGACCGCGGGAAACAGTGCGGGCGTAATTTCCCTCAATGACCTTCAAACCCTTCTTGAGGTTTTCTGCGTCGTTGTCGTGGAGCCGCACCGGTATTCCTGCATTGGCAAAACACATGGCAATCCCACCACCCATGGTACCGGAGCCAATCACCGAACCCTTGTTTATTTCTATCAAAGGCACATCCCTGTCCAGCCCTGGAATTTTGTTGGCAGCACGCTCTGCAAAAAAGATATGTATCAATGCTTCTCTTTGTGGATCGTTAAGGCACTCGGTAAAAAGTTTTGCTTCGATGCCAAGTCCTTCCTCAAATGAATCAGCATTTACCGCAGCTTCAATACACTTTAGGATCTGTGCCGGTGCAAACTGTCCCCGGTGGGTCTTGTCCAGTTGTGCTGCTGCAGTTTCGAAAACAGCCTTGTTGCCTCTGTCGCCAGCGATCTTGTCTTCCATATCCCGGATCTTTCTTGTGGCCCCGCCAGCAGCGACGATTTCTTCTGCATAGGCTATACCTGCCTCAACGATATCACCATCCGCTATTCTCTCGATGATACCCATCTCCAAAGCCTCGAGCGCAAGAATCGGGTTGCCTGATACGATGGCCTTTATCGCTGCTGCCGCGCCAATCAAACGGGGTAGTCTTTGAGTTCCACCAGCACCTGGTAAGAGACCTAACTTGACTTCGGGTAATCCAACAGGAGCCGATGCCGCTGCTATTCGGTAATCACAACAAAGCGCGACTTCAAGACCACCACCGAAGGCAGTGCCATTAATTGCCGCGATGATAGGTTTACTGCTACCTTCCATTTTGACAAGCACTTCATGTAGGCCAACTCCTTCCGTCGCGGCAGACCCGAATTCACTAATATCAGCACCGGCAATGAAGGCCCGATGCATACCGGTCACAACAATGGCCCTGATCGTATCGTCTTCCAGGGCAGCCGCCACACCATCAAACAATCCCTGCCGCACACCCGATGACAGCGGATTCACTGGTGGATTATCGATGCTGAGTAACGCTATTTCTCCACGTTGTTCATAATGCACGGTGCCTTTCATCCGAATCTCCTGATTTTACAATTAGTTCGTAGTTGGTTTGACGGCGAGTATAACTTGCCCCGTAGCCGTGTTTAAAGACCTCGAGGAGTATGGCCAAACTGCATCCCGGCTTTTTACCCCTTCCTTGAGCGCTTCGTCTGAAATTCGTTCAAGTTTGCACAAATGTGACCAACATCGCCTTTTACCGTAAAATAGTCACTTATCATCAGATATCACAACCCCAGTAAGAGGCTCACAACGGGATAGATAAGTGATAGCCTTAACCCAGAGGATACCAGGAGGTTAAAATCAGGATCAGCTGTGGGTCAACGACAGCCCTGAACTGGAACACGTCATGAGTAAGATTACCAATCCGCAGATAGTCAGCGCATTCGCCAATTACTATACGCCCCCCGAGTCGGCGGACGCGGCTATTGATCAGCCTCACCTTGTGGAACTATTAAAACAATTACCTGCCCTGTCTTTCCAGGAGCATGCTGATACCCTGGCAAATCAGCTCCGTGACCATTTTCCAGGCACAACGCTAAACAAAGAGAATCACTGCACATTAAGTTTTATTGATGACACCTTCACACGCCTGCTTTCGCAGACAGATCTCGATTACCGGGTTGAATCCATGATCAGGTGTTTGTCACCGTATATTGCTGTTGAGATTCTTGCGAAGGGTCCACTGGTTAACCTGAAGAAAAACCTGAATGTGCGACTAATAGACATGTTTATGGATGAGTTCATTGGTTGGAGTGAAGATCTCGGTGTCC
>SMVB01344994.1_pt1 | contig 20304 bp, 13 predicted proteins | sample 2456461 | NCBI WGS metagenome assembly SMVB01 (sample SAMN11095934, study PRJNA526329) | marine sediment metagenome | biome: Marine sediment; feature: Surficial sediment; material: Deep marine sediment; isolation source: Hadal surficial sediment | place: Pacific Ocean | collected 2014-05 | depth...
CTGAGCCCGTCACCGATTTGGCGCGCCATCTGAGCGACGGGCTCGTCTCGCCCGATGGGAGGTGGTTGGCCTTCCGGCGGAACGCGGAAATCTGGGTGGCCCCAATGGGGGAGAAAGAACTGGTGCGCGAGGAGGATATTCGGCGACTCGGCCCGGATGGGGGCGACACCTTTGCGTTTACGCCGGACGGCGAGGGATTGATCTATGCCGTGGGCGGTCACGTCTGGCGTAGACCCATCGCGGGCGGTGTGCCAGAGGAGATCCCAGTCCGGCTTGAAGCAACGAGCGCGAGGCCGCCACCTGTGCTGTTGCGCCGGGTTCGGCTCCTCGATTTCGGGGCGGGCGGCTTTGGCCCCGAGACATCTCTCTTCATTGATCAGGGTCGCATACGCTGGGTCGGCCCCGAGCCGGATCGACCGCTTCCCAGTGGAACTGTCACGATCGATGCCGGCGGCCGGTTTGGCATCCCCGGCCTGTTCGACATGCACGCACACGTCTCGCACCGCTGGGTGACGTTTCTGGACGCGTTCCTCGCATATGGCATCACGTCGGTGCGGGTGCCCGGTGCGTGGCATACTTGGCTCAACTCTCTTGCGGAGCATAGCGAGGCTGCCAGCGATCCCGTGCCGCGCTACTTCTGGGCTGACTTCTTGGAAGGCTTGCCACCTGTCATTGGCGATGCGGATCTACTGATCGAGAATGAGGACGAGGCCCGAGCCTATGTGCGCCGGTCAAAGGACTGGGGGGCAGACTTCATCAAGGTCTATGTCTCACTGTCGTGGCCGTTGCAGCGGGCGGTCGCCGAGGAAGCACGGCGCATGGGCCTGCCAGTGGCCGGACACGGAACGAGTGCGGAAGAAGTGATTCGGAGTGTGATCCTGGGATATGCCTGGTTGGAGCACACAACAGACGCCTTCGATGACATGCTCCAGATGCTCGCCTTGGCGGGGACGAGGTGGGTTCCCACTCTGGGTGCTCCAGTGGGGGTCATACGGCTGGTGCAAGATGAACCAGACCGGCTGGAGGACCCGAAGTTTCGCGCTTTTGTCCCCGAGGCGTGCTTCTCGCCGCTACCAGCGGTTGTGATCCAGCAAATCCTGCCGCGACTCCGAGAAACCTGGGACAAGAAGCTTGCAACCACACTTGTGGCCCATCGCCGCGGCGTGAGACTTTACGCGGGGACCGATTTCGGATGCTTCTACGGTGCCTCCCTCCACTGGGAGCTGGAGTTTCTTGTCGAGGCTGGCCTGTCGCCGCTGGAGGTCCTCCGGATCGCGACCCAGGGGGCCGCGACGGCCGTCGGCGCCGGGGACGACCTTGGCACGCTGGAGCCCGGCAAGCTAGCCGACATCGTGCTGCTCGACGCGAATCCTTTAGAAGACATCAAGAACACGCAGACGATCTGGCGCGTGATCAAGGGCGGCTGGGTGTTCGACCCGGAGGAGTTGCGCCCGGCGGAAGCTAGTGCGCAGAAAGAGCCAGATGCTCTCGCCGCCCGAGACGTGACAGACGTGACCGGCAAGTGGATCTTGACGGTGAATCTCGGCGACGTAGGGGGTGGTGCGACCTTCGAGCTCAAGCGGGATGGCGCGACGAGATCACCGGAACGTATTCCGGGGCTCTCGGCGAAGCCCAAGTCACCGGCAAGGTCGAGGGCGATGAGGTCGAGTTCTCCTTCGAGAGCCAGATCGGCAGGGTTACCTACAAGGGGAAGGTGACCGGCACGACCATGGAAGGTACTTGCCAGTACGGCCAGCTGGCATCAGGCACCTTCGAGGGTAGTAAGGTGGAGTAGAAAAGAGGGGCGGGGCATCGCCCCCCGCGAGCCGCGTCGAGGGGCAATGGCACAATCGTCACCAACATCTCGCACGTCGAATCCTTCTGGAAACAACACAGTACCCAACAGCTCCCCGGTTGGGGCAAATACGGTCCAGCGAGGCGATGTGTCGTCCCGCGCCCGGCTACTGCACCTGCGCCTTCGGATACAAGGACACCAGCACGTAGTTATCCGCCGGGAAGTACAACCGGGCGGCCGCCCGGATCTTCTCAGCCGTCAAGCTCTCGATGAGATCGTAGCTGATCAGTAGCCGCGGGTCCGTCCCGTATTGATCAGACACCAGCAGCTGCCCCACCCAGTACCGGTTTTCCCTGAGATTCGTCTCCTTAGAGCGCCGCTGGATCTCCCGGATTTTGCCTACATCGTCGTCCGACGGACCGGCGGCCTTGAAGTTCTCGATCTCCTCGAACACGACGGCCGTGAGCTCCTCCACGCGCTCGGGTGCTGAGCCGAACCTGATCCGCATCGTGAACTCCTGGTCCGGGAATTTCTCATATGACCCCGAGACGTTCACACTGTACGTGCCACCGAGGTCCTCGCGCAGCCGTTCCCGTAGACGCAGCTGCAGCACGGAGGCAAGGGATCTCACTACGTGCCGGTTCGCCGCCGTGTACTCAAACGAGCCGGTGAAAATGATCTGCGTCATGCTCTTCGGCTCGACGCCCTTGCGCACGACTTTCCGGATCACGCCGGTGGGAGGATCAATTCCGACGTCCCGCCAGTTCTCCTCCCGATTGATGGAAGGCAAGCCGCCGAGGTACGTCTGTACTAGAGGCTTGATCGAATCGGCATCAAAGTTCCCGACGATGACAAAGGTGAAATCGCTGGCGTCGGCAAACCGGTCCTGATAAAAAGCGAACGACTCATCCAGATCGATCTCGTCCAGCAGCTCGACGCTCAGCGGTCGGGCGCGAGGATGTCCCTGCGCCATGGTCACCTGGATCGTATCGAGGAACGCTGCCTCTGGGCTGGCGCTGCGGTTGGCGAGGAAGCCCTGAAACTGCGCGCGAAAGGCCATGAACGCCGTGCTGTCCTTTCGCGGTGCTGTGAAGTACGCGTAGATCAGCTGGAACATGGTCGTGACATCCTTCGGCGACGCCTGGCCCGACATCCCCTCCGTGAGCGATCCAATCGATGGGGAGACCCTGACAGCCTTGCCCGCCAGCATCTTTCTGAGTTCAACTAGGCTGAACGCTCCGACACCTCCCCGACTCACCACGTTGCCTGCCATGGACGTAGACACATAGTCCTCGTCCGAGGCCAGCGATGATCCACCGGGGCTGGAAGCACGGAAGAGGATCTCATCGTCCTTGAAGTCGGTCGATTTGAGGAGCACGCGGACACCGTTGGCCAACGTCCAGATGGTGACGTCGATCTCCTCGATTCGCTCCTCGTTCACGATCGGCACCGGTTGTGGAACGTCCGCTACGAGCGGCGCATCGATCACTTTGTCCTCGTACGGAGTAATCTCACTTGCCAGCACATCGGCAAACACCACGGTCAGCTCCGCCTCGTCGGGAACGGCGACGTCCTCCTTCTGCGGTGCGCTCACCATAACGACGCGGTTGCGATCGACGATCCACTCGCGTGCCAGCCGGTTGGTCTCCTCCAGCTGGATCGTTGGGATGAAGCGCTGCGCCATGGCATACTCCATCTCGATGCCTGGAATGGGCTCGTTCACGAGTACGTGCCTGATGTACTCCGAAGCGTACGAGCGGGACTCCCGCTTCTCCCGCTCCGCGTGCGCCTGCTCCAGGTTGCGCAACAACTCGGCCTTGTGCCGCTCGAGCTCGGAGGCTGCGAACCCGAACCGCGCAACCCGTTCCCCCTCCGTCAGCAACGCCCGGAGTCCCGTCGCGACGCCGCCTTCCTTCACGGCACCAAACAGCTGGTACACCTCCTTGGCTCCGATGAAGCGGCCCTGGCCGGAAACGCCGAACAGGAGCGGGGGGTCAGCCTGCTGCGACAACTCGAAGAGGCGGGCGCTGAGCATGGCGTTGTACAGCTGCTCCACCATGCCCTGCCGATAGGCACCGACCGATGTCTTATCACGGAGGGACTGCTTGTAGAGGACGCCAACCGTCGAGTTGGGTGCCTCGGGGTCCGACGCGATGGCGAAGAGGGTCTCCTCATGGTCGGGCACGTCGAACATCTCGCGCGGGCGAGGGTTCCCCGGAGCCGCGAGTCGCGAGAAGTGCCGCTTGATCAGTTCCTCGATCTCCGCACTGTCGAAGTCGCCGACGGCGATGACAGCCATCAGATCGGGACGGTACCAATCGGCATAGAACCGCTTGAGCACCGTGTGGTCGAACGTCTCCAGCGTTTCTTTCTTGCCGATGGGGAGACGATCGGCGTACCGTGAGTTTCTAAAGATGATGGGGAGCTGCTTATCCAGCATGCGGGCGCCGGCGCCTCTCCCCATCCGCCATTCTTCCACCACCACACCGCGCTCCTTCTCGATCTCGTCGGCGTCAAAGGACTGAAGATGGGCCCAGTCCTCCAGAACCTGGAAGGCCTTTTCGACGACGTCCGCCGTGTCGGTGGGGATCGTGAGCATGTAGACGGTTTCGTCGAAGCTCGTGTAGGCGTTGACGTGCGGGCCCAACTGCATGCCAATAGACTCCAGGTAATCCAACAGTTCCTGCTTGGCGAAGTGCTCTGTGCCGTTGAACGCCATGTGCTCCACGAAGTGGGCCAATCCCAGCTGATCGTCATCTTCCAGCACGGAGCCGGCTTTCACAACCAGCCGCAGCTCCGCTCGGGCCTCCGGCCGGCGATTGACTCGAATGAGGTAGTGGAGGCCATTGTCCAACGTCCCGACCGTGACCTGGGAATCGATCGGGAGCACTTGGCTAGCGTAGCTCGGCTGCTGGGCATGCAGCGGGCCCGTGGCGAAGAGGATTGTGACGATGGCGAAGGCTGAACCGACAGCGGTGCGTTTCATGCTATGCTCCATCCTGAGTGCAGCGTGAACGAGTAACAAGCAGCATGCTGGCCAGTGACTCCGTGGTCTCGTCGTCGGGCGGGCGTCGAATGGGGCGTCCTACGGGCGTCCTACGGGGCGTTCGCTACGGCGGCGCCCAGGACCACCGGCGCAGATATCTCCAATTTGATGCCTAAAATGAAGTCAGGTACACGCGGCCCCGCAAGAGTGGCGGGGGTGCCGCGGCTTTCGAGCGTAGCAGGTGAACTGCGTGATGGCGGCGGGGCTGCGGGGGTCCGTGCTTTCCGTAGATTCCGTGGCCATTCACTCCGGGCGCGGCGTGTGTCGCGATGGCCTCCGAGGATCCCTCGAGCATTGCTGCCTGGTGTCAGTTACCGCCGGAAGATCGTCACCCCATAGCTGTAGGTGTCTTCCGGTGCGGCAGCGTTCCAGTCGCCGAAAGAGTGTGAGTCGTCGGACTGATACACCAGGCGGTACTCCCCCGCCGAGATACGAAGGATCCTGTCAAACACCCGGTTCTTCTGCGCCCCGCCTGCGTGGTCAGTGTCCGAATAGGCCATCCGCCAGACGACGTGCCCGCCGGCATCTTCGATCCAGGCGTAGTCGTTCATCTCGCTGGCACCACCCTCCCCGAGGGCGTAGACCCGCACCTCGGCATCCTGCTCGATAGTGAACCAGCGCTCGTGGAGCTCGTCGTTCCCGACCCCCACGATCTGCGCCACCACGGCGTCGTTGTCCCGGTCGTAGGGACGTACCACATCCCGATCAACCGGGCCGTGGGGACTGAGTACTGTGATGCCCCACAGCTCCGGGTACGACGGGGCGGCCGCGTTCCAATCCTCATACGAGTGGGACCCGTCGGTGACGTAGTGCACTAGGTAGCTGCCGGCGTCCAGGGAGATCACCTCGTCGACCATCCGGTTCTTGTCGGACCCCCCCGCGTGGTGCGTATCATGCAGCTCCATCTGCCACACCGGGTCCCGGGTAGTGGCATCCAGGATCGTGCCATAGTCGTACAGCCGGCCGTTCAAGGCCTCACCCAGCGCCAGCACACGGACCTCCATAGGGCGGGTGAGGGTGAACCCCTCGACGACGCTCTCGTCATCCCCGAGCATGGTCAGGGACAGGATGATGTTCTCCGTGTCCACCCGTGCACGAGCGGGCACCATCTTCGGCGCCCGTTCCCGGGTCACGCTGACCCTCGTGGCCGTCTCGGAGCGGCCGTCGTCCTTACGCAGTTCCTTCGAGATCAGCGTGACAGCAACGACTGCGGAAACGAACCAAGCGGTGCGGGTAACCAAACTGTGCGGAAACGCCATGGTGAGCCTCAACCTGGTATTGGGGTCCTGTTCTCAAAATGCGCCCGGGGGTTCGTCCTGTGCAACCCACGAGGAGGGCGGGTGTTCCCCCACTACGCAATCCGCGGCGTCAGGTTTCTTCCCACCGTGCCCGCCCCAGGCGGCGGGAACTTGCGTGCCGGCGCCGGACTCGATCTTCGTGGTGGCGGAGGCCTCCATTGGAGCCGGGGACGAACGGGGCTCCTCGGATGCCGGGTGCGGTACTGGATGCCCTGCGCCGCGACTTCGGCACGCTCGCCGCCCGGCAGCGGGTCGATCCGAAATCGGCGAAGCGATGGTGGACGATGCGATGGAGATCCGCGGTGTCGTCCGGCGGAATCAGCTCATCCGGGGTGGCGGGAAGGGCCGAGAAGCGTCCCCGCAATCACCTGCCCCCAAATTCCCGGAAGAACCTCAAAAGAACGCCTCCACCGACAGATACCCCGATGTCGGCAGCACGCCATACTCGGAGCCACTACCGGGCGGCGTCGGTTCCTCCCCAAACCCAAGGAAGACACCGCCTCGGACGGTGATGCTCCCCGACGCCGAGTACGACGCTGCGGGACCAAGGAGCAGGCTCGGGTCATTGAGGTTCACCAAGCCCAGAAGATCGATCGTCGCAAGGGGATGCACCTGGTAGCTGCCACTCACCGCAACTTCGTCGCGACCGAAAACCTGAAGCTCGCCGCGGCGGGCGGGCGGGCTGAGGAAGGTTGAGAGGAGGTCTGAGTTGGCCGCGGCACCGAAGCCATCGCGTTGGTATTCAGCCACGACATAAAGTGTTCGCCCTCCCACACCGAAGCTCCGATCGACACCAACTGCAAACCGAAGGACCGTCTCTCCCTCCGACCGCCGCAGACTCGCCTCCCCACGGAACGCTGCGCCGACTTCCGTGAACGTGGCCCCCACTGCGAACGTCGCCTCTTCGTGCACGGCACCCGCGTATGCCGAAAGCTCGAAACCCGAGATCTCCGTCATCGCACGGACCAGCACCGTAAGCCTCGTGTCGATCGCGGTTCCCGCGACGCGGACAACGCCTTCGACCGTCGTGAAAGTTCCCGGGAACGCACGGAATCGCACAGCATCGACCCCAGCGCGGTACGTGCGGAATGGATCCGCCGGATCGAACGGCTGAAACGGATCAGTGGGCGTGAGGAAGAGTGTGGTGGCGTACGAGATCGTCTGTCGGCCGACCGTGATGTCCCAAGAGTCGGCCCCAACGGTTGCAGCCAGACGATCCACGCGGTGACTCCAGATCACGTGGTCTGACTCAGCAATCACGCCTTGCAGCGGGAGCCACTCGCCACCGGTCGATGTCAACCCGAGCCCCCCACCCACGCCAGGACTGGAACCGAAGGAAGAGATCGAGAGCCCGTGCTCGTAGGCTGCATCGATGCTCACTGGACCGAGGTCGGATGACAACATGAGCCGAAGGCGGTGGAGATCCTGCGCCCCGGAGGAGGACGACGGACCGTCTGCCGTACCGATGCCGATATTGCGGTAGTAGAAACGAGGGACGAGGTCCTGTGCGGCTGCGGCCTGGACACTCGCAAGAACGACTGCACAAACCGTCCAGAGCTTGCGGATCACCCCCCCATGTCCTGACGAACGTCGTCCGATTCGATTGCACCGTCAACCAGCCGGATCAAGCGCTTCGCCCGCTCCATCAATCTGGTGTCATGTGTCGCAAACACGAACGTCGTGCCGCGCTCACGGTTGAGGTCGGCCATCACGCCGAGGAGCGCGTCACTCGCGGCGCTATCTAGGTTGGCCGTCGGCTCGTCGGCCAACACGAGCGCCGGCTTTCCTACAACAGCCCGGGCAACGGCCACACGCTGCTGCTCTCCGCCCGACAGCTTCGCTGGTCGTCTGTTCTCCAGGCCGGTCATTCCAATCACCGCAAACAACTCCTCCACTCGGCGGCGTCGCTCGTCAGGTGGTATACCCCGCAGCAGAAGCGAGAACTCCGCGTTCTCGAGCGCCGTGAGCACGGGTAACAGGTTGTACGCCTGGAAGACGAACCCGACCCTCTCGAGCCTGAGTGTGGCTAGCTCGCGTTCGCTCATCGCTGTGAGGTCACGCCCATCGATCCAAACACCACCGCGCGTTGGGCGAGTCAAACCGCCCAGCAGGTTCAGCAGCGTGGTCTTTCCAGACCCCGAAGGCCCGGCCAGCACGACGAATTCGCCGGGCTCGATGTCGAGACTGACGCCCCGCACTGCTTCCACCGCCAAGCCGTCGTGCTCGAATATCTTCCACACATCGGCCGTTTTGACGGCCGGCACACCTTGTTTGGTCATGCCTCGAACTTCATCGCTTCGGCAAGATCGATACGTGTTGCTCGATAAGCGGGATAGAGTGACGCCAACACGCCTACGAAGGCTATGGTTGTAAGACTTCTGACAACTTGAACTAATCGGAAGGCTGGGACGATCACCGGTTCCAGTACAACTCCGGAGAACGTGAAGTCGTTATCCAGCATGAAGGAAAAGTCGAGCCCGTTGCGGAAGAAAACCCAGGTGAAGCCGAACCCGAGCACCATCCCGATGATGCCACTGACGGCCGTGAGAAGCACTCCCTCGCCGAATACCAGGGCGGCTGTCTGACGCTTCGTGAGGCCGAGAGCCCGCAGTAGCCCGAACTCCCGGGTTCTATACATCACGGACATCAATACCGTGTTCACGATGGCGAGGGTGATAATTGCGTAGAGGATAAAGTTGAAGATGTAATTTCCCAGGTCATCGACCTTGATCGCTGCATCGAGTTGCGGCATCGCCTCCCGCCAGCCCACGACCACGAGATTTTCGGTAGTACCGGCCAGAACATCGTGGAGCCGTTGCAAGACGTCCGGCACGACCCAACCCGACTCGAGGAGCACCGCCACCGTTGTCACGCCGCCACCAACTCCGAGCCAACTCCGCGCAGTGCCAATGGGGATATGCACGAGACGTTCGTCTGCCATCGGAAGACCACTCTGAAAGATCCCCACCACACGGACGAACTGGCCGGCGATCTCATCTTGGGCGTCCTGGGCGGTGAGAACCAGCCTCGACCCGACCTCGAGATCGAGCCGCTCGGCTAGGCGGACACCGACATAGGCGTGGAGCCGATCTCCCGCCTGCAGGTAACGACCCTCGACGACCCGATCTCCCAACTCGGAGAACGTCGCCTCGAGATCCGGATCCACACCGACGATTGCGACTGGCACCGCAGCGGTTGGGGAATTTGCAAGACCCTGCACCTCGAGTCGCGGTGCCACGTTCCTCACGTACTCCGCGACGCCAGGTACCACCAGCGCCTCTTGCGCCGTTGCTGCGGCCGAGGCTGTCAGACGATCCTCGATGTTCGACGTAGCGCGGAACCGTGGTGTCTGGAACGCCACATGGCCAGAACCGAGACGTACGCCGGACTCGATCCAGTCCTCGTGCCCTCCGTCGGCCAGCGCTCGGGAGAAGACCAGGACAGCGACACCGAGCGCCATTGCTGAGGCCGTCAGCAAGCTGCGCCTGGCCTGTCGACGGACGTTGCGTATCGCCAGTAGCGGCAGCACACGCAGTCGTCCGTTCATCGCCCTGCCATGGTGTCGGCCGGCGGTATGCGCGCCGCTCGAATCGCCGGATACAGAGCGGCCAGCGCGGCGGTGAAAAAGAGCGCGACCGCCGCTTGCACTGTCATCAACCACGGATACTCGATGCGTATCACGGGCCGCATCAACGCCCCAAGCATCGTGAAGTCGCCGAACAACCAACTCAAGTCCAGCGGTACCCGGTGCCACCACACCATCACCGGGAAAGTGATCGCGGCACCCGCTGCCAGGGCCAGTGCGCCGAGGGCCATCGCTTCCCAGAGCACCGAACGAACGATCACTCCTGGCGTTGCGCCGAGCGCCAGGAGTAACGCAAACTCGTAGCGCCGCTCGAAGGTCGCCATGAGCATCGTGTTGGCAACACCGAAGATGGCCATGCCGAACACGATAAAGAGAAGAATCCACTGAAAGGCTTGGGATAGCTGCGCATACTCGACCATCTCCGGACGGAGCGTCGCCCACGACTCCACCCCGACCGCGAAACCGGCCCCCTCGAGCACCGAGGACAACCGCTCGGCCGCTTCAGCCGCTTGCCATGGGTCTGGTAGGGACGCCGCGATCTCATGGATACGGGTAGGCTCCAGCGCCATGAGAAATTGCAGCGCATCGATAGGTATCAATGCGAAGGTGCGATCCAGATCGGCGAGTCCGGTGGAGTAGATACCAGAAACGACGAAGAGATCGTTGCCAAGGGATCCATCGACGGCCGGCGCAACAACAACGACCGTATCTCCAGGCTCCGCACCGAGCGAGCGGGCCATTTCGGCACCGATCAAAAGCTCGTTCGCGCCCCGACGTGGATGCCGTCCGCGCTCGAGTGCTCCCATGATTCGCGACACCTGGGGTTCGAGTTCCGGATCGACTCCCAGGAACACCGCTGCCACAGTTGCCGAGCCTGTGCTGACGAGCCCACCGCCATACACGCGGGGGGTCGCCGCCTCGATCGCGGGATCAGCACGGACGGCATTGACCAGAGCCGCAACGTCCGTGCCTTCCCGTCCGCCGATGGTCGCGTGAACGCTCTTGTCGGGCTGGTAGTCGGCCGCGTGTACCTGGAGCTGCCCGGTGAGGATCCCCGTCCCGTTGCCGATCATCTCGGCGACCAGCCCTTTACTCCACCCCACGAGGATGACCACGGAGAAGTAGCCCACCGCCAGCATACTCGCCGCGAGGATGCTCCGCCGTGGGTTTCGCCCGAGGTTACGCCACCCGATCCGCCACCACACACTCGCGGCCACGGTCAGTTGCGGTCTCTGCGGAGCCGGCGAAGTGAAAAGAACGAGGGATCGAGACCGATATCGAACGCGAGATCACGGTACCGCAGGAGCGTGTATTCCTCCGGCTTGTCGACTGGGCGGATGATCATCAGGGCAGGAACTAGCCGGCCACCCATCCGCCGGAAGTCTTCGAAGCTCATGGTTCGTACAAGGTCACCGGTATCGTCGTAGTACCGCACCCATACCGGCATGAGATCGCTCTGGCGTACCTGCTCCTCGATGCGGCCCCAGATGACGGCCGCCTCGGGCTTCGGCGTCAAGACGAACTCCCAGATCTCGACGCCATCACGCCGCCCCTCGTAGCCGATCTCGATATCGTAGTCATCGATGATGCGGCTTTCTTTCACGAGATCGTCGTTGGTGAAGTGCGAGCCCATCCAAGCCGCGCCCATGAGAGAAGGGGGAAGCTTGATCGTCCGATCGACACGGGGGAGGTAGTTCCAGATCCCGTTCTCGGCCCTGAGCGTAGCTGTGCCGGCGTCCTTACTGGGACTGGTAATGCGGATGAGCGAGTACTCGGTGCCGAGCGACCATATGTCCATCTCCAGCGTGCGGCTCCAGTGCTCGGTGACCACCTCCATCGTGACCGACCCCCGACTCGACCGGCCGCGGAGGAGCTGGTCAACACGATCGACGATCTCCTGGGCGCTCTGGGGTTGCGCCGCCGAGAGAGGGAGAGCGACGAAGCACGCTGCCAACGCCGTGCCGCGGACCAGAGAGCCGGATGACATGGCACATAAGATACCTACTATCGTGAACGCGGGTGGATCCCGTGGAGGCGCTGCGTTGCGAATAACCAATAACCAATATTGAATATTGAATATCGAAGAGTGGATATTGAATATTCGATATTGGCTATTCGCGTAGCACCTCAATCTCATAGACCAGCATCGTGTTCGGCGCGATGTGAAACCGTGGCCGGTCGGTGTTTGACGGCCCATAATAGCCGCCGCGTCCATACGCCATTCGCGCCGGCACGATGACGACTCGTTTCTCGCCGCGTCGCATTTGGGCGACGGCCTCGTCGAAGCCGGCCGTCACTTTCGTCGTGCCGACTCGGAACACGAACGTCGGGCCCTCCTCCGCGCCCGCCTCGAGCCAGCCCGGCTGGCCTTCATCGTCGGCGCTCCCGAAAACCTTACCGTCGAACGTGCGTGCATTGTAACGCACCCGCAGTCGGTCGCCGCGTGCCGGAAGGTCGCCCGACCCTTCGTGCGTAACCACGTACGACCACGCCGTAGCGGCCGGTGCGGCGTTCGGCCAATTGCTTTGGACGAATCGTTCTTCCTGTTGGTGCTTCCTCGCGTCAGCGAGTCGCACCTGTTCTTGCACTACGCCCATCAACTCCCGGAATGATACGGTTGTCGGACGAAACGCTTCGGCCACGTCACCCACTCGCACGATGCGAACGGTCTCGATCCCGTCGTCGGGTTCGATGCTTCGCACCACGTCCATGCCCCGTACGACCTCACCGAACACCGCGTAGTCGCCGTCGAGATACGACCGGTCGCCGAGCGTGATGTAGAACTGGTTCGTCGCGGTGTGCGGACCGCCGTTGGCCATGCCGACGGCGCCGGGGTGGTCGTGGCTCAAGTCGGGATGAATCTCGTTGGGAATCGGCGTTCTCGAACTTGTCGAGACCTCCGAGTTCGCCCCGCCGCCTTGGATGACGTGCCCCGGCACCACCCGCTGGAATCGCGAACCGTCGAAGAAGGGAACGCCCAACGGAAAGGCAGCGTTCTCGATTGTTCCCTCGGCGAGCCCTACGAAATTTGCTACGGTCATGGGTGTCTGTTCGAACGCCAAGGAGATGACGATCAATCCCTTCGGCGTTGTGATCTCGGCGTAAAGGCCGTCAGGGTAATTTTGTTGGGCCGAGACATCCGGTACTCCGGCGAACAGGAAGAGCACAGCCGCTAACTTCTTCACCATCACTTTTCTCCTTCGCGTAGATTCTTCAGTACCGCGGTACCGCCCGGCGTACTGTCCGCGTTAGGTCGTGGCAGCACCACCTTGACTTTTCCTGACATCTCCTTGAAGCCATATCTGGCCCGTGTCCGATGCTGTGAGTTTGTACCTGTCGAATAGACGCGTGGGAACATTGAATGTCTAGTACGCCGGCGGACGCACTCAGCCTATTCGCTTGCTCACAACCTTTCCGCCGCGCACATTGGCATTGCAGTTAGGAGCCATGCAAAGAGGAGATCTCGACTATGGTCGCCGTGAAACTCGCCAGACATTGAAAGCCTACTGGAGGTGACAGGGTAGGTTTGCTTAGGCGGGGCGTCGTGCCGCGAATGGGAGTCCCGCCCTGAAGAGGGCGGGCTCGGCGGGACGGCATTGTCCTTAAGGACGCACACGTGCCGAGCCCGGGCTTGTTAGCCCGGGGGACTGCTTTGAGAGCGTGGAAGATATTTCACACACAATTGGATGGGGAATACCATGCGAACTGGACCGTTCTGTGCTGCCGTCTTCGTAGCTTGCGTCGGCGGGTGTTCTAGTGGGGCCGAAGAGGACCGATTGTCTCAGTTGTTCTCCGGCGACATGACCGTCATCGACCTAACCCATGCACTCAACGCCACGAGTCCGTACTGGCCGAGTGGTCGCGGGAATCCGTTCGTGCACGACACGCTGTCGGCGCATCCGAGCGGCGCGCCCTCCATGGCGGCGTACAGCACTCCCGAACACCACGGTACGCATCTCGACGCGCCGATCCATTCGGCCCCAGGCCAACCGTCCGTGGATCAGCTCACCGCGGCAGATCTCTTCGGTCCCGCGGTCGTGGTCGATGTTTCGGCAGCATCGGCCGCCGATCCTGATTACACAATGACCAGGCAGGACCTCGTCGATTGGGAGGAACAGCACGGTAGAATTCCCGATGGCGCCGTTGTGTTGATGTACACCGGTTGGAGTCAGAAGTGGTCGGACTACGATGCGTACAAGAATCAAGATGAAGACGGCCGCATGCACTTCCCGGGGTTTTCCGAAGAGGCCGCGAAGTTTCTTGTCGAGGAACGAGAGATCAACGGGATCGGGATCGACAACCTGAGCGTGGATGCGGCCGTGGGTCCTGGCTTCCCGGCCCATGGCATCGTAAACGGGGCAGGCAAGTTTCACCTAGAGAACGTGGCCAACGTTCATCTTCTGCCGCCGAGCGGCGCCTTCCTTATTGTTGCACCAATCAAGATCGAGGGGGGGTCGGGCGGTCAGGTGCGGATTTTTGCGGTGGTGCCGTAGTTTTTCGTCGGTGTGCGAGAATAATGGCGGCCTTTGGTTCGTGGTCGAGTCCCGCCCTAAAGAGGGCGGGCTCGGCGGGACGGCGTTGTCCTTAAGGACGCACATGTGCCGAGCCCGGGCTCGTGAGCCCGGGACTTCCACCGATCAATTCACGTCCGGGGCTTCCCCCGGAAGCCAGAACAATTGATTCAGCGCCCTATAGAAAACCACATCAAGCGAAGGATCACGACGCAGCGGGTCGTCTTCCGGAAACCATCCATACGGATCGACTCGCGTCCGGAACCGGTCGATGAAGTCCATGCCCTCGTCATCCGCGAGAGCGGGCCGGACACTGAATTGGAGGTTCGGTTCGGTGCTGCATCCGCTCACGCCGGAGACGGTGGCAAAAGTCTGGGTCCTACCATTGTCCGCGTCCGTGTCGTGCGTGATCGCGAGGAGAAACTGATCCTCCACTATGGTGCCGGTGAAGGGACAGTAGAAAGGACCTTCTTCGTCGGCAAACACTACGCGGCCGGCCGCGGCGGCGAGTATCTCGGTGCCGGTGGGTCACGGCTCGGTGCCGTGGCCACAATTCGAAGCCGTACGCGACAAGAAACGAGCAGCATGGTACTCGAGAGGTTACGGTCATGTTTTGCAATACGATAACGGAGCCCATCCAAATCTGTCGGCGGGAATGGGAAAGCGCTAGGAGGCGTGTTGGGAGTCCCGGGCTAACGAGCCCGGGCTCGGCCCCGGTGAGTCCTTAAGGACTTCAGTTCTTGGCCGAGCCCGCCCTCATAAGGGCGGGACTCGCCGAACCGAACCCGAGCCCGAAAGAGATCGCTACCGTCTTATCGACCCCCGCGACTCCCCTGACTATCCTCCGTAGTAAACCGCCACTTCCCCTCCGCCAACATCCGCAACGCCTCGTCCACCGCCGCCTTCAACTCCCGATCGAACCCGGCCAACTCGTCTTCCGGTGTGTTCACTGCCCACACGTCGGGCCCCACACCATAGTTCTCTAGATTGACGCCGTAGTTGTTCGGTTTCGTGGGATCGTACGCGACCACCAGCGAACCCGGTGTGCGGATGGTTCCTCCGTGGATGAGCCGATAGCTACCCGTTGCGATCACCGCGGCGGCGGTCGGGTTCCCCACGATTCTACCGAGTCCCAGATCGCGGAATCCCTTGGGCGTGACCTCGCTGTCGGACCCGGAGCGGTGGTTGATCAACATGACCTTCGGACCTGCAATCGCCTGGCGGGGCCGGCGGCCGGTGGCGCGTGACGCCCAACGGTTGTTCCAGTACTCGTAGGGTCGACGTTCCAAGATATCCAAGAGCTGCTGGTCGATGTTCCCACCGCCGTTGTAACGAATGTCCACCACGATACCTTCTGCGTTCCAGAACTCGTCGATCTCGTTCTCGAAACGCGCCAGCGACGGACGATTCATTGCCCGGATGTGCACATACGCGATCTTACCGTCCGACTCCCGCTCGACAAACTCACGGCGTGTGGCTACCCACTCCTCGTAGCGGATGTTCCGCATCGATGTCACGGTCTTGATGCGAAGCTCGCGGCTGTTGCCTCCGTTCGGTGAATCGGCCACCTGGATCGGTACGTACTCGTTGAGCGCGTGGTTCAGCGCGTTCCAGTAGTTCTCGCCCGCCCGGACCTCCCGGCCATCGATCGCCAGCACATAGTCTCCGACCTCGATGTCCAACCACTCCTTGTCCGCCGGACCGTCGCGATACACGTGGGTCACGCGATAGCGACCGTCGGCGGGCTCCAACTCCACGCCGAGGAACTTCGTCTGGTACTGGTTGTCCATGGGACGACTCGGCGCGCCCCGGACGCCGACATGCGAGGCGTTCAACTCACCGATCATCTGGTTGGCGAGGTCGTACAGATCTTCGTACGTGCCAACATGCGGGAGCAACGGCTTGTACGCGGCCTTGATGGCGTCCCAATCCTTCCCATGCATGTTCTCGTCGTAGAACCTATACTTCATCACCCTCCAGCTCTCCTCGAAGATCTGCTCCCACTCCGCGCGATGATCGACCTGCACGCGGAACGAAAACCGAACCTGCTCCTTCTTACCCGATGGCAAAGAAACCTTGTGCACCTCGAACGAGTTTCCCTCGCGATTCTGGTAGTAAAAAGCCGATTTGCCGTCTTTCGTCGGCATGATCCGCGTGAAGGTGCCGCTGGCGACTTTTTTCTGATCCTCGCCGTCTATTCCTATAGAGAAGAGGGCCGGGCCGTCCTCGTCACGGCTCGTGAAGTACGCCGTCTCGCCGTCAGCCGAAAGGAAGTAACTCTGGACACCGTTCTCGCCACGGGTTAGCTGTACTGCCCGCTGCTCGATCCCATCCACGTTCACTGTCAATCCCTCAGGCTCTGCCTCCTCTGTCTCCTCTGTGTCCTCTCGATTCCGCCGAGCCTTGACCAAGGGATCGTCCGGGTCTTCGGTGTGGCGAACGAGAGCAGTCTTGAAGAGGTGAGTGGTGCCGTTGTCCCGGGTCGACAAGAACACCAGTGTCTTCCCATCGGGTGTGAGCCTGCCGACCCAGTTGCGGAACTGGTGCTGCGTGAGGTCGTGCTCTTGGCGATTCGAGATCTCCATGAGATAGACCTGCCAACCGAGGTTTGCGTCGCGCCGGTCGTAGAGAATCCAGTTCCCGTCGGGAGAATACTGAGCCAGGTTGAACCCACGCTCTTGATTGTACCCCAACTCGGTCGTGCGGCCGCTCTCGATGTTCACCTCGAACAGCCTATTGGCCGCCACGTACGCGATGCGATCTCCTTCGGGAGACCAGGTGTAGTTGCCGGTCTTTTGGGACTCGTGCGTCGAGAGCTTCTTTCTCGAGCCGTCTTCCAAATTGTACACCCACAACTCTTCCTCCAAGCCCTCGTCGGAGACGTATGCGAGGTGACTGCCGTCGGGTGAGTAACTCGCATAACGCTCCCGCCACGGCGACCGGGTGACTTGCGTCTTCTCACCGACATCGTCGTCGGTCGGCACGATGAACACCTCGCCGCGATAGTCCACCACTAAAAAGTCACCGTTCGAGGAAGGACTGATTCCGTCGGCGCGGTTCTCGACGTTGACATACTCGACGAGGCTGGTCGTCGGGTCGAAGCTCAGGTCCACCGTGAGCTTTTGCGGTTGCCCGTTGGGTACGTCGAGGGTCCACAGCTCGTGGTCGTTGGTGTAGATGATCGTGCCTCCGTCAGGACTGATCGACGGGTACTTCACTCCCCCCCGAGAATGCCTCGTGACTTGCATCGGTGCCCCGCCCTCCGGCGCAATCTTCCAGATGTTGAAGATGCCGTCACGCTCCGATGCGAAATAGATCATCCCGTCGGTGCCCCACATCGGGATGGCATCGTGCGTGTGGTTGCGGAAGCCCTGAATGTCGGTGTCGGTGAGCTGGGTAATCTCTTTGGTAGCGAGGTTTTGAACGAAGATATTGGTCGTCCGGTTGCCCCTTTGCCCTTTCCTGCTGGTGCTGAGCGGCAACCGGTTGAACGCCATCATGGTGCCGTCTTGATTGATCATGGCGTTGCGTGCCTGATCCATCTCCATGGGCGTCGGAATCCCGCCGGTCACCGCCACCGTGTACATCGGAGAGTAGAACGGATGCGTACCACGCGACGTGACGAACATGATGTGTTCCCCATTCGGGGTCCAACCGGCCACTAGGTCGTTGCCGCTGTGGAACGTGAGCTGCGTCGGCTCCCCGCCGGACACCGGAACCAAGAAGACGTCGTTGTTACCGAATCGGTTACTGGTAAATGCCACCCAGCGCCCGTCGGGAGAAAACCGCGGCGCAATTTCCCTGGCGACATGATAGGTGAGCCGCCTGGGCTGCGTCCCGTCCTGGCGTGCGATCCAGATGTCGCCATGATACGAGAAGACGATCATGCCGTTGGCGATGTGCGGATCGCGCATGAACTTGATGGGGTCGGCCGCGCCCTCGACGGGCATCAATAGCGTCACGGCGAGGACGGCGAGCGAGGAGACGGATTTGACGAAAGACGTGGGGGACATGGGCACTCCTTTTCCCTCAGGTGAGGGGGTCGAATCTCTGGATTCGGGAATCTACGGCCGGGTTTCGGTGTGCCACAAGCGGTGCGGCGAGAATATCCGATATTGAGTATTGAACATTCAATATTGGATATTCGATATTCATCCGGCCATTCGACCGACTGCCTTGACATCACGGGTCCGCCGACGCCCCTTGGTATGTAGGCGTCCCGGGGTCAACCCGACGCTCTCAACGCTTGCTCACTGTTCAACGAGGAAAAACGCGATGATTACCCACACCTCTCCGGCCTGGCCCACGACCCTGTCGACCGCCGTCTTGGCGGCGGCTCTCCTCATCCCGGCCGGGTCGGTCCAGGCCCAGGCCCCACCCGCGGGGACCCAGCGCCTCGCCTTGGAGCAATTCCTGGAGATCGAGGGCGTGAGCGATCCCCGCATGTCGCCCGACGGCGGCCAGATCGTCTATGCTCGCCAGTGGATCGATGCCATGACCGACTCGCGCCGATCGTCACTCTGGATCATGAACGCCGACGGCGGCCGGAATCGGAACCTGACCACCGGCGGATCGCCCCGCTGGTCGCCGTCGGGAGACCGGCTCGCCTTTCTGGCGTGCGGCACGCCGGGCGGAGATCCGGGAGCCCTGATCGACTGCGAAGGGCCAACTCGCCAGCAGATCTACGTCCGCATCATGTCGGGCACCGGCGCGGGTGCCATCACACAGATCACGCGCCTCATCGAGGGCGCCAGCAACATCGAGTGGTCGCCCGACGGGTCGCTCATCGCGTTCAATCAGTTCGTCCCGAAAGAAGACCGCTGGACCGTGAGTCTGCCCGGCAAGCCTCGGGGAGCAACGTGGACGGAGGAGCCGCGCATCGTCGACAGGCTCGACTATCGACAGGACCGGCAAGGGCTCACGCGGAACGGCTTCCGCCACATCTTCACCGTTCCCGCCGATGGCGGATCGCCGCGTGCAGTAACCCACGGTGACTACAACGACGGCAGCCCCCGCTGGGGCCCCGACGGCCGGACGATCTATTTCGACGCGTTCCGGCGGGAGGGGGACACGTACTATGCCGGCAGCTACATGGGTCGCCCGTCCAAGATCTACGCTGTGGACGTGGCGAGTCGCCGCATCCGGGAGTTGAACAGCGGGCACGTCGGCGTCGACCGAAGCCCCGTCATCTCACCCAACGGCAGCACAATCGCCTACCTGGCGTCCGACTCCACCGATCACATGTACGTGCAGCGCCGGCTTCATATAATGAATGCGGACGGCTCGAATCCTCGGCTGATCTCCACTGATTTCGACCGCAGCATACGGGCCATGCGGTGGGCGGCCGATGGGAGCGGTGTGTATTTCGGCGCGGACAACCACGGAGAGCGGAACCTCTACTTCGCGTCGACGCGGGGCGGTGTCCGCAAGATCACCGATGGTAAGCACAACCTCAATATCACCGACATCAATCCGAACGGGACGGCCGTGGGTGTGTTGTCCACGCCGCACATTCCGTCGGATGTGGTCACGCTTTCGCTCAGCAATCCGACACCCGAACGTCTCACCCACGTGAACGACGACGTCCTGGCCGACGTGACGCTCGGCGAGGTGGAAGACTTTTGGTACGAGTCGGCGGACGGGTGGCGCGCCCAGGGCTTCATCGTGAAGCCGCCCGACTTCGATCCCAACCGGCGCTATCCCATGGTGCTCAGCATCCACGGCGGGCCGCATTCGATGTACACGTACGGATTCAGTTTTTCGTTCCAGAACTTCGCCGCAAACGATTACGTGGTGTTGTACACCAATCCCCGCGGCTCGACCGGCTACGGTGAGGAGTTCGGGAACGGAATCAACAACGCCTGGCCCGGCAAGGACTACGACGACCTGATGAATGGCGTCGATGCGGTGCTCGAGCGGGGTTACGTGGACGAGAACAACATGTTCGTCATGGGGTGCAGCGGTGGCGGCACGCTCACGGCATGGGTCGTGACGCAGACGACCCGCTTCGCCGGCGCCTCGGCACGGTGCCCCATCACGAATTGGATCTCATTCGTCGGCACCACCGA
>SMVB01060557.1_pt1 | contig 20303 bp, 12 predicted proteins | sample 2456461 | NCBI WGS metagenome assembly SMVB01 (sample SAMN11095934, study PRJNA526329) | marine sediment metagenome | biome: Marine sediment; feature: Surficial sediment; material: Deep marine sediment; isolation source: Hadal surficial sediment | place: Pacific Ocean | collected 2014-05 | depth...
CCATTCCTTTGTCCCTTCACCGGCCAGAAAGTTAACTTTTTGCAGCGACAAGATCGGCGTGTTTTCAGCGCTTATTGAATCGCGGATGAAGTTGTTGAGACCAGACACCGTCGCGACCATTCCCAGCAAACTTGCGACGCCAATTAGGACCCCCAGAATCACCAGGCCGGAACGCATTTTATGACTGCGTAAAGTTGACCATGCTTCTCTTATGGCTTCGTTAACTTGCGCTACCATGATTTCGCGAGATTTAGATTGTTCTTTGTTCATTCGTATGATTCATATTTCATTCATATCTCAATGCTTCTACAGGATCTAACCCGGCTGCCTTTCGCGCCGGATAGACTCCAAAGAATAAACCAACGACAAATGAAATACCCAAAGCGACCAAAACAGACCACAATGCGATGCGATACGGCAAGGGCGTAAATGCCGCGACCAGATTTGCCGCGGTAAAACCAAAGGCGATGCCGATGACGGCGCCGGCAGTTGTCAACACCACGGACTCGATAATGAATTGCAACATGATGTGGCGCCGTCTTGCACCAAGGGCTTTGCGAATACCGATCTCTCGAGTTCGTTCAGAAACCGCTACCAACATGACATTCATGATAATGATACCGCCGACAACTAAAGTTATGCTTACGACGCCGACCAACGATCCAAAAACCGCCCGACTGATGTTTTCCCATAAGGAAACAAGATTCTCCGAAGTTGTAATGTAAAAATCATCTTCCTCCGTTGGTTTTAGTTTATGCCGAATACGCATGGCCATCCTGGCTTGCTCTTGAGCCGTTTCGAAAGTTTCCATGCTGGCTGTTCGTATTGGAATGGAAAGTGACCGCTGCCGCGAACCAAATTGCTTCATAAACGTGGAGATTGGGATAAAGGCAAAGACGTTTTGATTTGAACCGAGAATTGAGGATTTCTTTTCACATACACCGACAACAGTGTAGTGACGACCGGCAATTTTCACCGTCTTAAATAAGGGCTCCTCTTCAGGGCACAGACTGTTAGCGACGTCCCAGCCTAACACACAAACGTTCTTACGCTGCAGCAAATCAATTCTAATTATATGCCGGCCTTTTTCGAGTGGAAACTCGCCAATGGCCGAATATTCCTCGGTACGACCTCGAATGTCCACTTCATCCACGAACCGCCGGCCACGTTTAATTCTTTCCTTGCGACTGATTGAGGCATCGGTAAATTCAGCAAGCCCTACTTCATGACGGAGCGCTTCCAAATCATCCAGAGTTAGTTTAGGATTTTTGAGAGATTTGAGGAATTTATCGAAATCAGTTAGAATTTCCCATTCATTGACACGCTTAATTGTAAAAACATGACTCCCTTGCGAAGCAATTTTCTCCTTGACGTACGAATCCATGCCATCGACCACAGAAACGACAGCTATAATGGACATGATGGATATAATGACACAAAGGATGGTTAATGATGACCGCAGTTTATTGGCCCAAAGTGCCATTAAGGCAATAACAATGTTTTCCCAAATCAGTTGCATCTCTTATTTGAAGATAGTTTGGAGTTTCAAGTCCTAAGTTACGAGTGTTATTTCCATTCCGAATTGGCTAGAACTAGAAACTTTAACTCGAAACATTACTCCAGATTCTTTTTCTTGTTCTCGACCTTGACTGGATCTTCGTTGCGCAGACGCCGAAGCGCTTTAAAAGGTCCTATGACGACTTCGTTGCCAACTTCTAACCCTGAAATCACTTCAAAAAAGCGATCGCCCGCGATGCCGGTTTTTACTTTATGAAAAGTAACTTCACCATCATTAATCACAAACACGCCTTGTGATTCTTCTTCCCTGGTCATATCATTGGCGGCTTCGGAGATTCGGCGTCTCCGCACTCTTTTCTTTTCTTGTTTGAGCTCCGAGGGTTTGCGCAGCGTTAGCGCCTGGATTGGTACGGCAATGGCTTTTTCGCGATATCCGGTGGTGATTTCGGCTTTACAAGATAAGCCCGGACGAACATTAGGAATCGTTCCGGTTAGTTGAACGACTACTTCAAAGCTGGTAGCCTGTTGTTGAGAACCCAAACTTAGAATCGGACTGTGACCGACTTTCGTCACGACTCCCTTAAATGAGCTGTCCGGGTAGGCGTCCACTTTGATAACCGACTCATGGCCCACTCGAACATCCACAATATCGGTTTCATCGACTTCGATCTCCGCCTCAATTACGGAGAGATCCGCTATGGTTAAGAGTATAGTCGCCGGATTATTAAACGCACCGACAAAAACATTCTCACCCTCTTCGATATTACGCTTGGTTATCACACCGGAGACATCCGCATGGATATTTACCTTGCTCAGCTCATGACGCGCTCCCGACAGCATGGCCTGCAGACGCATGATTTCCTGTTTCCTTGCCTGGGTTTGCAGCTTCTGTACATCGTGAGCGGTGCGGGATTTTTGCAGGACATCCTCAGAAATCAGGTCCCGTTTAAAAAGTGTCTCCTTACGGTCGAGCTCCACTTTAAACTGTCTTAGATTGGCCTCGTCCAGCTCCATATGGGCCCTGGCTGCGGCGATACTGGCCTCAATCTGCCGCACATTGGCTTCTGCAGGTGTCGGATCGATCTGCATTAGAAACTGACCTTTTTCGACAATATCACCTTCGTCGACTGCCACTTTAACCACCTTGCCGCTGGTGTTGGCGCTGATATCGACGCTGACTTTAGGTCGAATTTTTCCTGAAGCTGAAACAATTGCCCGCAATTCACGCTCTTCTACTTTTTGCGTTTCTACTTTTGTCGCACTTTTTTGCCGCTGTCGCAGATTGGCGACGATCATGATCACAATAACCACACCGACGCCAATTGCAATCCAAAGTTTTTTATTTTTAAGACTCATTGTTCTCCACACTATTTATTGACTGCAGGTAAAGAATTTTATGAAAACATTCCTCCCAGAGCAGACGCAACTACTGCATAAATAAAATACACAACGCCAACGGCTGTGGCCATTTTTTGAGTTTTTGTTTTATAGATTACACCTAACCCGATGGAATAAACCGCAATCCACCAGATTGTAAAAACTTCAATTTTTTGCAGAAATAGATATAAAAATGTGTTCTTGGATTCTTCCGACATAAACGTTGCCAAAGAAAATGAAATCTGCATCGTTTCCTGGGAGAGAACAAGCGGCAGCATCACCAACCCGGCAAGACTAAAAATCAACCATGACCAAGCAGTGACACTCAGCACTTTTTTAAATGAGGTTTTGCCGCCAAAAATAACATTTCCAACAAACAAAAAAACTCCCGATACAATAGCTAAAATAATTGGAGGACCGATTATTGACAATACCCACACCGAGATGGGAATCCAACTTTCCACTTGTGTAAGAGCTGCATCGATTTGCTCCGCATCCGTGCCACGCTCCACCATCGCTTCTTCTTGCTGTACCAGGGTTTCCTCTAAGATAATATCGTTGGCGAAATAAACGAAAACCAGATTGACTGCAAGAATTAGAGCTAACGGAATAATCCAGCTCGGGCTTAAATCAATACTTGCAAAAGTCTTAGCGGGTGCCGTGAAGATTCCCACGATTTTTTGAACGATAGAGAGCTCTTCTTCTTCAGGGCCGTTATTTATCTGTGTATCGCTAGACATGATTTTCCTCCTCCTTTAAAACTACGTATTGTCAAAAGTTTTTGATTTAATATAGGGCTGATTTCTAAATTTGTATTAGGTTATGCTCGTTCTGGAATCCATCCCCCGGTGTTGGCATTGGCACCGAAGGGAAGGCGTGATGGATGACGTAGTCCATAAATCCGAAATGGGAACAAATTGTGTCTTTTCAGTGGTTTACACAACTCCTGCCCAGGCCTTAAAAACCCATATCACCTTCTTTAACTTTCATAACCAACAGCCATTTTTCATATAACTTTTGACACTACCTAAAACTAAGCGTTGTTCTCCGTTCGCAAACGTTACGGTTGCCGGCTTTGATAGTCAAGATGTCTTTGCTACACAGGAGGGAAGAATTTATTCAAAAAAGTTTAAAAAGAGACAACATAAATTGGCGAATTTTGGTAAACTCAGTCAGCAATTATTTGAACTAAGCTTCCAATATCGTGCCCTGCACTAATTTCTCATAATAATCAATACATTGACGAACATACTGTCGTTTCTTAGCGTATCGGTCAGGGAAAAAGCTGCGTTTAAACCCGTACACAATTGTGTTTTTCAAAGTCCTGGGATTCATGTCAAAATTTTGCAGCGCCAGCTTGATTTCATTTGTAACTGTCGTTTTGCTTACAGTTCGATTGTCCGTGCAAATTGTCGTACTGAGTTCTCGCTCAATCATTTTCTTAAAAGAGTGCTGTTCCAGGCTTTTGAGCCCAGGGTTAGTCTGTAAATTGCTGGTCAGACAGACCTCAATGGTTACCCTGCGATCCGCAATGTACTGGCTTAGCTCATCAACATACCTCTCTTTGTCGATTCTCGAATCCTCATCAACTTTAGTGATATCAAATAAAAACATACCGTGACCGATGCGCTCGGCATGACATTCGGTAATCGCTTGAAAAATAGAGGAAGGTCCGTAAGCCTCACCAGCATGAACTGTTTTGGCCAGAAAGTTTTCGTGCGCATATTGAAAGGCCTTGCGGTGATCCTTCGCGGGGTTGCCTTTCTCGGCTCCTGCGAGATCAAGTGCTACAATGGGCACGCCGAGTTCGTCGCGAGTTTTTACGGCACCTCGGGCTAATTCGAGAGAACAAAGCCCCACAATGTCTTTCATATCTGAGTAGGCCAGTGAATTGATGAAGTTCGCATAATACTCTGAATAGGGGCCGAATGCTCGCAAAGCACTCACGATGATTCCATAATTAAACGGCGGCTCTTGACCCGACTTCACTTCCGGGCGCAGATTAAATTCTTTCTGAGCACATTCCAGCCCCTTATCGACGCTGGCGATCACCTTTTTCATGTCCATTTTTTTATTGATGTGCAACTGCGGTGCAAACCGCACTTCAATGTAGCGTACACCTTCATTCTGATTGTCCTGGGCGAGTTCGTAAGCGATTCGCTCTAAGTACTCAGGTTTTTGCATCACCGCGCAAGCGTAGCCAAACGTTTTTAAATATTCTTCAAGATTTGCATAGTTATCTTTGAATACAAGTTCGTTTAATCCCTCGACCGTGGAGCTTGGCAGCTCAACATTCTCTTGCTTTGCAATTTCAGTCAGTGTTTGCAAACGAAGTGAGCCGTCTAGGTGCACATGCAAGTCAGTTTTTGGAATCAGGTTTATGAGTTCCGCTACCTCTTCGGTATATTTTATTCTGCTTTGTTGAGTCATTTAGGGTTCCTTTAATAATCTAAATAATGTATTTATTTTCTTGAATTAAACCGCTTTAGAAATCCTCACTGCCGTTCGTTTAAAGGCCGGCGTCTTTGATTGAGGATCGAGCATAGCCGGAATAATCGCATTCGCCTCCGGATAGTACATAGCCACATTGCCTTGCCGAATCGGAGCTTCTATCAACTCAACAGCCATTTCACCAATTTCACTTTCTACATTCACCCAGTCACTCTTGTGGAACCCATTTGAAGTAATGTCTTTTTCATTCATGAATACAACATTTCGATGTTCTACGCCGCGGTACAAATCTTCATCTTCATAAACAATTGTATTAAACTGGCCTTCAGAACGAAAAGTCATTAAGTTGAACTCGCCGTTCTTTGGCCGGGCATCCGGTACTGACAAAATTGCTAAATTTGCTTTTTTATTTTCGGTGTTGAAATTGGGCGTATGTTTAATGCGCCCGCGGATAGTGAATTCTTTTCCTGAATCCAGTTGCTCGATGGCATCCAATTGGGGAACCGTTTGGGCGATAAATTTACGGGTTTCATGATGGTCTCGCAGTTTAGACCAGGGAATAGGGCTTTCGCCAAACATCTCTTTTCCTATATTCACGAAAATCTCGCTTTCCGATAGTAAATCATCTGCGGGAGCTTTCTGGCCGCCGGCCGACAGCCGCACAAAATTGAACATGCTTTCTTGCGAGGTGGTTTGTTTTTCTTCATCCCTGGCACGTACCGGCAATATCAAACTGTTTTTCCCGTGTCCGAAAACATGTCCCAGATTAAGCGTAGTACTCAAAAAAGCCGTAAAGTTGATTCTTCCCAATGCCTCCCTTGACCATTTGAGATTAGGATTCGCACCGTAAAGATTACCGCCAACCAGGACAGCAAAATCCATCTCGTCATTGTGCGCCGCTTGCATGCATGCAAAGGTATCTTTTCCCAAAGTTTCAGGCACTCGAATATTGAGCTTGTTGAACAAAGCATCGGCCATTTTCGGCTTAAGCTTTGGTACAACCCCAACGGTTCCCACCCCCTGCACGTTGCTATGGCCTCGAATCGGTAAAAGACCGGCGCCCGGCTTGCCAACCATACCCAACATTAAGGCTATATTTGCGATGGCGCGAACGTTTTCTACACCGTGCACTTGATGGGTAATTCCCATGGCCCAGGCGTAAATTGTGTTTTGTGATTCGATGAGATAATTACAAAATATCCTTAAATCCTCAAAAGAGATACCGGATTTTTCAAGCAGCAGTTGTAAATCTTCCGATTCGAGGTCTTTGAGGAACTTCTCAAAATGATTGCAGTGGCTAACCATAAATGCTTGATTTATCCGTTTCTCTTGCCACAGAAAAACCGCTGCAGCTTTAAGAAAAGCCAGGTCACCGCCGCAATGAGGCTGCAGATAAAGACTTGCGATTTCAGAACTAAAGAACAAAGACCGCATGTGGCTGGGGACGCTAAAACGCTGTAACCCGATTTCTTTAAATGGATTTATAACGATCACTCTGCCGCCGCGGCGGCGCAATTCTGCAAGGTAGGTCATTAAGCGCGGATGATTGCTGGCCGGATTAGCACCAATCAAAACCACCAAATCGGCTTTTCTAACATCTTCCAGAGAAACAGTGCTGGTACCCCCGCCTAAGCTTTGTGCAAGACCAACTCCGGACGCCTGGTGGCAATAATAAGAGCAGTTATTGACATTATTGGTACCCCATTGACGGGCCAGAAGCTGCACCAAAAAAGCAGCTTCCATCGAAGAACGACCGGAGGTGTAAAAAAAACTGCGGTCTGGAGTCGCAGCTTGCCAGTTTTCGAGTAATTTAGTTAGAGCATCCTGCCAGTTTATTACTTGAAAATGAGTAGCACCCTCCGCAAGATAGAGCGGTTGGATCAATCGCCCCATGGACTCCAGATCACGGCCAGTGAACTTAGCAAGATCCTCAATCGAGGTGTTTTCAAAAAACTCGGCGGGAATACCAGCCTGCATATCCTGGGCCTGCGCCTGCATGGATTTTTTACAGACCTGAAACCTTTGCCCAAGCTCGTTGTGCATCCCCCCGGAAACACCCCCCATACCAAGCGCGCAGGTCTTGCAGGTGTTCGAACTCCTCAAAGCCCGGTAAAGCTTAAAAATCCCGCCGGCTTTTTTCCCCATCCGAAAAGAATATCGAATGGCCGGCCATCCACCCCCAGATTTGACTTTAAGTTTTGCCATAGGTTCGTTCTTAAACAAATTTTTAAACAACAGCAAACTATGAGAACAATAGTATTTTTATTAATGAACAAAACTCTTCCTTAATTTTCAACCAAAAAATGAAGGTTCGACCCGAGGCCATAATAACTTTCAAACGTACATTTGTCAACCACCCATATCAGAAAGCCGGAGATTCCTTTATATGTTTTATGAAAAAAGTTACACAATAGAAAATATCGTTTGCGCATTGACCCATATGTTTCTATATTTAAAAATTCTCAAATTGTTTTGACCAGCCGAATCAGCAGTTACCGTTTAATACAGCTTCTACAGGAGAAAAAGCATGGGGCACACGCTTAAGAATATCTATATCTTGATTATCACCCTATCAACCTGGCTTGCTCCGCTGTATTTACCCGAAACCAGCCATGCCCAAAACGAAAAAGAATCCAACCGAACTTTTCTTTCTCTCTACCAAGAAGCAGCGGATAAGTATCACCGAGAAAAATTCGATGAGGCAATTCAATTGGGGAACATTATTCGTGAGCGCTATCCCGATGAGCCTGCGGGTGTTTTTGGCTTACTGACGTCCTATCAAACAATCATGAGAAATTATCGGGTGAGAATTTATGAATCAAAATTCGACAGCCTGCTGAATCTCTCGGTTAAATTAGCTAAAAAAGCGGTCAAAAATAACAAAAAAGACGGCAGAAATTATTTTTATTTAGGCTGCGCCTACGGATCGAGATGCGTATTTAAAGCGAGGCGTGGCGAATGGCTGGAAGCTTTCAGAGACGGATCGCAAGTTCGAAAAAACTTCAAGAAAGCCATAAGATATAGTCCGGAATTTTATGATGCTTACTATGGTCTTGGACTCCAAAAATACTGGTTGAGCGCTAAATCGAAGTTTTTGAGAGCTTTACCTTTTGCGCGGAACAACCGACAACAAGGAATTGAGTATGTTAAGCTTGTGGTGGAAAAAGGCCGGTTCCTGAAAGTCGATGCAAAGTATGGGTTGGCAGCAATTTATTATAACGAAGAAGAGTTTGAAAATGCTCTTGAAATGACGGATCACCTTTATGAATCCTTTCCCAACAATCCGACTCTTCTGTATCGGCGCGGGAGAATTTATCAGAAACTTGAAAGATGGGCTGAAGCCAAAGAAACTTTTGATGAACTCGACAAAGTGCTCACTTCAGCGAAATACCAAAGCGTAAGTTATAGAGTAGAGCTTATGTATCAAACTGCAAAATGCCAATTTCATCTAAACAATATGCGCGAGGCCCAAAGACTTTGCGAAGAAGCCATCGCTCTTGAGAAGGAGTGTGATTTTTCGAAAGAAATTGACGGGCCGTTGGAACCATTTTCAGACATCAAAGAAGAACTTTTTGAATTGGTTGATAAAGTCAAAGCGATCAGGGTGTCGGAAGTCAAAAGCTCTGCGCAAAAGTAACTTGATTTTAAAAAAGATGACTTAACAAAGTTGCTAATCCGGTTGACATCTTGCGCAAAGAAAATTGACACTTCGCTCCAGAACCCCGTAAACTCAACTCATCTCGCCACTCCAACCCTTTAAAAATCAATGCCTTCTTTTTTAAAGACGTTTTATTTCATGGCATAGCCTTTGCTTGTTTCTATAAAGATTATAGAGCTTCTAATTAAAAAAAAGTGGGAAATCTATGCAACCCTTAAAATTTGCCTTGTTTTTTTGCCTTTTGTCCGGATTTTTAATGATTACAGACCCTTCGTTGGCGCAGGAGAAAGGCAAAGGTGATTTGGAAGATTTTGCAGACGACTTTGGAGAAGAAGAATCGGGCAGCGATTCAGACTCTGAAGAAACGGCAAGATTTTTCCTATGGCTTTTCTTTGAAAGCTTTAGTGAAATTTCCCAATTGTGGGGCGGCACGCCTGAAACCGAGTTTGGACCCTTTCCATCTCATCCTTATGCCACAGGAAATGGTTTCATGAGCTATTCGGATGATTATCGAAGCTATTTCTTCAATACCGAGTTCAGTTACCACCAAGTTCACCGAAGCGATGTCAGAAGTTTTATATTAAAATGGGAAACCCAATTTGTCCACAGCAGCAAATTGGCTTTTGATCTGGCCTTTTATCAAGAAGATTTGTTTGAGAATGGTTTCGGACATACAAAAGATCAACTAACATTTTGGGGAATTCGCTATGGCTATTCTCTTTATCGTTCGCCGCAAATGATTTTAAATCTCGAAGGCGGCTTTCGCGGATTTCATAGAAACCGGACTCATGGTGGTCCTGAAATCGCCGTAGACCTGCAGCTCTTTCCTAAAAAACCTTTGATCATCGAAACCAAATTAGCCGTCGCTTATATCAGCAATGCACCTCTTTATACTGTAGAAGCCAATGCCGGAATTTTATTTGGCCGATTTGAAGTTTTGGGCGGTTTACGCATCCTCAAAAACAGATCATCGGACTTACTCGATGGATTTAAAGTTGGCTTGCGTGTTTGGTATTAAGAAAATATAGAAATTAAAGGCTGAGAAGGAGACCTAAAAGCCCATTTTTCTCCACTCCCGTCTTTTCCATAGCCTTATTTTTGATACTCTTCTTTCCCAATTAGATTTTTTCTCCTATTGACAGTTTTCATGGAGTATGTTAACTTGCGTAACACAAAATTATGAACGCAAAAAATGAAAATTGTCGCCGATATCCATCTTCACTCCCATTTTTCCCGCGCTACAAGTAAGAATCTTAATTTAGAATATCTCTACAAATGGGCTCAGCTCAAAGGCGTCCATGTCGTCGGCACCGGCGACATCGCCCACCCCGGCTGGCTGGAAGAAATGAAAAACAAGCTCATACCTGCAGAAGATGGACTCTTCCGCCTAAAGGAAGAATTTGCAAAATCAATCCAGGCTGAGGTTCCGAAAAGCTGTCACGGAACGGTTCGGTTCATGCTTGCGGGAGAAATCAGCAATATCTACAAAAAGAACGACAAGGTCCGAAAAATTCACAACGTTGTTTTTATGCCTTCCTTCGATGCCGTGGAAAAATTTCAAGCCCGACTTGAAAAAATCGGCAATATTCGGGCAGACGGACGGCCGATTTTAGGACTTGATTCCAGAGATTTACTGGAAATTGTTTTAGAAACCGATGCGCAAGGCCACTTCATCCCGGCACACATCTGGACGCCCTGGTTTGCACTTTTTGGCTCGATGTCCGGCTTCGACTCAATCGAAGAATGCTTCGAAGATTTGACCGGCCATATCTTTGCTCTTGAAACCGGGCTTTCATCTGATCCGCCTATGAACTGGCGGCTTTCAGCTCTGGATAATTACACCCTGGTTTCAAATTCAGACGCGCATTCGCCACCGAAATTAGGGAGAGAGGCAAACGTTTTTGATACCGAACTCTCCTACAGTGCGCTCTTTAATGCTCTTAAAACCGGTGACCCCAAGCAATTTCTTGGTACCATTGAATTTTTCCCGGAAGAAGGCAAATATCACTACGACGGTCATAGAAAATGCAAAGTTCGCTGGGACCCTGAAACAACATTGAAGCATGACCGGATTTGCTCGGAGTGCGGTAGAGAAGTAACAGTCGGCGTGATGCACCGGGTAAACAGCCTGGCTGATCGTAAGCCCGGCGAGAAACCTGCAAAAAGACAATCGTTCAGGAATCTTATTCCGTTACCAGAAATTTTTGCGGAAATATATAACTGCGGAGTTAACACGAAACGAGTCAATGAAAGTTGGGAGTTTTTGCTGTCAAAGTTAGGTCCTGAATTGTATATCCTGGAAGATGCACCACTGGAGGAAATAAGAAAAATAGGCGGCTCACTTTTATCAGAAGGGATTCGGAGAGTGCGCAACGGTGATGTTCATATTGCATCGGGATACGACGGAGAATATGGCACCATCCGCCTATTTGAAGATCAGGAACGCGCAAAATATTCCAGTCAATTGGGCTTTTTTGAAGAACAGATCAAAAGCAGACTGAATTCAAAACAAAAACTAAAAATTTCCGACGAGACAAAAAAACCAAATCACGGAACTTCTAAGATTTCCACAACATCAAATATAAAAGATAAGAAATGTAAGCAAACCCCAGATCAAACGTTCCTGAAAAAAAGTGCACGAGTTGAACAGGGACTTGCAGCTCTACGAGGCTTAAATAGAGAGCAAAAACAAGCGGTTCTCTGTGTCGATAAACCGCTCATGATTATTGCCGGTCCCGGCACCGGTAAGACGCGAACGCTCACGCATCGCATTGCTTATTTAGTTGCTAAAAATGGAGTTGCGCCGCAAAATATCCTGGCGCTCACCTTTACAAACAGAGCGGCTCAACAAATGGTGGAACGCCTAAACAACCTATTAGATCCGGGCAAAACCAACGAATTGACCCTTAAAACATTTCATGCTTTAGGTGCGCAAATTTTAAGACAAGATGGGCACCGAATTGGCGTTGCCGCGACTTTTTCCATTTGCAGTCACAGGGACCAGTTAACAATTCTAAAAAATACAACTTCGGGATTGAAAAAAAAGGATCTCAAGCAAACGCTCGATGAAATTTCTAAAGCAAAAAGCCAACTCCTTTCTCCGGAAAATTGCAATGAAAATTTCTCAAGCGAATTTAAGAATACTTATCAAAAGTACCAATCAGAACTAACAAGAAACCACATGTTGGATTTTGATGATCTGATTTTTTATCCGGTTCAATTATTTCGAGAAAATGCTAGTTTTTTAGACAAGTACGCCACCCGTTTCAAATGGATTTCCGTTGACGAATATCAAGACATTAATTTTGCTCAATACCAACTGCTAAAACTTTTGACAAGTGCTGGAAACAATCTCTGCGCAATTGGAGATCCGGATCAAGCAATTTATGGATTTCGCAGTGCAAATAAAGATTTTTTTCTTAAATTTCAACAGGACTTTCCGGATACAAAAACCATTATATTAAGTCAGAATTATCGCTCGACTCAATCCATTTTAAATGCTTCCTCTCAAGTTATTTCAAAAAGCTCCGAGCGTAAAGATTCTGATATCTGGTCTGAAATTATGAGTCAAACCAAATTGGAAATTTTCAGTGCACCGACTGACAAAGCCGAGGCAGAGTTTGTCGTACACGAAATCGAAAAAATGGTGGGGGGCACAAGTTATTTTTCTTTCGACTCAGGAAGAGTAATTGATGAAGCTGTGGGGGCTCAGGCAACTTTCAGCGATTTTGCAGTGCTCTTTCGCCTTCATGCGCAAAGCAGGTTATTAGTAGAGGCTTTTCAACGCTCAGGGATCCCTTATCAAACTGTTGGTGAAACTCCATTTTATGAACAAAAGGAAATCTGTAAAATTATATCTTACTTAAAATCAGTAAATGCTCCTGATTCAAATTTTCACAAAAAGAACTTTCAAAACAGTCATCGAAAAAACTATGCCCTCGATTCTAGTTATAGAAATAAGAACTTAAAAGTCGCCGAAATTATTGAAGGCGTCGTGAAAGAACTTTTTTCGCCAGATTATTTTAATAAAAATGAAAAGCAGAAACTGTTACTTAACCAGCTCATATTACGAAGCAAACCATTTGAAGGTCAGTTGGACGACTTTTTGGACTCAACTGTCCTGCAAACAGAAACAGATGAATACGACCCGAGAGCTGACCGCGTTACCCTCATGACTTTGCATGCTTCCAAGGGTTTGGAATTCTCGGTCATTTTTATAGTTGGATGTGAAGAAGATTTGATCCCCTATCAGAAAAAGGGTGAGGATTCAGATATCGAAGAAGAACGCCGTTTATTTTATGTTGGTATGACCCGAACTCGAAAAAAGCTGGTTTTAATGAATGCCAAGAAACGTTTTCTGTTTGGAGAGCGATGTGAAAATAGTCCGTCTCGCTTTTTAAACGACATCGAAGAGGCCCTTAAAGAAATAAAGAAAAGAGAATTTAAGAAGAAAATAACGGACGAGAAAAAGCAGAAACAAATGAACTTATTTTAGGTTTTCTTTAGGAAAGGGAATAGAAATCTTGACAATCTGTAATTAAATTAGTAAACTTATATGCAAATTTGGAAAGGAGTCAGCTATGCATGCCAAGATTTTACGCCAGCTTTCAAACAGGATTCAAGATCGCTTTAAAAAGGGATTTAAAATAACAACACGAAAAGCGGTTGTATTCTCCGTCGTTTTACATATTTTTCTGGGCATAGCAATTGCGGCAATGAATAGAGACAAAATCTCTGACTTCATGACTGAGAAAGAGGAGAATATAGAATTTGAGCTCGTTCCTGTTAAAGATTTGCATTTGAAAAACAGTGCCAATCAGGACAAGAGCGCCCAACCCTATTCTTCTGCCATTAACGATGTAGGCAAAAGAATAGGGTTGTCTACAAGCACAAGTAAAAAACTAGTGGCTGAAAATGTGCACGTTAATAAAGAAGCGGTTATGCTGGCATCCCTGGCAAGTTTAAGCGACCTACGGGAATCTTTTCAATTTGTAATACAAGAGCTTTCAGTAGATGAGGAAAGTGTTTTTACACCAATTCAGGGTGACGTGCCTGACACCAAGGTGATTGCTGATGGCTTAGCCAATGCCAAGGGCCTCGGCGGTCGCAGGGGAATCATCTCGATTTCGGGAGGTGGAAATGGGAGCTGTCCTCCAAGACCAAGGCCCTGAAAAAATAGATTCTTCTTTTTAAAAAAGGGTTGCTCGGAGTGAGCAACCCTTTTTTAAATGTTCATTCAGGCGAGAGTCAATTCAGTTTTTAAGTTGAGTAAGTATCTTTCTTACCTTAATTGCTCTTTCGTCGTTTTCCGGCACTAACGCCACAAATTTTCGATATTCTTCTAACGCATTGTCCAAACGTCCGGTTTTTTGTGCCAGCACTGCCAAATTAAAATGGCTAAAGGCATGTTCAGGATTGTTTTCAATCTCCTTTCCGTAGGCTTCAACCGCTGCGGAAACTTTCCCCTGTTGATCTAATATTTGTCCTATTTGGAAATTGACCAGTTTTCGTTTTGGATCTAGCTTTAGGACCTTTTGATAATTTTCCAACGCACCTGTCGTATCAGCAAGCAAATAATTCACTTGAGCCAAATTCATATATCCTTCAGGAAGAGTCGGATCAAGTTCCGTTGTTTTGATGAAGTTTTTTAAAGCTTTTTCATAGACATTCATATCCACGTAAACGAAGCCCAGATTCAGATATGCCTCCACATATTTTTCATCGATCTGTGTAGCCCGACGCAAGAATTTCGCGGCTTTTTCAAACTGCTTCTGTTCACGGAAGAGTTTACCTAATTCATTATAAGCTTGCTTGTTTTCTTTATTAATTTCAATGGCTTGCTCGAATTGTTCTTGTGATTGCTCAAAATTCCCATCACTTTTATAAAGCATGCCCAAGGCAAGGTGCGCTTTTCCCATAACCGAGTCGACCTCAATCGCATTTTCAAAATGCTTATAAGCTTCTTCATTGTTAGCATTCTTTTTTTCAATAACTCCTAGATTAAAATGAGCGTCAGCAAATTCTTTTCGCAATGCGAGGGCTTCATTTAAGCTACTGGTAGCCTTCTCAAAATCTTCCAAACCTATGTATGCGATTCCGAGTTTGAATTTAATATCCGCATTATCATAGTCAGGCTCTTCTGTAATAGTCTTCAACTCTTCTGCTTTTCTTAATTTTTCAATGGCCGTATTAAAATCCATAGTCTCCAGAAATGTCAATCCCAAAACATAGTAAGCCTCGGCAAATTCTGAGTTAAAATCTATTGCTTGATTTAAAAGGTATCTTGCCTGAATGTAATTACCTTTTCGATGTAACTCGGCACCCTGAACATATAGACCGATTGTCCTCTCTTTTAAAGAACGTTTTGAAGTAGTTGAGGCACAGTGGCTAAACAAAACCATTACTACAAAATAAAAACCCAATTGTTTTGAAAAACTCCTGAATAATTTCATAATTTTTCCTCTAATTTAAATCAAAATTAAGTCAGCAATCCACCATTTTTAAATTATTTCTATAAATAACTATACTCATTTATCACGATCTATTCCCGATAAGATATAAAGAACATATTACCAACTCTTGTTTTAAGTTCTAAAAAGCTTACCGGGTAAAATATGCTTTACTAATGTAAATTTCAAATGTTTTTACTCGATTGCGTCAAAAAACTGATATTTTTAGAATCTTTGACTATTCGACTTTTTATGACAGTATTGTATTTTCCGCTTGACATTTGTACCGAAAAGTTATAGATTTAGGCACAATAGGATACGGGGGCAGGAAATCTAAAAGAAGGAGGTGATTGGATTGGCTGAGACAGCTTATTGTGTTAAATGTCGGGAAAAAAGAGATATGGATAATGCGGAGAGGGTTACCATGAAAAATGGACGACCTGCAATGAAAGGTAAATGCTCGAAATGCGGCACTGGAATGTATAAAATTCTTTCTTCAAAATAGGAACTTCATGTTTTGATAAGAAGCGGAATAAATTATTCCGCTTCTTATCAATTGGTAGCCTACTTTTATAGCTTTAAAAAAATTAACACCTTCTGTCAACAAAGACTCACGAGGCCTTTTATCTTTGCTTCGGACAACCGCAGTTAACTTCTTTTAACTATCCTAAAATAAAAAAGGGAAAAGTTGTACTTTTCCCTTTTTTTATAAAAAATTAAATCCCGGCGACGTCCTACTCTTCCACCCCGTCTCCAGGGCAGTACCATCGGCGCTGAAGGGCTTAACTACTCTGTTCGGAATGGGAAGAGGTGTTTCTCCTTCGCTATCGCCACCGGAAAAAAATCGAATTACAATTTAAGAATTAATTCATTAGCATATCTTGACTTTAAACCCTTAACTATCTGCTGCTAACCAAAAATAATGGTTAAGCCTCACGGCTTATTAGTACCATTCGGCTGAACACATTACTGTGCTTACACCTATGGCCTATCAACCTCGTCATCTCCGAGGAGCCTTTAGTCCCGACGAATCGGGAAGGGAGATTTCATCTTGAGGTGGGCTTCGCACTTAGATGCTTTCAGCGCTTATCCCTTCCGAACATAGCTACCCAGCAATGCCTCTGGAGAGACAACTGGTACACTAGGGGTTCGTCCACTTCGGTCCTCTCGTACTAGAAGCAGCTCCCCTCAAATCTCCTACGCCCGCGACAGATAGGGACCGAACTGTCTCACGACGTTCTAAACCCAGCTCACGTACCGCTTTAATGGGCGAACAGCCCAACCCTTGGGACCTTCTCCAGCCCCAGGATGCGATGAGCCGACATCGAGGTGCCAAACCGGGCCGTCGATGTGAACTCTTGGGCCCGATAAGCCTGTTATCCCCGGAGTACCTTTTATCCGTTGAGCGATGGCGCTTCCACACGCAACCACCGGATCACTAAGCCCTGCTTTCGCACCTGCTTGACCTGTATGTCTCGCAGTTAAGCTCCCTTATGCCTTTACACTCTACGCACGATTACCGACCGTGCTGAGGGAACCTTTGGGCGCCTCCGTTACTCTTTTGGAGGCGACCGCCCCAGTCAAACTACCCGCCTAGCATGGTCCCCGACCCGGATAACGGGCCTAGGTTAGAATTCTAACAAAACAAGGGTGGTATTTCAAGGATGACTCCACGCCTACTAGCGTCGACGCTTCAAAGTCTCCCACCTATCCTACACGTGCCATGACAAAACCCAATGCTAAGTTATAGTAAAGGTTCACGGGGTCTTTCCGTCCCGTCGCGGGTAACCGGCATCTTCACCGGTACTACAATTTCGCCGAGCCTCTGGTTGAGACAGTGCCCAAGTCGTTACACCATTCGTGCAGGTCGGAACTTACCCGACAAGGAATTTCGCTACCTTAGGACCGTTATAGTTACGGCCGCCGTTTACTGGGGCTTCAGTTCAAAGCTTCTCCCGACAAGTCGGGATAACCTATCCCCTTAACCTTCCAGCACCGGGCAGGTGTCAGTCCCTATACTTCGCCTTAACGGCTTTGCAGAGACCTGTGTTTTTAGTAAACAGTCGCCCAGGCCTGGTCACTGCGACCCTTTTTAGCTCCAGACGCGAAGTCTTTCACTTAATCAGGGCACCCCTTCTTCCGAAGTTACGGGGTTAATTTGCCTAGTTCCTTAACCAGAGATCACTCGCGCACCTTAGGATTCTCTCCCCATCTACCTGTGTCGGTTTGAAGTACGGTCACCTAAAACAACCTACGAGGTTTTTCTTGGCAGCATGCTTACGGTCAGTTGGTTTGGCAAAGCCTCATTTCCCATTCGTGTCTCGAAGTTAAAGCGGATGGGATTTACCTCATCCACACTCCTACGCACTTAGACCGGCAATCCAGAGTCCGGCTGACCTGTCACTTCTGCGTCACCCCTTAAGTTAACATTTTTTGGTGGTACGGGAATATTCACCCGTTTTCCATCGCCTACGCCTTTCGGCCTCGGCTTAGGGTCCGACTAACCCTGAGCAGACGAACTTTACTCAGGAAACCTTAGATTTTCGGTGAAGAGGATTCTCACCTCTTTTATCGCTACTCATGCTGGCATAATCAATTCCATCTCCTCCAGCAGACCTCACAGTCCACCTTCGCAGGTCAATGGAACGCTCCCCTACCACTCGTGCTAAGCACGAATCCGTAGTTTCGGTGACGAACTTAAGTCCCGGCAATTGTCGGCGCAAGACCGCTTGACCAGTGAGCAATTACGCACTCTTTAAATGGTGGCTGCTTCTAAGCCAACATCCTGGTTGTCTGGGCGCTCCCACATCCTTTATCACTTAGTTCATACTTGAGGACCTTAACTGACGGTCTGGGTTGTTTCCCTCTCGGCTATGAAGCTTATCCCACATAGCCTGACTCCCGAAAAACAAGTAAACGGTATTCGGAGTTTGTTTGGGATTGGTACCCTTGTGAGGGCCCTAGCCCATTCAGTGCTCTACCCCCGTCTCTCTATTATTCGAGGCTAGTCCTAAAACTATTTCGAGGAGAACGAGCTATCTCCGGGTTTGATTGGCCTTTCACCCCTACCCACAACTCATCCCCTAATTTTTCAACATTAGTGGGTTCGGGCCTCCACGACCTGTTACGGCCGCTTCACCCTGGTCATGGGTAGATCACCCGGCTTCGCGTCTACTCCACGCTACTGAACGCCCTATTCAGACTCGCTTTCGCTACGACTACAGCTCTTAAAGCCTTAATCTTGCAACGTAAAGTAACTCACCAGCTCATTATGCAAAAGGCACGCGGTCGTTCGCAGAAAGTCCGAAGACCACTGAAAACTCCCACTGCTTGTAGACATACGGTTTCAGGTACTATTTCACTCCCCGCCAGGGGTACTTTTCACCTTTCCCTCACGGTACTAGTTCACTATCGGTCACAAGAGAGTATTTAGCCTTGGATGGTGGTCCACCCGGATTCGCGCAAGATTTCTCGTGTCCCGCGGTACTTGGGAGATCAATAAGAAAGTCACCTCTTTTTTCATCTACAGGGCTATCACCTTCTTTGGCGCACACTTTCCAGAGTGCTTTGATTAAAAGGGTGATTTGTAACTTTCCGACCCCACTGTCTTGAGGTCAAATCAATTCCCGCAACCCCCGTCTCACAACGCAAACAGGCTTTAACATGAGATGGGTTTAGGCTGTTCCCCGTTCGCTCGCCGCTACTTAGGGAATAACGGTTGTTTTCTTTTCCTGGAGGTACTTAGATGTTTCAGTTCCCTCCGTTCTCTTCACTCTGCCTATGTATTCAGCAAAGGATTCCTGGACATGACTCCAGGAGGGTTGCCCCATTCGGAAATCCCCGGCTCTAAGGTTGTTTGCACCTCCCCGAGGCTTTTCGCAGCTTACCACGTCCTTCATCGTCTTCTTGTGCCAAGGCATCCACCGTATGCCCTTAATATCTTAACCAAAAATCTATGGCTAACAACAGATAGTTAAGGGTTTAAATCTGTAAATATGCCTTAATTCTTAAATTGTCAAAGAACAATTCTTTATCTATATATTTAAAAAGAATAATGTCTTGGAATTTTTTTTTGTGGAGCTGGACGGGATCGAACCGACGACCCCCGCCTTGCAAGGGCGGTGCTCTCCCAGCTGAGCTACAGCCCCATCACAAAAGGTCGAGCCTTCAGCCCACTTCCCACTTCCCAACTCCACCTAATTAATGTGGGCCTAGGTAGAGTTGAACTACCGACCTCACGCTTATCAGGCGTGCGCTCTAACCGCAGCTGAGCTATAGGCCCAATTAAAACCCTTGCTCAACGCTTCAGAAATAAAAAAAAGAGTGTGCCGGCTCATGCTGTCATTGAGTTCGACCTAGGAGTACGCTTAGATTCTCAATCGAACCTAAACATTTTCTCCCTAGAAAGGAGGTGATCCAGCCGCACCTTCCGGTACGGCTACCTTGTTACGACTTCGCCCCAGTCATCGATCTCACCTTTGGCGCCTCCCTCCCGAAGGTTGGGCCAGCGACTTTGGGTGCTACCGACTTCCATGGCGTGACGGGCGGTGTGTACAAGGCCCGGGAACGTATTCACCGTGGCGTTCTGATCCACGATTACTAGCGATTCCGACTTCATGCAGTCGAGTTGCAGACTGCAATCTGAACTGAGACCGGTTTTCAGGGATTTGCTCCACCTCGCGGCTTAGCTCCCCGCTGTACCGGCCATTGTAGCACGTGTGTAGCCCTGGACATAAAGGCCATGAGGACTTGACGTCATCCCCACCCTCCTCCTCGATTTCCGAGGCAGTCTCTCTAGAGTTCCCGGCATTATCCGCTGGCAACTAGAGATAGGGGTTGCGCTCGTTGCG